>ERZ778516.1949-NODE-1949-length-14622-cov-9.052653_pt1 | contig 14622 bp, 10 predicted proteins | sample MGYA00510342_ERZ778516 | MGnify/ENA primary metagenome ERZ778516 (study PRJEB29527, sample SAMN07138961) | mouse gut metagenome | material: feces | host: mouse | place: China:Nanjing | collected 2016-01-25 ...
ATTAGAAGAAAGGAATGGGAAAAAAATTATGGAAGGTAAAGAGAATGGTAAAAAATATTTTGGTTATGCACGTGTAAGCTGCTATGGGCAGAAGGAGGATAGGCAGGTGATTGCGCTAAAAGAAATGGGGGTGGGTGAAGAACAGATTTATATTGATAAGCAGTCTGGCAAGGATTTTGATAGGACACAGTATCAGCGTCTTTTGAAAAAATTAGATAGGGAGTCTGTTCTTTTTGTGAAATCCATTGACCGCTTAGGCAGGAACTATGCAGATTTAAACGAGCAGTGGAGAAAAATCACAAAGGAAAAAGGTGCAGATATTGTTGTAGTTGATATGCCGCTTCTTGATACCAGACGGGAAAAAAATCTGTTAGGTACATTTATTAGTGATATTGTGTTGGCATTGTTAAGTTATGTTGCAGAAAATGAGCGTATTAATATGAAACAAAGACAGGCGGAAGGGATAGCAGCAGCAAAGGCAAGAGGGGTGAAGTTTGGAAGGCCACAAGTACCACTGCCAGATAATTTTTATGAAATATATAAGCAGTGGAGGGAAAAGGAACTGACGTTAAAACAAGCGGCAAAAGCCTGTAATCTAGCAGAAAGCACATTTATTGGTAAGGCAAAAGCATTTGAAAAAATGTAATTTCTGAATGTTTTACACAAAACGAAAAAGTATACCTTTCCGTTTGCTTCTTTGATTTTCATTCACATAGTTAATTATAATACAAATTTGCAGATTTGCAAGTAAAATATTGGAAAAATTAAACAGAGGAACTTTAAAAATTTTTTTAATTAGTAAGAATCGGAAAGGTATACTTTTTTGTAGGGGCTTTGTAGCTGCTTTTATGTAAAACATGTGTAGAAGGAAAAATTGCAGTAGGAAGGGAAGAATGAAGAAATTGGAGGAACGGAGAATGAAAAGAGTGAAAAAATGGGTGGTAGGGATGCTTACAATGATATTGGTATTGGTAGGAATGCCGCTACATGAAACGGAGGTGAAGGCAGCGGCGCAATCGGGAGATTATGAGTATAAAGTAAATGAAGAAGGAAACAGTGTGGCAATTATAGCATACAAGGGGAGTGGCGGGGCTGTTGTAATTCCAACGGAGATCGAAGGGAAAAAAGTGATATGTATTGGGGAACGGGCATTTTGGGGGTGTGGAAGTTTAACAAGTGTAATGATACCTAATAGCGTGATAAGTATCGGTGCGTTTGCGTTTGAGGGATGTAACGGTTTAACAAGTATAACGATACCCAATAGCGTGACAAGTATCGGTGCGGGTGCGTTTAGAGAATGTAACAGTTTGGCGAGCATAACAATATCCAATAGCGTGACGAGTATAGGTATAGCTGCGTTTCAAGCATGTAATGGTTTAACGAACATAACAATACCTAATAGTGTGGTGGATATTGGGGATTTGGCGTTTGCGTACTGTGAAAATTTAACAAGTATAACGATACCCAATAGTGTGACAAGTATCGGGAAAAAAATCTTTGTTTGTAGTGAAAAGTTAAACAGCATTAAGGTCGAGGCTGGAAATACAAAATATGACAGCAGGGAGAATTGTAATGCGATTATAGAAACGGATAGTAATACACTTATTTCAGGTTGTAAAGCTACAATCATTCCCAATAGTGTGACAGGTATCGGGGATTATGCGTTTGATGGATGCAATGGTTTAAGGAATATAACAATACCCAATAGTATGGTGAGTATTGGTGGAGGAGCATTTTATGGGTGTAACGGTTTAACGAGCATAACAATACCCAATAGTGTGACAAGTATCGGGAAGAAGGCGCTTGGCTATAGTTGGGCAAAAAAGGAGGAATATAAGACTCCTAATTTTGTGATATATGGAGAGAAAGGTTCAGTAGGGGAAACTTATGCAAATAAGAATGGGTTTTTATTTGAAGAAATAGTAGAAGCTGATTTTAATAAAATAAGTATAAGTCAGGCAACAATAATATTATCTCAGAACCAATATATCTATGATGGCAAAGCGAAAGTGCCAACAGTATCTGTGAAGCTGAATGGAAAGACCTTAAAGGCAGACAAGGATTATATGGTTATCTATAGCAATAATATTGATATTGGGACAGCAAAGGTAATTATCATAGGGAAAGGCAATTATACAGGAAATAAGTCCGTGAACTTCAAAATTGTAAAAGCAAGTGAGAAGACGGATTCATCCATTATTTGTAAGAAGAAGGTTTATAAAGTTGCCTATGGTGAAAAGCCATTTAAGATTAATGCAACATCTAAAAGCACACTGTCATTTACAAGTTCTAATTCAAAAATTGCTACGGTAAATAAGAATACTGGGAGAGTAACCATCAAGGGAACTGGGGTTGCAACCATAACTGCCAAGGCAGGAAAAGACTCTGTGAAAATAACTGTCAAGGTAAGCCCAAGGAAACAGTCGTTGAAGTCAGTGAAATCAGTGATAGGAAGGAAATTGACGGTGAAATGGGCAAAGGATAAGATGGCAGCAGGGTATCAGGTACAGGTAAGCCTTAATAAGAATTTCAGCAAAATAGCACAACAGAAAAATGTGCCGAAGAATTCTTACACATTTACAAATATGAAAATAGGAAAAAAATATTATGTAAGGGTTCGCAGCTATAAGAAGTCAGGCAAGGAAAAGCTGTATGGCGCATGGAGTAAGGCAAAACAGAGCAAGAAAGTTAAGAAATGAAAGTTGGTGCAGAAAATAGTTCCATCTATACAGAAAATTTTTGTCCGTGCGGGATTATTTTTTGAAATAGCTTATCACGGAGTGATATGGTATAATATCAGAGATATTTAACCACTGGAGTAATAGCAAAAGAATGGAAGTATCAGGCTAAAATCACGAAAAAGGAAGGGAATAACAGAAAAATGGAATCTATTTGCGGAATTGACTGCACAAAATGCGAATTAAGCAGCACTTGCGCTGGCTGTGCAAGAACAAACGGGAATTCAAAGGCTCATTTATCAATCTTGGATAGCCTTTGCCAAATGGGCAGGCATTAAAATTATGGGATGACAACAAAATATATTTTGGAAACCAAATACATAAGAAGGGGAGTATCCGTTGTTATGGGATTGCCGCCGACGAGAAATACCTTATGGTATCGGAATATGGGGAAAATGGCTCAGATGCTGAGATTGTCATATTCCAACGTTGGAATTAGGCAGGGAATAGTTCCATTTATAGGGTTAAGGTGCCGGCAGCATCTTTGGTACTATGGTTCATACCATCTATTGTTCTTATAAATCCATATAGATAGATTATTTGTCCATGTAGGATTTTAGGCACCTGCCTAATCCATATCGGCAAAACTGGCAGATTTGGGTAAAAATTGTAAAATAACCAGACAGACCCGGGCTTTTCCCTTGTAGGATGCCCGGGTTTTTGTTATAATAAGCGAGAAAGTACAACAGAACAAGATAAAATAAGAACAGAAAGTAGGGAGAATTTATGGAAAAACGCAAACTATGGGCACGCTTAGCCTGCCTGTTCACAGCATTCCTCCTGGCGCTTGGGCCAGTCCAGGTTAATGCGGGAAAGCTTCCGGCCCTTAAGGTAAAGGGAACCCAGCTTGTCAATCGGAAGAACAAGCCCGTCCGGCTCAAGGGGGTCAGCACCCACGGCCTGTCATGGTATCCGGAATATGTGAACCAGAAGGCATTTACTTACATGAAAAAGAACTGGAACATCAATGCCGTCCGCCTGGCCATGTATACGGCTGAGTACAACGGCTACTGTACCGGGGACGCCGCCAACCGCAAAGCGCTGGAACAGCGGATTGATAAAGGGGTAAAATATGCCACAAAGGCAGGGCTTTATGTCATTATCGACTGGCATATCCTAAGCGACGGCAACCCAAAAATTTATGAAAAAGAAGCCGTTGCCTTCTTCAAAAAAATGGCAAAAAAATACAAAAAGCACACCAACGTCCTTTATGAAATCTGCAACGAGCCAAACGGCGGCACTACTTGGGCTGATGTGAAGCCTTATGCAAAAAAAGTTGTAAAGGCCATCCGTTCTAGGGACAAAAATGCTGTCATCCTTATCGGCAGCCCTACGTGGTCCCAGGACGTAGACCTTGCAGCCCAGGATCCCCTCAAAGGGTATAAGAACCTGATGTATACCCTGCATTTTTATGCTGGGACCCATGGGGATTACCTGCGGCAGAAGGCGCAGGCTGCGCTGGACATGGGGCTTCCCCTGTTTGTGTCAGAATTTGGCATTTCCGATGCTTCCGGGAATGGCGGGCTGAATAAGGAGGAAGGCGCCAAATGGATGGAATTTTTAAAGGAACGCAACATCAGCGCCATTGGCTGGAGCCTGTCCAATAAGGATGAAAGCTCTGCATTAATCAAACCATCTGTGAAAAAGACGTCTGGATGGAAAAAGAAAGATTTAACCCCATGGGGGAACTGGCTGCTGAAACAGTTCCGGTAATGAAAGGAATGGCAAAATTTATGAATGGAAAGAGAATTGTGGCTTATGCCTGTGCAGTTGCGCTGGCAGCAGGCCTTATAACAAGTGCCCCATCGCCTGTTTTTGCGGCGGAAATATTAGAGGAAACGGCAGGGGATGCGGTGCAGGTTTTAGAGGAACATACAGATACCGTCCTGACAGAAAGAGCACAGGTAACGCCGTCAGACGCGCAGCAAGAGGATGATGGGCTGGTCTATGTGGATGGTGCGGTTTACAGCGGGTATTATATGGACGGTGCAGGCATTATGTACATAGTATCTAATGGGGCGGCGCAGCCGGTAACCCAGATGGCAGGAAAGGGGACCGCATACTATAGCGCCGCGGAAAAAATGCAGAAGACCCTGCCCGGGCAGACAGCCTTTGTGGCAGGGAAGGCTTATACCGGATATTGCATGGACAGCAAAAATAAGATGTACTATGTAAAAACAGGAAGCTGTGCCTTGAAAACCGGGACGGTGAAAAAAGGGACGGAATATTACAGCTACAAAGAAAACAGGAACCGGAAGCTTACAAAACAGACCCTGTATGTGAAAGGGAAGGTATATTCTGGATATTACATGGACAGCAAAAATAAGATGTACCATGTGAAAAAAGGGACGTGTACCTTAAAAACCGGGACGGTAAAAAAAGGGACAAGTTATTACAGTTATCAGGAGGGAAAGAACCGGAAACTTATAAAACAGACCCTGTATGTGAAAGGAAAGGCATATACGGGATATTATATGGACAGCAAAAATAAGATGTACCATGTAAAAAAAGGGACGTGTACCTTAAAAACCGGGACAGTGAAAAAAGGGACAGGCTACTACAGCTATAAAGCAAAGAAAAACCGGAAGCTTTCCAAGCAGACCCTGTATGTGAAAGGGAAGGCATATACGGGATATTACATGGACAGCAAAAATAAGATGTACCATGTAAAAAAAGGGAGCAGTACCTTAAAAACCGGAATGGTAAAAGAAGGGACGGAGTACTACAGCTATAAAGCAAAGAAGTACCAGAAGCTTTCCAAGCAGACCCTGTATGTGAAAGGGAAGGTATACACGGGATATTACATGGACAGCAAAAATAAGATGCACTATGTAGAACAGGGAAACTGTACCTTATTGACTGGAACAGTACAAGGAGGGACAGGGTACTACAGCTATAGCGAAAAGAAGGACTGCGTGCTTCCAAGCCAGACGTTATATGTGGATGGGGCAGTATATAATGGCTATTACCTTGGCGCCGACAATAGGATGTATTTTCTATCTAATGGAACCTACACTCCAGTGGATACCGTGCTGAATATGGGGACTGCGTATTATAGCTGCAATGAAAACAGGGTGCTGGCTTTGCCGTGCGACAAGCTGTATCTGGATGGAAAAGCGGTGGAGAGCCTGACGCCCAACGGGGTAGCAGTTTTCCAAAAGGCGCGGGCGGTTGTGCAGTCCGTTTCAAATCCGGCTGACAGCAAGGAAGACAAACTTTACAAATGTTATCTCTGGATAAAGAAATGCCCATATATACAATACCGTACCACAATGGATGCAATAAACGCCGATCCAGTAGATTGGGACGCTACGTTTGCAAATGATATTTTTGATAGCGGTGCCGGCTGCTGTGTGTCCCTATCCTGTGCATTTGCATATATGGCAAAAGCATGTGGGTTTGAAAGGGTGACAATCTGTTCCGATACGAAACATGCATGGGTAGATATTGACGGAAGGCTCTATGATCCGCTGTTTGCAAAAGACAGAAATTTCAGTACGAATTATAATGCTGCATACACAGATTACCGTGTCCATGCTGCATTTACAAAGGAACTGTAAGGCTGCCAGAATTAAACTAGGAAGCAATTCTATGCCCCCATTGTCTGGGAATGCAGGTTTATTCCCACGAGCAGCAGGCCAAACAGCCACGGGGATAAGCGCCTTGTGGGTACAAAAACCCAGCAGCTTGGCTGCGCTGCAAGTTTGCTGCCCTGTCAGCTTGCTGCTGGGTTTTTGGCTGTGGGAATAAAATTCCATCCTCCTTTAAAAAATCTCCCCAAGGTACAGTTCCCGGTAATATTCCAATTCATCCCCAATAATTTCATCCAATACCTGCATTCCCAGCAGTTCCACAGGGGCTTTGTCATCAGTCAGGATAAGGTTTCCGGGTTCCCGCAGTTCCATCTGGGCCAAAACCGTTTCCATCATGCCAAAAAGCGCTTCTTCTTCCAGCGAAGCCCTGCCAGCTTCGAAGGTTTCCATGGCTTTGGGGGATTGGAAGGCAAAAACCTCGCAGTTTGTCCCGCCAGTCACCGGGGCAGTGTAAACATAATCAAAAACTGCGCCCATGGTATCGCAGAGATAGTCGTTGATGGAATGCTCAGAGCGGGATTTCATGTTCATATTTACCACCATCACCCCTTCCGGTTTCAGGTGTTCCCGGACTTCCGTGAAAAATTCTACGGAGGACATTTGGAATGGGATGGTAATGTCCTGGTAAGCGTCTACCATAATCACATCATACTTTTTTTCAGAGGATGCCAGATAGGAGCGTCCGTCATGCACGGACACTTGGACAGATTCCGGAAGCTCAAAATATTCCGTTGCCAAATCTGCAATCTTTTCGTCAATTTCCACCCCTTCAATGGAACAGCCCGGAAAATATTCGCTGCAATATTTGGCAAACGTGCCGGTACCAAGGCCAAGGATTAAGATGTCCCCGGGGTTTTTTGCGGAAATCCCGGCCATCAGGGGGGCTGCTAATGCGTAGTCGTAGTACATGCCAGTCAGCTTTTCATGCTTCATTAAAATGGACTGCACCCCAAAAAGCACGTTGGTGGAAAGGATGACGGAGGAATCCGTTTCCTTTACCTGTAAATAATTATAAATGGATTCGTCCTCCAGCGTAATCCCTTTTTCCCAGAATGCAAAGCTAAAGCTGGAGGAAGCAAGGCTTAAGGCAAAAATCAGTACAAGGGTAAGGGCGCATTTTACCATTTTTTTCCGCATGGAAAGAAAATACAGGATGCTGATAACTGCCAGCACGCCGGAAAAAATCAGGAAAGTCACCGCAGTCCCCACGGAAGGGATTGTCACAAAGGTGGGCAGGAAAGTGCCGATAATGCTCCCAACCGTATTCAGCGCCCCAAGTTCCCCAACGGTTTTCCCGTTGCTGTCAAGGCTGCTGACGGAATATTTTACCAGGGAAGGGGTGACTGTCCCAAGCAGCACGCAGGGGAAAGCAAACACTGCAAGGCAGGCGCACAATGCCGCCCAGACAAGGAAATTTTTGGTGACAAACGCTGCAAGGAGCAGGGAAATCCCGCCAATCAGGTACCTTCCTGCGAAAGGGATCAGCGCAATCCAGACCGAGGCCAGCAGGAGCCTGCCATAGAGCCTATCCGGGGAAGGGGATTTGTCCGCCATCCGCCCGCCCCACACGTTCCCAAGGGCCATGGCTATCATAATCACGCCGATAATCACCGTCCATACAATCTGGGAGGAACTGAAATAGGGCGCCATCAGCCGGCTTGCCCCCAGTTCCACCGCCATTACGGACATGCCGGAGAAAAATTCCGTGGCATACAGGAAATATTTACTGTTTAAAATGCTTTTTTCATTCATAAGTTACCGCCTTTTATGTTTTTTGGTAAGGGATCCCGCAGGGCTGCCTGTGTGCTGGGGAAAAGACAGCCGCCATACCGGGCAAATCCCTTTTTGGTGCCGCCCATGTTGGCCTGCCGCATAGCTGCCAAGGGGCATTTATCCATATTTTAACACACCAAAAAGAAAAATTGCAAAAATTTTATTTTTTTTATTTTTCCGGAATAAAAGACGTGGAATTGCCCATACTACTATCATCCGGACAGGACAAAGCCCCCACATGTCCTAGACGGAGAAAAGCAAGATGCTTTGAACCAAAGATAAGGTTAAATACTTATCCTCCCCTTTTTAAAATCCCCTGTTGGGCGTTGGCCCGGCGGGGGATTTTTAGTGCTGGGTATACCGTTCCATTTGGGATTATTGTTGGTTATCCTATCTGTTTTGAAGCTGTAAAGGCAAACTCAAGCCATTACCATAAGGCAGGATTTTTATAATCTGAAAAAAGTCCTTGGAAAACGGCGGGAAATGAGTTATACTAGGAAAAGCCAAGGCATTTCCGCCGAAGAACGGCGGTGCAGCCCAAAGCCTTCTCGTACAGGCCTGGGCAGGCGGCAAAAAACATGCACGGGAAGTGCAGAATTTAGAAAAGCGGCAAAGGATGGTATTTGATATGGCATTATTAGAGCAATGGAAAGATATTGCATACAATCAGGAAACCAATAAAGGGGAACTCCAAAAGTTCTGGCAGAGGTATTTCCTGCTGGAAAAGGGCGTATATGAGCAGTTGCTGGAGGAGCCGGACCAGATCGTTGAGGGGACAGTGAAAGAGCTGGCTGAAAAATACAGCCTGTCCATTATGGATATGACAGGATTTTTGGACGGCATTAACGACAGCCTGGTTACCCCGAACCCCATTGAGGAAATGGAGGAGGATACCCATGTAAGCCTTGCATTTGACAAGGAAAAGCTTTACAAAAACATGGTGGACGCCAAGGCAGACTGGCTCTACAACCTTCCCCAGTGGGAAAAAATTTACGACGAGGAAACAAGGCACCGCCTGTACCTGGAACAGAAAAAATCAGGCACAGTTGTAAAAGGTGATAAAATTTACCCCAACGACCCCTGCCCCTGCGGCAGCGGAAAGAAGTACAAAAAATGCTGCGGCCGGACAGCTTCCCGGTAACAGCCATGCGCCGTATTTGGGCAGCAGCTTGATAATTACAGCAGAACGGCTGTGGCTGTCCAGCACGGCAAGCGTTCCAAAACAGTTTCCCACAAGCACATGCTGTTTGCTGTCCAGGCAGGCTTGCTTGCGGGAAACTGTTTTGTTATTTTATTACTCCGGCGGTTAAATATCGACGTTTTTACTTGCCTAAATTTCCATTTGCCGCGTTGTCATCCGTTGACGTAGCCCCGCTACGCCGCCTTCTTCCGCCTTGCAGATGGAAATTTATTCTGCGTAAAATTTGTCGGCATTTAACCGCCGGAGTAATAGTAGGAAAGACCTTGCCACGCTAAAGTGTAAAAGTATTTTTCCTATAAAATAAAAAATGGGGAGATCAAATAAAATTCCCCTTTACAGACAGGCCAAAATAGATTATAGTAAAGGAAGCAAAATACAGAGAAAGCGATGACAGGAAGAGTAAGCTGCGGAACGCCGGGTTCCCATTCCGGGAACAGGCAGAGAGGGCCGTCAAAGGGTAAGCAAGCCTTGCCCGGGTGCTGGAAACGGTCCGGCAGGAACCAGCCGAAGACCACCCTGGGAGCGGCCACAGGCCCGGCGACCCCGTTACCGTCAGAATGAGAGGCCCTAAGGTTTTGCAGGAAGGAACCGCAGGGCAAGCAGGGTGGAACCGCGTATTTTACGTCCCATGCAGTACTATGGTATTGCATGGGATTTTTTGCTTTATAGGAAATTGCGTCCTATAAAGCAAAATGCTCCGCAAGGATGCGCACTCGCACGAGGGGAATTATGTCGCTAAAGCGACCGTGCTCGGCGCAGCAAAGCGTCCAAGTCCCTCATGAATGAGGGGTTTAGGGAGCTGAAGCGGACTTGTCCGCTTTGTTCCTTTATAGGAAATTGCGTCCTATAAAGCAAAATGCTCCGCAAGGATGCGCAGGGCAGTTCTCTGGATTGCATTTGAAGACAAGGCAGGCACAGACGAACCAGCGATTTGCAGGAACATATTACCGTTGGCTGTGCCAAAACAAAATGAAAGGAATGGTAATGATTATGTGTAAAGTAAAAGAATGGATGGGAACATTAACAGAAACAATGGAACTGAGCAAAAAAGAATATCTCCTCACTGTTGCAGCCAGCCTTTTTGGCGGGGTTATCATTGGTTTCCTCTTTGCCCCCAAGCGTACAAGGCATACCGTCATCGGCTCCAACAACGGCCCGAAAAACAGCAGCAACGAGTATGGGCATGATTTTTATGACAGTTGGGATGAACTGGAGGATATGGAACAACTGGAGGATTGCAGCGGGAACCTGGAAATTGGGGATGAGGAACTTTCTTTCCATTAAAAATCCCTGGGCATTTAATATAGCACTGATAATGAAAGGAATGGATCATTTATATGAAAATCACATTAAAAGATGGTTCCGTAAAGGAATACAGCGGACCAAAGAGCATATACGACATTGCAAATGACATCAGCGAAGGGCTGGCAAGGATGGCCTGTGCCGGGGAAGTAGACGGGGAATCCATGGACTTGCGGACAGTCTTGGACAGGGACTGCAGCCTTAGCATTTTAACCCAGAAAGATGCAGAAGGCATCCGCACCGTCCGCCACACCTGTTCCCATGTGCTTGCAGAAGCCGTGAAACGCCTGTTCCCAAATGCAAAACTGGCAATCGGGCCTTCCATAGACGAAGGGTTTTACTATGATTTTGAAGCAGAGCCATTTTCAAGGGAGGATCTGGACAATCTGGAAAAAGAGATGAAAAAGATCATCAAGGAAGGCAGCCGGTTGGAAAAATTCACCCTCCCAAGGGCAGAAGCCATCCAGTTCATGAAGGAAAAAGAGGAGCCATACAAGGTGGAACTGATTGAGGACCTGCCGGAGGATGCGGAAATATCCTTTTATAAGCAGGGGGATGGGTTTACCGACCTGTGCGCAGGCCCCCACCTGATGGGCACAAAGCCCATTAAGGCGTTTAAGCTGATTTCCTCCTCCATGGCATATTGGCGCGGGGATTCCAACAAGGCGCAGCTCCAGCGGATTTACGGCACTGCTTTTGCCACAAAGGACGAGCTGAACGCTTATCTGGAGCATTTGGAGGACATTAAGAAACGGGACCACAATAAGCTGGGCCGGGAAATGAAATTATTTACCACCGTGGACGTAATTGGGCAGGGGCTGCCGCTCCTGATGCCAAAGGGAGCCAAAATCATCCAGACCATGCAGCGGTGGATTGAGGACCTGGAAGACAATGAATGGGGCTATATCCGCACCAAGACGCCTTTGATGGCAAAGTCTGATTTGTATAAAATTTCCGGCCACTGGGACCATTATACCGACGGCATGTTCGTGCTGGGGGATGAGGAAAAAGACAAGGAAGTGATGGCCCTGCGCCCTATGACCTGCCCCTTCCAGTATTATGTATACAAGGCAGAGCAGCATTCTTACCGGGACCTGCCCCTGCGCTACGGCGAAACATCCACCCTGTTCCGCAACGAAGATTCCGGGGAAATGCATGGGCTGACCCGTGTCCGCCAGTTTACCATTTCCGAAGGGCACTTAATCGTAAGGCCCGACCAGATGGTGGAGGAATTTAAAGGCTGCATTGCGCTGGCAAAGCACTGCCTGTCGGTACTTGGCGTAGAGGAGGACGTGACATACCATCTTTCCAAATGGGATCCCAACAACCGGGAAAAATACATTGGGGAGCCGGAAGTCTGGGAAGAAACCCAGCAGCATATGCGTGATATTTTGGAAGAACTTGGCATAGAATATACCGAGGAGGAAGGGGAAGCAGCGTTTTATGGGCCAAAAATCGACATTAACGCCAGGAATGTCTATGGCAAGGAAGACACCATGATTACCGTCCAATGGGATGCATTGCTGGCCGAGCAGTTTGACATGTATTTCATTGGGCAGAATGGGGAAAAGGTCCGTCCTTACATTATCCACAGGACTTCCATGGGCTGCTATGAGAGGACCCTTGCATGGCTTATTGAAAAATATGCCGGGAAATTCCCCACATGGCTGTGCCCGGAGCAGGTGCGGGTGCTGCCTATTTCCGACAAATACGAAGCTTACGCCAAAGAAGTGGAAAAGGAGCTTAAGGCAAACGGCATCCTGTGCACCGTGGACGGCCGTTCCGAAAAAATCGGCTATAAAATCCGCGAAAGCCGCCTGGAAAAAGTCCCTTACATGCTGGTAGTAGGCCAACAGGAAGAAGCCGACAAAACCGTATCTGTCCGCAGCCGCTTTGCCGGGGACGAAGGGGTAAAGCCCCTTGGGGAATTTATCCAGCAGATTTCCGAAGAAATCCGCACAAAAGAAATCCGGAAAGAGGAACCTAACCTGCAGCAGCAAAAATAAGGGAAGCCTTGCCAAAAGCCTGGTCCTGGAAGAATCCCCACTGCGGGCGGCAGGGGTTCTTCCAGCAGGCAGCTATGAGCCTCCCAGTTCCAAAACTTGGAAAAAATTGGCTTCTGTCCCCATGCATACTCCACAAAAATCTCCCCATACTAATACAGCAGATGCCAAGCCCAGCATGGTCAGGCATTTCACCACAATGTTCTGCGGTAAGAAAGGAGATTTAAAATGACACAGTTAAAATGTTCAGCAAGCAACTGCATGTACAACGATAACCACCTCTGCTCCAAAGGGGACATTACCATTGGCGGGCGCGACGCCGCAAAGCCAAATGAAACCTGCTGTGAAAGTTTCCGGGAACGGACAGGCAGCATGATGAACGCTGTCGTAGGCAGCCCAAGCAAGGAAATCAGCGTAAGGTGCCAGGCAACCAACTGCGGTTTCAACGAGGACTGCAAGTGCAGCGCAAAAGAAATCGGGATTGCCGGCAGCAACGCATGCACCTGCGGGGAAACAGAATGTGCAAGCTTTGACTGCCATTGCAAATAGGCAAAGCGCCAAATTTTTCCATTATTTTGGCATCTCAATGTTACAAAATTTTACAAAATGTGACGGAAAATTTGTGAAATGATAAAAAAATACTTGTAATCTTAAGCAACAGGAAGTAGAATGAATCTGGAGCGTAAATACGCAAGAGTATTTGGCGGCAGGTATTCTCCTTCCTGTTTTTGCAGGTACGGGAACCAGAGAAAACAACACCCTCAAAAGCCTGTGGATTTGGGAGGCCATCAGGGTATGGATCCGGAAGTGTACTTACAGGAGGGAAGCAAGGGGCCTGCCAGCCGTTTTCACATATTCCGCCCTGTTTGCGCGGCTGTAGGGCAGAGCCGAGGATACAGAAAGGCGCGCTGGGCTGGATGGGTGCTGTTTGGGCAGCCAGCAGGACACCGTTTGCAGGAACACTATAGTACATGGAGGAAGATGGCATTGAGGAAGAAATCCCATATATCATTGGCAAAATATATTGTGGACAGCTTAGCGGAACAGGAACTGGTAAAGCATCGGAAGGCATTTTACCTTGGCAGCATCCTGCCGGACTGCAAGCCGTCATTCATAACAGTGAAGCATGAAATGGAAGGGACGTTCCCGAAAGTCCAGCGGGAGCTGGAAGAAATTGTGGCAAGGCAGCAGAATTCCGAGATTAATATGCGGGTTTTTTACCGCAGCCTTGGGGAAGTGATCCATTATATCGCAGATTATTTTACTTTTCCCCATAATTCCCATTACACTGGGAACTTAAAAGACCACTGCGTCTATGAGGAACACCTGAAAAAGAGCCTGAAAGAATATATACAGAGTGGCGAGGCAAAGCGCAACAGCGCACTGATCAGCGCCTCCGTGCAAAACTTGGACAGCGCGGAAGATATTTGTAATTTTATCCAGAAAGCGCACGAAACATACGTGAAATTGAAGAATTCTGTCGAAGGCGACTGTCGCCATATTGTGACACTCTGCCATCAGGTAGTAGCAGCCGTAATCCGGCTGATTAGAAGGGATTCAGCCGCCGAAGCGCTTCCAGCCGCTAGCTAAGGGATGGAGGGGTTGTCGAATCAAAGAATTTCATGTCGAAATGTCCTGTAAAAAAATGGCGGTTTTCGTTTGCTTTTTTTCCGTTTTGGGCATAAAATAATTGCGGAGGGGGAAAAGGAGCTATAAGATGAACCGTTTGTCAGAGTTACAAAGAGAAATCGAAACTGTACGAGAGGAATTGAATGTAGCAGTTCTGGCAGGAAAGGGCGTTAGGACCCCGGAATGCCGCAGCGTAAGCATCCGTATGGATAAGCTGATCGAAGCCTACATCCAATGCCAGGAGAAAGTTCAACACGGTTGAATTAAGGGACAAAAGGGGAAAACCACAAGAAGGGCAAAAAGGGCTGGAAGAATCCAGCCCTTTTTGCTTTTTTACTTTATAGGAAAATTCGACTGTTTGCGGACATAAAATAAGCAGGAAT
>ERZ778516.1950-NODE-1950-length-14614-cov-12.001992_pt1 | contig 14614 bp, 10 predicted proteins | sample MGYA00510342_ERZ778516 | MGnify/ENA primary metagenome ERZ778516 (study PRJEB29527, sample SAMN07138961) | mouse gut metagenome | material: feces | host: mouse | place: China:Nanjing | collected 2016-01-25 ...
AAATCCAATTTTATAAAAATCCCCAACTTTTTTACCAGAAACACTTGACAAGATAGATTATAGATTAAAAGACAGCAGACACCGTTCTTCTAAGATGTGGTACTGCCGCCTCTATGCAATCATAATGTTCCAGTTGGTATTCCCTGACAACCATACTATTTCTCCCTGTTCTTTTCACCCCAGACACATAACTGGTCTAATACGCCCATCAGGGATTTCCCCATTTCACTCAGGCTGTATTCAACCTTTGGCGGTATCTGCGGGTATTCTTTCCTGATAATGAGCCTATTCTTTTCCAGCTCCTTCAGGTTGCTGCTGAGCGTTTTATCCGACACGTTTTTTATATACCGTTTCAATTCATTGAACCGTACCACCTCAAATTCCATCAGGCAGTATAAGATAACCATCTTGTGCTTGCCGAATATCAGCGATAGTGTGTAACTGAACCCAGTATCTTCAAAATTTGCCTTCTCAATATATTTCTTTATCATTTTACGCTTTCCTTTATGATAGTACCTTTCACTAAAAACAGTACTTGTATTTTCCCTGTTACCAACTATAATTATATTTACGGGCATAAGCCTTGTCAATCCAATAAAAGAAAAGAGGTAAATGCAATGAGAAAGAAACTCAATATCACAGAAGGCATCTTCCCAATGCCTGTCTTAATGGTTGCAACTTACAATGAAGACGGCAGCGTTAATGTCATGAACGCAGCATGGAGCACCATGCAGGAAAGGGGCAATGTCGCCCTTAATCTGACTGAGACGCACAAAACAGTGAAGAATATCAAAGCAAGGGGCGCTTTTACGGTAAGCATTGCTGACGCTGCCCATGTAGCTGAGGCAGACTATTTCGGCGTTGAGTCCGGCAACAAAAATGCAGATAAATTTGAAAACAGCGGTCTCACTGCCAGCAAAGCCGAAACAGTGGATGCACCTGTCATCAACGAATTCCCGCTCTGTTTAGAGTGTGAGTTTATCGAATACCAGGACAATCCATATGGATGCGGTGTTATCGGCAGGGTTGTAAATGCCACAGCAGATGAAAGCGTCATGTCCGGCGACAAGATTGATATTTCCCTTGTAAACGCCATTGCTTTTGACCCTTATACGCATGGCTATTACAAGGTAACGGAACGGGTTGGCGAAGCCTTCAAGGATGGCCTGAAACTGAAAAAATGATTTTTGCAGAGCGAGGCCTCCATATAAAATGGAAGGCCTTGTTTTTTTAGCATAAATGTCTCATCTAAACCCTGTCTGGTTCTGCAAAAGCCATCTTACAGCTCCCTTTAACTTTCATCAAATCACTGCCATTCCCATATTTCCACTGACGTATTATTCCAGATAAATTTTCTTCCCAAATTCATACACCCATGTAAGTGAGCTGTCTTGTCTATCTGCGGTTTCCCATTCGTGTCCCCCACATCCCCCGGCAATCAAACAAAGCGTGTCATTCCATATCAGGAGCCTGCCCGTCATGTGCTTTCCACATGCATTCCGTAATCTGCATATTGGTAAAGACCGCTTTGAATGTTGATTGTTCCGGGCTGCAGGCATAAATCCCGAATTTTATCTTTCCCGCCCCCTCCCACATATGACAGACACGCATTTGTGTAAAGGAGTGACCATCTGTTGAACATTCGATGCAATAATCATCTTCCCGGCGGCTGAACCTATACCACATCGTCCTGACATCTGCTGATATCGCTGTTGTTGCCCAATCAGAATAACCATGATTTGTTACGACACTTCCAAGATGCTGAAATTCATCATTCTCATATTCCACGGAACCTTTCAGCCAGTTTTCACTATCAAGATACATAACAACGCCACACTGGTCAAAGCGGTGATGGCTCTCTGTAAAGTCCGTTTTTACGATAAAAGAGAAATACTTTTCTTCTGTTTCCAACTGTAATACAGGTGCATTATCATTTCTAAAATGATAATATGTCCTTTGCCACAGGTCTGTCTGGGGCATGGTTACTATTTCTATTTTATCTTTACCAATCCTGTATTGCTCAGGCTCTCTTGTCCATCCAAGAATATCTGTATTAAAATCCATATCTGCCTCCCTTTCCATGTTTCCTTTCCAGTAGTATCAGAACGTTTCCAGGTAGAAATATGGCAAAATGACTTCCTTTGGCACACGGACAAGCCATTGCACGCTTTATTTCCTCTTTCTGCTCCACTCTGGTTTTGTGGACTCATTGACTTCTTTATATAAAGCTTTTTGATACCCTGGCAACAAAATATATGCCTTTTTCTTCTAATTTTTTTATTAAGGCTGCACTTGCAAAACCTCTGTCATAAAGAATAATATCTTTTCCTGGTATGTGGTTTTCTAATAACTTATAAGCTGGTTTATGTTCATTTGCTGTTTCCATTTCAAATCCAGCATCTATAAATTTACTATCCAATACATCAAAAGATGTTACTGCATGGAACTGTGGATATAAACAACCTTTGGAAAGTTTATAATTATCCTTTATTTCTTTTGTATTAGATAATTTACTTTTTACACCATCCACTGCGATTCATTCATATCAATATCAAATTTATCTATGTAACGGAGATAATCCCTTAATATACTGTCAATATTGACTTCTGTATACCCATCCCATTCCTGCTCCAACAATCCATTGTCATTTTGACCCATCTCTTCTAAAAACAGTAGATATGCATATGGAATACTTTTTCCATATTGTTTCAAATCGGCTATTTCCTCCAAGGCATGGATTTGTTTTTGCGATGCTGGCTCAACTTTTTCTGGCCACTGTTTATCTATGGAGTTCATTGTTTTAAAAAGTCCTTCAAATACTATTTTCAATGTATATTTATAGATTCGTTTTCAGTGGTTACACAATTCTGAAAAGGGAGTATTTTTAATTTACACTCCTTACTGGTTGTCCCAAATTTACACAAAAATCAATACCACATATCCACCGGACGGGAAAATATCAGATATTTTTCCATATAAAACCAGAACAGCCTTAGTTAATACACAACGTGTTAAATAAATGCAACAAACAGTTTTCAATTTGTAAAACGGGTCCATCCTACATCAAAATGACTATTTATTTTGCATTTCCTGTAGGACTAAATCAGCCGGAACCCCTTATATTTACTGGGTTATTTCTGACTTGACAATATAATAACACGTTCCCCAGAATCAATTATCCCAACCAGTACACCTTTTCCATCCAGACCAAGTGAACCTTGGACTGGCCTGCCTGTTACATCTGCCTGGACAGCACTGATACATGAAGCCTCCCTGCCATTATTTACGTTATAATACATTTCTCTTGGTTTCTCTATATAAATTATACCTTGTGCCTCAGAAAGAGCAACAAGCTGGGAAGCAGGGAGATTTACCACTGCATAATTATTAAAAAGGCTTGTAGCCTCTGCACCTGTTATTCCAGCAATAATACTATTTATATCTCCATAATATTTCACAATTACACGCCATCTGTCTTCTTCTGCGTTATATCCAGCCTGGGAACTTCCATTTTCACCTGATTCAGGCACTTGAAGCGCAAATTCAAGTGCAGCATCTAATTTCCGGGTATTATTTTCCATATTAACAACAATGTCCTTCCAGTACCTGCAGCTATTGGCAACAGGCACAACAAACTTTTAATTTATATATATTCTTTACAAAGAATGTCTTATTCATTTATATAATACCCATGCCTTGTATTATAAACTTAAGAAATATAAATAGTTATATAAGCCAGGTTATTCCCACTCTGGTTTTACATAGTATTTTACTTGTTGTTTTTATGGCGGCTTTGAAAAACTTTAGTTATATAGTTATTTTTTATTAAGCCTGCTATTAAATGCTTCAGTTGAAGCTAAACATGCCGGTGAAGCTGGAAAAGGATTTTCAGTTGTATCTGGTGAAGTAATGGATATGCAAGCATGTCCGCCTGGCTATATCTATATATTATAAAAACATCCATTTACATATTTTTTTAGTTTTAAATAAAACCAGCATATACCATAAATATGCTGGTTTTTACATTTTTAATATATTTTTATTGTTATCTTGCTTTTTAAGGTACTTGTACCCCTGCCACCAGACTGCCGGCTTAAAAGAATAATAACCTTATTAAACAATAAAATCAGGCTAGATTTTCTGCAAAAAACATATACTCTGTTCTGACACTTTAGCACGGTGCGTACCTCTGACGTTTTTGCCGCAGGCTACTGTCTAAACGTCAGAGGTACGTATGCCGTGCGAGTGACGCAGAACATTGTGGTGTAATGGCTTATAAATTACCAGCCTTGGAGCTTCCCCAAAGCATTCAGACCAGAAAATCTAACCTTTTCTAAAATTGTACCATATATTACAAAAATGTCAACTAATTTTTATCAGATTTTATTAAATTACTTGAAAATTTGTCAAAAATATACTATAATTTTATATAATTATTCAGATATCTTTACACCAGATGGGAGATTGTCCCCTCTTCTACCAAGTTATGATTAATAAACCCCCGGTGGCGTTTTGAATTTGTTAATTAAAAGAAAGGAAAAATTATGAGGAATTTAACATCAGAGGAACAACAACGGCTCTGGAAACCCGATGAGCCTCCAGTCCGCAAAATATTGCTTTGGGGATTAGACAGCAAAAAAAATCCCTGCCTGCTTATTTTGTATGGGAAACAGGAAGTTGAACAGGAATTAAAATATTCTCCCCGTTCCCATTACACAGAGGCATATTTGTTAAAGCCCATGGTAACATATACAAATTATGCTGTCTTTCATGGAACAAATGGACACTTACCTTCTATTCCAAATACATACTACTATGAAGAAAAGAACCTGCTTTGTTATAGTAAAGGTTATAAAGCTGCAGAAAGATACTGGGACTATGATAAAAGAGCAGGCTGGCAGTATTGTGTAGAAATTGACAAAAAATATATTATCCAGGAATTTTATAAAATAGAAAAAACAGTTGTTTTCAACTATTATGAACAAAAGAATTATACAGATTATGTTAGTTATTTAAAAGCAAATAAAATCAGTTTTAAAGATGTTGAATTAATTGAAAATCCTAGTGATTTATTTGGCTTTAAAGCAGACAGTCCATATATGGAGATAATTGTAAATATGTTCTCCAGGGAAAGGTTATATACAAGAAAAAAATATCTGGGTCAGTTTATTAAAATGCAGCCTTCTGTTGAAGAATATGAGCGTATCTTAAAAGTAGCAAGTGTAGAGCTGGCATGTGGCATTTTCCAGGAACTTACAATAGAAAAGAATCCAGTTTTATTAGAAACTGCAAAACAAATTGATAACAGCAATGTATTATGGGCAAATGAAGCATGCCATAACGGGCTCAGGCGCTGTATCAGCCAGTATACCAGCCTGTTTGATGAGAAATTACTACAGAAGCAAAAAGAATTTATATATACAACACTCCCTGAAATGGATTTCCATATTAAACACTTGGAATTAAATGGCAAAAAGCTAAAAGGCGTGGAACTCCAGGAATATTTAGACCAGCCAGGTGCTTATCAAAATATTTTGTATGTTTATGGTGTTTATGGCAGCCAGAACCTTTATGAAGAAAATAATTACAATGACGGAAAAAATGTAAAAAATATTGCATTTAAAAATACAATACAGACAGCAAAAGCATATGGTATGGCTGATGTTATAGGAAAAATAGCTTACTACCTGGATGCTCCAAGAACTAAATATTATTTTAAGGGAAGCCACAAGACCAGTGCATACAATTATTATTTACGCTATCTTAGAAGGATACTTGATGCATACCAGGCAACAGATGAAACCAGCTTTATAACAGCTGCACGTGAAATGCTGGTAAGCTATACAGACAATGATAATTTAGATATTTATTGTGAGAATTTTTATTATAATTTCTTTTTTTATAATTATTTTGGAGAAGTACTTTACAGTAAAGATGCAGCAGAAAATTCCATATGGCAAAGATATCTTTCTGATGTTATTTTTATAGCCCAGAATGCAAAGGCTTTACCAGTACATAAATTCTGTTATGCAATATTAAAAAATGCCGATGAACATAACAAACTGGACTTATATGAAATAAAAGAACTGGCAGCTTTTTCAAAAATACCTTATGAAGAAACTGCAAAAATATTTGAAAAAATACTGTTACTAAAATTAAAAGAGTTACAGGAATTTAATGCAGATATTATGATTTCCTTGATGGACACACAATCAGAAAAATTATGGAATGCTGCAAAAAAATACTTTATACGGACAAATGGAAAATTCCAGCCAGAACATATTTCTGAGTTTCTTTTTTTAGATACAATAGAAACATGGTACAGCATATTAGAAGATAATATAAACCACTTTACAACTGTGGAATATGCAGCTTTCCTAAAATCAATTACTGAAAAAAGAGAGCGTTTTCTGGAACAACAGATAGAACTTTCCGGGCAAATTACAGACTTATTATTAAAATCTGTTAGCAAACTTGATGCCGCAACGGCAGTGGAGCAACAAGAGCTGTTAAACTATTTTATATCCCTGCTGCTAAGCTTTAAAAAAGTTCCTGGATTTCTTTTTGATATAACAGAAAATATTATATTTTTCATGCCATATAATGTATTAAAAGATACTCTAAAAGATATTGATTTACAATATAACAGAATTCCAGAAAGAGAATACAACACTGTATCCTTACTGAAATTATATAAAGAAGATGCTTTACCTAAAAACAGTTTAATCCTGTCTGTTCTGGAAACAGGTTCTAAACGGCTTGTAAAAACACTTACAGAAATTATAGACAGACAACAGGCTGTACTGGCTGGAAAGACAGCCACTCTCCTGCTGCTTTTTGAATGTAATGTATATTATTTGAATAAAATTGCCCAGTCTGTGTTTGAAAGTTTAGAAATTAAAGAAAGAGAAAAGCTGCATATGGTTTTATTAGATTCCCCTGTAGAAAGGGCATACCAGTATGGTCTAAGAAAACTTGATGACTGGTATGGAAACAAGGTTCCAACGCAATTTATTTTACGTATGATGGAACACCCATGTGTTGAAGTAAAAGCTTATCTTTCACAAAAAATGAAACTTGCCTTTTCGGAATTAAATGAAACAAACCCAGATTTATATATTTATTATACAAAAACACTGCTTTATCTTCCAAATAAAGTTTCAAAAAGCAAGGAACATATATATAACACTATTCCATTGTTTTTAAAATATTATCCTGGAAAACGGCAGGAAATAGAGCATATACTTCTTGATATTGGAAGCACAAACAGCAAAATAGATTCTGAAAGAGCACTTGTAACATTTGCCCAGATCCAGAAGGAGGTAGGCACTTTATGAAAGTAGGTTATAAATACGCAAGCCCTTCCCGATGTACACAGGTTAACAACCAGACAACTTTAGGACTGAGTCCTGACTTATCCCGTGATGAAAAAGTTTCTTTCTGCGGGAAATTAAATCATCCTTTGTTGTTCCGTGATGCCATGCTTATGTTAAGGGAAATTGTTATTTCGGATGCAGGAAAAAAGCAAAAAGAAAGAACAGATTATTTTACATGGCTTAATGAAGAAATTGAACGGCGTGTAAAAGTACACAAAGAATACATGCCAAACGTAAGGGAATCTTTAAAGAAAAAAATGGATTCCTATGATTTTGAGCTTTCCAGCAAAAAAAATGAAATAAACCAGTTATTAAATATACAAAAGAATTTACAAAAGCAAATTGACCAATATGATGCATGGAGGGATTATTATAAAATTGAACGGGACTTTTGGAAATTTATAAAAGACAGGGATTACGATTTATGGTTTGTATTAGACCCTGTAATTACTGTACATAAAGACCAGGTTTCATTTGAAGCATTTTCAGTTGATGAATCAATTTATGGCTGCCTGTCTGTATCTATGGATGAATTTGATTTATTGCAGACACCACAACTTGGAACAACAAATATCGACTTTTCTGCCAAATTAGAAAAAGAAATGCAAAGATTCCGAAGCTATACAGATGTTACATTATCTGTCAATCCAGAAGGGTTTACGATAGACAATGATATTGTGCCAGAGTATATAGAGAAGAAAATTGACCTGCCTGAAACATGGATTAAAGGCTTTAACCAGGTATCTTCTGCTGCAGCATTATCTGGGACTGAACTTGAACTTTCCCCTTCTGATATGTATGATATATGCGCATTTTTAAGAAAGCATAAAGAAAAGAAGAGCCCCCGTTATATGAAATGGATTTTAGAGCCTGGGCAAAGAATACAGATTATATTTGAGCCTTTTGGGACAATTCTTACTCTAAATGCTATTTACCAGGGACGCCAAAGAAGAGAAGAAAAAATCTGGGGCAGAAGGCGCTGGCTTGTAGTTGAAAAATTAATTCCATTATCACAAGCATTTTATGTACGTATTCTGGGATTTGGAATGCCTCAGTTTATCCGTGCTGATATGGGTACAATGCAAATGACAGTTGGCTTCTCCTCATGGTCTTCCAATGACTGGGTAAAAGGAACTGCATTTAATATTATGGCAGGATTTACAGGCGGAGGCTGTTATAAAGATATTTATAAGTTAATGAAAGACCAGCGTTGTTTATCTATGGAGGAAATTTCTGCACATCTTCCAGGCCAGAAGAGCGATAAAATAAAATCTGGAATAGGTATGCTGTTCCGCCGTGGTGAGGGTTATTTTGATATTATAAATGACAAAGTGCGTTTCCGTCATTTATGCAATACCCCAATTCCAGAAGAACTTTATGAAGTTTCCGATATTGAAACTGATGTACAAAAATACAGTGAATCTACATTTGACAATATGAAGGTAAGATATTCGCATAAACAGGAGTTTATATTCACAACAATATACAATAGTGATTCTACGGAAATTGTAATTGACCAGGATGGCCAAATCACAAAAATAGACTGTAGCTGCCAGCAATTTAAAAGAGGCGAAAGAAATCTTTCAGAACCATGTGCCCACATTCTTGCACTTTATGTCGCTTCTTATAAGTTGTTAAAATTAAAAAATTTGGAATACGAAAAAGAATATAAAATCAACGATATTATGGAGATGTTATTATAATGGATACAAGAGCCGGATATAGAGAACTGGTAAATAATATGGGTAAAAAAGAATTTACCTTTCTTAAAATGCAGGAATACGGGTTTTGGCCCAGCAACCTGCCAACACCATATGAACGCCAGCAAAACGAGTCAGAACAAGACTTTGAAAACAGAAAAAAACTGTTGGATGAATTTCAAAAACTTTCTGAAAAAATATCGGATGCCTGCCATGAAAGAGAAGAGATTGAAAAAAAACTTTCTCATTTAAAAAAACAATACCAGGATACATGGGATTATGAGAAAATCCGCTCCGTTGTTGCCCAGGAAATTATGAAAGAATCCATAGCCAGACGTGCTGAAAGAAAAGCAGAAAGAGAACGTCAAAAACAGTTAAAATCTGAAGCGTGGAATAAACGCAAAGCAGAAAATATTATTTTTATTGGCAAAGGATATTCAAGCCTTTTAGGAAAAAAAGAAACAAATATACAAAAACTAAAAGAAAACCATATGCCTATAATAGAAACAGATAAAGAACTTGCCAAATTCCTGCAGATAGAATACAACACTTTACGCTATCTGGTATATCATAGGGATGTTATTACATTTGATAATTATTACCGTTTTGATATCCCTAAAAAAAGTGGTGGGACACGTCATATAGCTGCACCTAAAACACAATTAAAAACAGCCCAGCGGCAAATATTAGAACAAATCCTGCAAAATGTAGAGATTTCTGGCCAGGCTCATGGTTTTATTAAATCAAGGTCTGTCCTTACAAGTGCAAAAACACATAACACAAGTCCTGGTTTATTGATAAATATTGATTTGGAAAACTTCTTCCCTACTATTACGTTTGAACGTGTAAGAGGCTTATACCAGTCCTTTGGTTACTCTGGTTATATATCATCACTACTTGCTATGGTCTGTACATACTGTGAAAGAATGCCGCTTGAAATCAAAGGAGAGATAAAATATATCAAGACATCAGACAGAATATTGCCACAAGGTTCTCCAGCAAGCCCTATGATTACAAATATTATATGCAGAAGCATGGATAAACGTATCAATGGTTTATGCAAAAAGTATGGGATTACTTATACAAGATATGCAGATGATATGAGTTTCAGCTATACAGGTGATACAAGTAATTTTGCCATAGGAAGATTTTTAAACAGCATTAATACGATTATAGAAGCAGAAGGCTTTCATATGAAAAAAGAAAAAACCCATATATTAAGAAAAAACAACCGGCAGTATATTACTGGTATTGTAATTAACAATGAAGAAATTGGTGTTCCTAAAAAATGGGTTAAAATACTAAAAGCTTCTATACATAATGCACAGAAATTAAAAGATTCTGGAGGTTGCGTATCTAACCATACAATACAAGAGATTTCTGGAAAAATTGCATGGCTTAAAAGTGTAAATGCAAAAAGATACCAGAAAATTATAAGACAGGGTACACAATTATTAAAAAACCTGGTTTGATAACCAGACATATATAAATATAAAACCAGCATATCTATGTCATAATAGCATAAATATGCTGGAATTTTTAATTTATTTGATTTACTTTACCCATTTCTGTACACTTTTATATGAAACATCCGTTAAATCTTTTCCCCACCATATTGGAAAACCTGTATCTGTCAAGTATGGGACAAAGAAATTTTTATTTTTTCTACCTATTTATTCTACTAACTCCTTCCACAAAAGTCTAATGCTTATATTGATTACTTTCTCATACCTGTAATGAATAATACAATCATGTACTTAAAGTTATCTTACTTTATTTTTCTGCATACTCGCTGACCGTCAAATCCTGCACTTTTTAACCGCTGCAATTACACTCCATACAAAAAGGGCTGGCTTTGCAACCCTTGTGGGCACTCGGATGACGCAAGCAAACCTGCCCATCCTCACTATGCCTACGCAGGAATAATTCCGGTCTATCTGTATTTTTTCGTTTATTCTTTATTTATAATGCACTAACTCATCCATAGGAATGCTTCCTTACACTGGACAATCTTTTACAAGAAAAAATCCTCCATTATCTTTATACTGTAAACACAGGTACAATCTAAAAACCAAATGGAGGACACGGACGAGGAAGGACAGGAGATTCCCAGACCGGATGGCCTGAATAATTATTCTGGGCAGTTTAAGCTGCGGATTCCCAAAAGCCTGCACCGTCAGTTTTCCGAACAATCCAAACGGGAAGGGATAAGCATGAACCAGTATTGCTTGTATCTTTTATCAAGAAATGATGCAATACATTCGCAGGTTAGGAAGGTTACAATAAAATAACAGAGTAGTTGATGGAAGCATCTAAGCCTTATATTAGGTTTGGGTGCTTTTTTCATGGAAAAGGAGAGGGCTATGGGAATATAGAATATGCTTTTTGTCATAGCCTGTTGCCTATTCATTTGATGATACCTTTGTATTTTCTGCCATAACACCCACAAGTTTATGTGGTATATAAATACCCTGTATAGAAATAAACTTTGTAAAACCCTCTTTTTCTGCTAATGCATTTACTTTAGTAAGCTGTCACTCATAACAGTTAGAAATACCAATATACCTTTCTTTTCTTAATTATCTGTCAAGCCCATCCATCATTTCATATAAAGGCGTCTGGTAATCCCACATATGGTATATATACAAATCCACATAATCTTATGACACTGCCGCCCTTTTCCAGAAAGTTTAATTTTTTTTCTTTATTGGATGTCTTATTACAGTCTTCCATTTTTCTGGATTTATCTTTCTTGTATCAGACAAATAAATTTCATGGTGCAGACGTTCTTTATTAATATTATTTATATAACCTTGTTCTTCTAAGAGTATATGTACTGCTGTTTTTATAATTATTCTCACAACGTAATAATATTTCTTCTGCTGGAATATGTTTTTTTGAAAAGTTTTCACCAGTCACATTAACATTATCCATACGTACAAGTTTATATGTACTGTAATCTCCTTTTACCTTGTCATATGCAAGCATATACCAGGCATACCACTTATAAATAACTGCAACTGGTTCTACAAAATGTACTTTTACAGAACCTTTCTTATTTGTATAAGAGAATTTCACAACCTTCTGGTTTAATACTGCAGACTGTAAAGACTGAAGCAATAAACTATCCCCTTCCCGTAACACGGAAAAATCTAAAACCAGTCCTGTATTACTATTGCCAGATACAACCTTTATTTTTTCAAAAATACTACTATCCATCCAGTTTCCTGTTACAGTCTTTAACCCATACAGTGCAGTTACTATATAAGCAAAATCCTCTTTTGATACCAGCTGGTTATCCATCCTGAAATTATCTGTAATCCCATATCCGCCATTAATGCCTGTAACAGCATAAACTGGAATACCTGCCTGGCATAACGCATCAATATCCCTTTGTATAGTCCGCACAGATACTTCAAAATATTTTGCAAGTTCTGAAGCTGGGGTTTTGCCATGGTTAAGAAGGTATAATGTTAATGCATATAATCTGTCTGTCTTCATTTCCACACCTTTTTAAATTTACTATCTTGTATAATTTTTACCACTAAATTTACTTATATTATACTGTTTCTAATATAAACAAGCAAATACGCAAGAAAAATACCCCGCCGCAGAACAACGGGCATGAAAGTATTACAAATAATTAATTCCATCTCTCTGCCTTTTCAATATACCTTTTATGTTTATCCAATATCTAATGCCCCAAAATATATATTTTATTCTATAGCTGGTTCTGTATGGCTTTCCAGAAAATACATTTGTTCCTGGCGGTCCATCTTGGAATCTACTATTTCTCCATCCTTATTAGTAATAAATGTACTATTGTCATGGCTCTCTAACTGGTACCCTCCTACTGATACATATATAATTCCCGCAAAAAAATACTTATCCAGCTCATCATTATTGTTATTCTCCTTTTTAGGATACATATAACTGGCTTCAATATAATCATAATTTTTAAAAGTATCAATAACTGGGGTTTCAATAAATGTATCAGGTTTTTCCAATGCAATTTTTATATATCTGCTGCCATTTAACTTTCTTTCAGAGTAAGGCAGTCCTGATTCCTGGATAAAGGATATAGCTTCCTGGTAACTTGCATCCTGAGGGAAATCAATATATAGTTTACGTAGAATTTCCAATCCATCTGTATTTGTTACGTTTCCAGATAATATGCCAGTTACAAATTCTGCCCCATCTGCAATTCCATTTCCTGTAATTCTGTTAATACGTGATGAATTTTCTTGTTTAAATTTCAATGTATTTTCATCTATTATGTCAAATGTATAATGATATTTTCCATCATCTGTTTTTAATTTTAACTGTCCTTCACTCTCTGTATATTGGCCATAGGCTAAATAAGAAGACATAACATCATAAGAAAACGTAAAAGTATTATCACTTTCATCAATAATAATCTGTGAAATAAATTCTTCACTATCATCTTTTAGTGTATATGTCTTTGTATTATTTTGTTTATTGCTATTATATACATTCGTTTCTACAGCATTTATAACTTGTTTTTCTTCTGTAATATCTGTTTTGTCTGTTTGTCTGGCACATCCTGCCAAAAAAACAGCTGTTATTATAGATATACTTGCCTTACCTGCTAACCTCATATATACACCTCCATAAATAATAATTATTTAAATCTGGCTACTAATGTATTGGAACATTACCTGGATTAATTATACCATATCATATGCCTTTTTTCTATATATTTCTTTGAGTTTCCCCATTTTTTAGGTTTAAGTGTTATCAAGCCCCATTTTTAATATGGTTAGCAGGAAATTGATGACATGGCAAAGCATGTTTTCTAAAATAATTCATTATTCCAGAACTTGTTTTAGAAAAAATCTGTTTAAAAGCATATCCTGTTGCATAAAAAACAAATTTTGGAATTTTATAATTCAGGTTACGTATTGGGTTTAATGACATGACACGTAAATCTTCAAAATTAAACTGTTGTTTTTTAAAACGGAAGTATTCTTCTATCCTCCACCTCATAAGATAAACTTTTGTAACAATAATACACAGCTTTTTCTTCTGGAATGTTTCCTGTATTTCCAAATTTGTAACCAGCAACATTGGATTTTTTCCAAAACCATACACTGCAACAAGTACAAGGTCTTTTTGTGGGAATGCACATAGTTTTACTGGTATATAGCTTATTTTGCACTGGATTTTTTTGCCATGTTTATCTGTAAAACCCATGCAGTAGTTCCCTTTATATTTTTTTGCTGCATCCATTATATTACAGGTTTTATTTTTATAAATAACATTCCTGTTTTTCTTTGCACGTATTATAAATTTTTCGTCCCTGCCAAGAAAATACCTGTAATAATCTTCTGCATCAAATCCCCTGTCAAGTGTCCTTATGCACGTCCTTCTGAAATTTGCAGATAAAAAACCAAGGCATTTTAAATTTTCATCCGTTTCACTTAAAAAGCCTTTTTCTGTTACAAAAAAAATTTTTTCATAAACAGGCAGTGGTATTTTATTTCCTTTTAATAAAACAGATGCTTCAATAGACAGATA
>ERZ778516.1952-NODE-1952-length-14602-cov-3.945831_pt1 | contig 14602 bp, 16 predicted proteins | sample MGYA00510342_ERZ778516 | MGnify/ENA primary metagenome ERZ778516 (study PRJEB29527, sample SAMN07138961) | mouse gut metagenome | material: feces | host: mouse | place: China:Nanjing | collected 2016-01-25 ...
GTTGCCCATCTACGACAAACCGATGGTTTACTATCCCCTGTCGGTGCTGATGCTGGCGGGCATCCGGGAAATCCTGATTATCTCGACACCGCAGGACCTGCCGGGATTCCGGCGTCTGCTGGGCGACGGCTCGGACTACGGCATCCGCCTCGAATACGCCGAGCAGCCCTCGCCCGACGGCCTGGCGCAGGCTTTTCTGATCGGCGAGGAGTTCATTGGCGACGACAGCGCCTGCCTGGTGCTGGGCGACAACATCTTCTACGGCGCCGGCTTCACGCAGCGGCTGCGCGAGGCCGTGCGCGATGCGGAGGAGCATGCGCAGGCCACCGTATTCGGCTACTGGGTGGACGATCCGGAGCGTTACGGCGTAGCGGAGTTCGACAAGGAGGGGCGCTGCCTCTCGATCGAGGAGAAACCCGAGCACCCGAAGTCGAACTACGCGGTGGTCGGACTCTACTTCTACCCCAACAAGGTGGTGGATGTGGCCAAGCGCATCAAGCCGTCGGCCCGCGGCGAGCTGGAAATCACCACGGTGAACCAGGAGTTCCTGCGCGACGGCGAACTGAAGGTCCGCACGCTGGACCGCGGCTTCGCATGGCTCGACACGGGCACGCACGACTCGCTGGCCGAGGCCTCGATCTTCGTGGAGGTGATCGAGAAGCGCCAGGGCCTCAAGATCGCATGCCTGGAGGGCATAGCCTACCGTCAGGGCTGGATCTCGGAGGAGAAGATGCGCGCGCTGGCGCAGCCCATGATCAAGAATCAGTACGGTCGCTACCTGCTGAAGGTGATCGACGAGCTGAAAAGAGAATAGAGGATGTCGGTGCGTGAAGAACGGAACTCGGGATTCGAGCTGCTGCGCCTGCTGCTGATGTTTCTGATCGTGATCCATCATGCCATCGTGCATGGCCTGGGGCTGCGCGGCCTGGCATCGGCCGATGCGACCGAGGTGGCGATCCGCTCGGGCGACATGGCGCTGTTCTGTCTGGCGAACGGATTCTGCATCGTGGCGGTCAATGCTTTCGTGCTGATTTCAGGCTACTTCGGCATACGGCCCTCGAAAAGGAAGGTGCTCGGGCTCCTGCTGGCGATGCTTTTCTATACGCTGCTCTTCACCACGGGTTACTACCTGATGCGGGGCGACCTGAAGCATGCGGTCTCCAGCCTGCTGCTCCTGTCGCACAGCCGCTACTGGTTCCTGACCGACTACTTCTTCCTGCTCTGCTTCGCGGCGCCGCTCAACCTGTTTTTCGAGCGGTGCGGCAGGCGCGAGACGGGTTTGTTCGTGCTGTCGCTCCTCGTCATAAGCTCCTATTTCGGGTTCGTGTGGGGGCATGCGGCCAATACGAACGGCTATACCCTCTTGCAGTTCATCATGCTCTATGCGCTCGGACGCTACGTGCGGATCGGGGGCTTCGACCTGGCACGCGGCCGAGCGGCGGGGCTCTATCTGCTCTGTGCCGGCGCCTGCGGAGCGCTGACCTACCTCTGCGTGCGGCTCGGGCAGAACGACTGGGCATGGCGCATGACCTATTACAACGACCCGCTGCTGGTGGCCGCGGCCGTCGGCGTGCTGCTGCTGTTCCGCCGCGTGCGCTTCAGCAGCCGTGCGGTCAATAGCCTGGCCGCTTCGGCACTCGCGGTCTACCTGTTCCAGAGTTCGGCGTGGGCCGAGTCGCTGCTCTATCCGTTCGTGCGGAAGCTCTATTCGGACGGCTATTTCAGTGGGGGGGGGTATTTTGTTGATAATCATCGGTCTGGCTACGCTTTGCGTTGCTGCTGCGCTGGTTGTTGATCGGGTGCAGCGGCCGATAAACGAAAAATTGGTACATTATATATTCAAAAGATGAAAATCATTGAGACGGCCATCGAGGGGCCGGTCATCATCGAGCCGGACGTGTTCGGCGATGCGCGGGGATACTTCTTCGAAAGCTGGTCGCAGCCCAAGTTCGACGCGGCGGTCCGGCCCGTGCGCTTCGTGCAGGACAACGAGTCGAAATCCACCTACGGCGTATTGCGGGGACTCCATTTCCAGCGGGGCGAACACGCCCAGTCGAAGCTGGTGCGCGTGGTGTCGGGCCGTGTGCTCGACGTGGCGGTGGACATCCGCCGCGGCTCGCCGACCTTCGGCCGCCACGTATGCGTGGAGCTCACGGGCGAGAACAAACGCCAGTTCTTCGTGCCCCGCGGCTTCGCCCACGGCTTCGCGGTGCTGAGTCCCGAGGCGGTTTTCCAGTACAAGTGCGACAACCTCTATGCGCCCGAGGCCGAGGGTGCCGTCGCGTGGGACGATCCCGCGCTGGGCATCGACTGGGGGCTGAAACCGGAGGAGGTGCGGCTCTCGCCCAAGGACAGCGCCCACCCGCGCCTTGCGGATGCGCCCGAACTCTTCGACTACAACACGGACTACTATGCTTGACATACTCGTAACGGGAGCCGACGGACAGCTCGGCAGGGAGCTGCGTCGCCTGGGTGCCGCGTCGCCCGACCGCTATGTCTTCACCGACGTGGCGGAACTGGACATCACCGACCGCGAGGCGGTATGCCGCCGGGTGCGCGACGAGCACGCGGACATCATTGTGAACTGCGCGGCCTACACCAATGTGGACCGGGCCGAGGAGGACGAGGCGACGGCGCGCCGCATCAACCGCGACGCCGTGGCGAACCTGGCGTATGCGGCACGCGAGTGCGGCGCCACGCTCGTACACGTATCCACGGACTACGTGTTCGGGGGCGGCGGCAACACGCCCCGCACGGAGCAGACACCCACGGAGCCGCTCGGCGTCTACGGACGCACCAAGCTAGAAGGCGAGGAGGCGATCCTGGCCTCGGGGTGCCGCTACCTGATTTTCCGCACGGCGTGGCTCTACTCCGAGTACGGCAACAACTTCCTGAAGACCATGCTGCGCCTCACGGCCGAGCGCGAGACGCTCGACGTGGTATTCGACCAGGTGGGGTCGCCCACCTATGCGGGCGACCTGGCGCTGGCCATCTTCAGCGTGATCGCGAGCGGGCAGCATGTCGGCAACGAGGGCATCTACCACTTCGCGAACGAGGGCGTGTGCTCGTGGTACGACTTCGCGGTGGAGATCGCCGCGGCCGCGGGACACGGCGCGTGCCGCATCAACCCCTGCCACAGCAGCGAATTTCCCTCGAAGGTGACCCGCCCGGCCTACTCCGTACTGGACAAAACCAAGGTCAAGCGGACTTTCGGCCTGGAGATACCCCACTGGCGCGATTCGATGCTCTACTGCATGCAGCGGATCGCCGCAAAGACGGAACACGCATGAAACGGCTGCTGCGCTATCTTCCCTACCTGCCCTGGACCGTGTGGTTCAATTTCCGCTATCTGCCCCTGCGGCAGGCCGTGCGGCTGCCGATCCTGCTGCGGAAACCCCGCCTGCTGCGCTGCGGCGGCCGGATCCGCATCGAGGGGCCCGTGCATACGGGCATGGTGCGGCTCGGCGTCTTCGGGGTCTCGGTGTATCCCGACCGGGGCATTGCGTGGGAGTGCGACGGCACGGTGACCTTTGCCGGCCGGTGCAGCATCGGCAACGACTCGTATGTCGCCGTCGGACACGGAGGCTGCCTCCGGTTCGGCCGCAACTTCAGGGCCACGGCCGCGCTGCGCGCCGTGTGCTACCACGAGCTCACGTTCGGCGACGACGTGCTCGTTGGATGGGACAACACGTTCTGCGACACGGACTTTCATCGCGTAAAATCGAGGGGGGGGGAATTGCGGCACGCCGGATACGCCCCGATACGCATCGGTCGCAACAACTGGTTCGCCATGAAGTGCACCACGCTGAAAGGGGCCCGCACACCCGATTACTGCATCGTGGGTGCGGCGTCGCTGTTGTCGGGCGATCATGCGGGAGAGGCTCCGCGCTGTCTGCTCGCCGGCAACCCTGCGCGACTCGTGCGTACGGACGTGTACAGAGATTCGAATGACGACAAAATAACATACAACCCATGAAACGCAACATACTCATTACGGGCGGCGCGGGCTTCATCGGAAGCCATGTGGTGCGCCTGTTCGTGAACAAGTACCCCGACTACCGCATCGTCAATCTCGACAAGCTGACCTATGCGGGCAACCTGGCCAACCTGCGCGACATCGAGCGGCAGCCCAACTACGCTTTCGTGCACGGCGATATCTGCGACTTCGACGCCGTGTGCGAAATCTTCCGCAAGTACGACATCGACGGCGTGATCCACCTCGCGGCCGAGAGCCATGTGGACCGCTCGATCCGCGATCCGTTCACCTTCGCGAAGACCAACGTGCTGGGCACCCTCTCGCTGTTGCAGGCCGCGCGGAACCATTGGAACGGCGATTGGGAGGGCAAGCGCTTCTACCACATCTCGACCGACGAGGTGTACGGCGCGCTCGGGTTCGACGGCACGCTCTTCACCGAGCGGACCAAGTACGATCCCCACTCGCCCTACTCGGCATCGAAGGCCTCGTCCGACCACTTCGTGCGGGCTTTCCACGACACGTACGGCATGCCGACCATCGTGACCAACTGTTCGAACAACTACGGTCCCTATCAGTTCCCGGAGAAGCTGATCCCGCTCTTCATCAACAACATCCGCCACGGCAAGCCGCTGCCCGTCTACGGCCGCGGCGAGAACGTGCGCGACTGGCTCTACGTCGAGGATCATGCGCGCGCCATCGACCTCATCTTCCACCGCGGGCGCATCGCCGAGACCTACAACATCGGCGGTTTCAACGAGTGGCGCAACATCGACCTCATCCGCGTGATCGTGCGCACGGCCGACCGGCTGCTGGGCAATCCGGAGGGGCACAGCGAGCACCTCATCACCTACGTCACGGACCGCGCGGGCCACGACCTGCGCTACGCCATCGACTCGCGCAAGCTCAAGGAGGAGCTGGGCTGGGAGCCGTCGCTGCAATTCGAGGAGGGAATCGAGAAGACCGTGGCCTGGTACCTGGCCAACCAGCCCTGGCTCGACGACATCACTTCGGGACAATACCAGAAGTATTACGACGAAATGTATGCCGGAAGATAATATCGGCGCATAGATTTCAGTTATCAAATAAATACAATGCATAACCGAATGAAGAGATTTTTAATCGTATTGATCCTGGGGATCTTCTGCGCTGCGGGCGCCATGGCGCAGAAAGTCACCGACGCCAAGGCGTTGGAGTATGCCAAGGAGTGCTATTCCCAAGGCATGCAGATCGAGCAGGCGGTGAAGACGTTGCAGAGCAAGGGCGTTTCGATCGAGCAGATGAAGCGGCTGAAGGCTCAGTACGAGTCGGGCATGCTCGACACGGACGACCTGACCTCCAAACAAAACAAGGAGAAGTCGAATACTCGTCAGATGCGGACGACCAAGCAGGATCAGGACGCCAAGGAGAAGCTGGCCATAGACTCGCTGGTTCAGGACCAGCAGGAGATCATACTCGACGAGGAGCCCCAGATGACCAAGCAGGATTCGTTGAACCGGATCTACGGTCACGATATTTTCCGCAACAAGGAGCTCTCCTTCACGCCCAACCTCCAGCTGGCGACCCCAGGCAACTACGTGATCGGCGCAGGCGACGAGCTCGGCATTTCGATCTACGGCGCCTCCGAAGTGGATCTGTCGCAGACCGTGACTCCCGAGGGCCGCATCTTCGTGAGCGGCCTGGGCCCCGTTTCGCTCAAGGGCCTCACCATCGACCAGGCGCGCACCAAGCTGCGGCGCGAGCTGAGCGCCATCTACGGCGGCCTGGCCAACGGCACGGCGTCGCTCGACGTGGCGCTGAACAACGTGCGCAGCATCCAGGTGAACGTCATGGGCGAGGTATTCGCTCCGGGCACCTACACCCTGCCCTCGCTCGCCACGGCCTTTCATGCGCTCTACGCCGCAGGCGGCGTGACCGACATCGGTACGCTGCGCACCATCAAGATCGTGCGCAACAACGAAGTGGCGGGCACGGTCGATCTGTACGAATTCCTGCTTACCGGAAACAACAGGGGCGACATCGTGCTTCAGGACGGCGACGTGGTGCTCGTGCCGACCTATTCGGCTTTGGTGGCGGTGCCCCAGGGCGTGAAACGCCCCATGCGGTACGAGATGCGCGAGGGCGAGACGCTGGATGCTTTGGTCCGCTATGCCGGCGGATTCACCAACGACGCGTTCCGCACGGCGCTCAATGTCACGCGGCAGGACGATATGGGCCTTACGGCGTTCAACGTCAAGGAGCCCGAATACGCCTCGTTCGCAGTGGCCGACGGCGACCGGATCGTGATCGGACAGCGCTACCAGCGTTCGTCCAACAAGGTTACGATCGAAGGCGCCGTGTACAACCCCGGCACCTACGCCATCGACGACAACGTCAAGACCGTGAAGCAGCTGATCGAGGCTGCCGAGGGATTGCGCGAGGATGCGTTCCTCGATCGTGCGCTGCTTCAGCGCGAGATGCCCGACTGGTCGCTCGAAATGGAGTCCTTCGACCTGAACGAGCTCTACTCGGGACAGATCGCCGATATTCCGCTGCGTCCGAACGACGAACTCTACATCGCGCCCAAGGTCGATATGCGCGAGGAGTACATCGTTACGGTGTCGGGTCCCGTGGCGCTGCCGGGCGACTACCTCTACGCCGAGGGCATGACCATCAAGGACCTCATCGTCAAGGCGGGCGGTCTGCTTGAGTCGGCGTCGCTGGTCAAGGTGGACGTTTCGCGCCGCATCAAGTCGCCCATGAGCACCGAATTCTCGCCCGTGCGTTCGCAGCTCTTCACCGTCTCGCTGGGCGAGGGGCTGATGATGGAGGACGGCAAGGACCTGGTGCTCGAACCGTTCGACCAGATCTACATCCGCAAGTCGCCGGCATACAACGTGCAGAACCTCATTACGCTCGAAGGCGAGGTGCTCTTCGCCGGCTCCTATGCGCTCGAAAACACGGGCGTACGCGTGTCGGAGATCATCCGCAAGGCCGGCGGCGTCACCCCGGCGGCCTTCCTTGAGGGCGCCTCGCTGCAACGCCAGCGTTCGGAGGACGACAAGGAGAAGATGGACGAACTGATGTACATCATGTCGCGTCAGGCTTCGCGCCGCGACTCGGTCGATACGCGCGTGTTCAATCAGACGTACAGCCACTACAACGTGGGCTTCGACCTCAAGGCCGCGCTCGACAAGCCCGGATCGCCCGCGGACATCATCCTCCAGCCGGGCGACATCATCACCATTCCGGAGTACAACGGCACGGTGCAGATCCTGGGCTCGGTGCTCTACCCCAATGCCGTGGCATTCGAGGAGGGCAAGAAACTCAATCAATACGTGAAGGCTGCGGGCGGATACAGCCAGCTGGCGCGCCGCAACAAGGTCTTCGTGCTCTACATGAACGGTACGGCCGCCACGGGGCGTCATGCCAAGATCGTCCCCGGATGCAAGATCGTCGTGCCGATGAAGTCGCGCGAGGGTGGCGTGTCGCTCAGCGAAATCATGGGCATCACGTCGCAGACCGCATCCATGGCTTCGATCGTCGCTTCGATGGCCACACTATTCAGATAAACACAAGAACATGAACACGGAAAACAATATTCCGCCGCAGGCGGAGCGCGAAATAGACCTGCTGGAGCTGGCGGGCAGACTGTGGGTCAAACGTAGGTTCATCCTCTGCGTGACGGCGGTATTCATGGTTCTGGGCCTGCTGGCGGGCGTCTTCGGCGCGAAGGAGTACGCGGCATCGTGCCAGATCGTGCCGCAGACCTCGCGGAGCGGCTCCTCGTCGAGCATGGCGCGGCTGGCATCGCTGGCCGGCATCAACATGGGGAACATGACCAGCAACGAACAGGTGCTCTCGCCCCTGGTCTACCCCAACGTGATGGCCAGCGTGGCATTCCAGCGCGAGCTGTTGCAGACTCCGATCAACGTGGCCGGCGAGGCCGGGCCGGTCACGCTGCTGAGCTACCTCTCCGACGAGAAGCACCGCAGGTTCTCGCTCGCGGGCTTCGTACTCAAGTACACGATCGGACTGCCGGGACTGGTCATGCGGGCCATCAAGGGCGAACCCGAGGAGCGCGAGATGCCGCAGAGCGACATCATCGTGCTGAGCCGCGAGGAGCGCCTGGCCATGCGCCAGCTCAAAAACATCATCGGCATGGAGGTCGAGGAGAAGAAGGGCTACATCACCATCGTGGCCCGCATGCCCGAGGCGTTCGCCGCTGCGCAGGTGGCCGAAAGCGCGCTGACGCTGTTGCAGCGTTACATCACGGAGTTCAAGATCGACAAGGTGAAGCGCAACCTCGATTTCATCCAAGGACGCTACGACGAACTGAAACGCGAATACGAGGATATTCAGATGATTCGCGCGCGCTATCGCGACGCCAACCAGAACACCTCGACGAGCCGCGCACGCACGGAACTCGAAAAGCTTGACAACCAGTATAATCTGGCGTACGGCATCTTCTCCGAAATGGCGACCCAGCTCGAGCAGGCCAAAATACAGGTCAAGGAGACCACGCCCGTGCTGACCGTCATCTCCCCCGTGGCCATGCCCGTGAAACCGAGCAAGCCCCGCAAGATGATGCTGCTCGCCGCTTTCACGTTCCTCGGTCTGGTCGCCGGCAGCGGCTATGTGCTGGTGCGTCCGATGGTCGCGGAGTTCCTGGGCTCGATGCGCGACGAGGAGCGGAAACGCAAAGAAGGAAACGCATGACGAAGCCCCTGCATACGACCGGCGGAGCGCCGCTGCCGCACACGGCGGCGAGGGTCATGGAACTGCTGCGGTGCGGCATGGGGGCCGGTACGCCCGATACGGCGCTCTTCGCCGGGGCCGACGCGGCGGCATGGCGCGAAGTCGTGGGACTGGCCGCGCGCCAGGGCGTGGCGGCCATTGCCTGCGATGCCCTGAAGTCGCTGCCCGCCGCATGCCGCCCGCCGCGGGAGGTTCTTTTCCGCTGGGCTGCGGATGCGGACCGCACGGAGCGGGACTATGCCCACAAGCGAGAGACACTGGGCGAGCTGGCGGCCTTCTATGCCCGCCACGGCATCCGCACGATGGTGCTCAAAGGCTACGGACTCTCGCTGCACTATCCCGTGCCGGAGCATCGGCCCTGCGGCGACATCGACATCTGGCTCTACGGACGCCAGCCCGAGGCGGACGCCCGGGTGCGCGAGGAGCTGGGGATCGACGTGCGTGCGGATGTGCACCACCATACCGTCTTCACGTTCCGGGGCGTGACGGTGGAGAATCATTTCGATTTCCTGAATCTGTGGGCCCATCGTTCGAACCGCGAACTGGAGCGCCTGCTGCGACGTTACGCCGCACAGGAGGGCGAGGAGGCGACGGCCGGTGCGGGGCGTGTGGCCCTGCCCTCCCCCGATATGAATGCGTTGTTCCTGATGCGTCACATGGCCGTGCATTTCGCCGCCGTGGAGATCGGGCTGCGCCACCTCTCCGACTGGGCCGTGTTCCTGGCTGCGGACGGTCGGCGCGTGAATTGGCAGGAGTTGCGCGCCGTATACCGCGAGCACAACATGCTGCGCTTCGCCGATGCCGTCACGGGACTGTGCGTGCGCTACCTGGGGGTGGATCCGGACGTGTGCCCCTACGAGGAGGATCCGGAGCTGCAACGCGTGGTGCTGCGGGAAATCCTGTCGCCCGCCTTTGCGGAGCGTCACCCCGCGGGCGGCGTGCTGAAGCCCATGCTGTTCAAGGTAAGGCGCTGGTGGGCCAACCGCTGGAAACACCGACTGGTGTACAAGGATACGCTGGCGGGCAGTTTCGTGTGGCTCTGCTGGGCACACGTCATACGGCCGAAAACGATGGTTCGCTGACCGGTGCGTCGCACCGATGCCGGTGTTCCGACAACAGTCGATCGGGCCTGATATCCTAAAGTCGGATGTCAGGCCCGATCGTTTGTCCGGGACGGGATGGCGGCTTCGTGTCGGCGAATCGTGGCCGAAAGGCCGCGACGCCCGGCGGAACCGGAAGACCGGTGCGGCGGGCGAGCCGCTCTATTGCCGCGTCTCCTTGCGGAATTGCAGGTCCATCTGCATGCCCAGCGCCCCCAGTATCCGGATGAAAAGCGAGAACGACAGGTCCTCCTCCCCTTTCTCGATGCGCGAAATCTTTCCCGTGCGCACCCCCACGCGGCCGGCAAGCTCCTGCTGGGTGATCTTCAGTTCGCGGCGCCGTTCGCGCAGCGTGTCGCCGTAATACCACATCATCGTCCGTTCCTGCGACTCCCGGCGTTCGGAGCCGTCCTGTGTCCTTTCCTGCGGCACCGGACAGATCCGCCGGGCTTTCTGCCGTTCCGCACCCCGTGTCAGGGGACTGTTATTTCCTTTTTCCATATTCGTTTCCGACGGGCGCTTTTGCGCCCTGAGTTCCGTATCGCCGGATCGCTGCCCTGCTGCGACGGAAAAAATATCCCCTTTCCGGAACCACGAAACGCCGATCGCGCCCCGACGCTGCGTAGAGGCGTGATTCCGATGACGGAACGAAGTCGCGTTTTCCCGGAGGTTATGCCGCCGCACGGCGGCACGAGGCGTCGCACGCACTGTTTCGGCTGCCGGATCGCGCAACGGGGCGCTCCGAACGGACCGATTGCGGCGTTCGACCGGACAAAAGTAGGGAATAATCGCTGAAAAAGGAAAATTCCGTGTCAAAAAGTTTTGAAAACCAATGTTTTTTTGTTTCTTTGTGGAATCATTCACAATTTAATTCATCTTTTATGAAAGGTACTGTAAAATGGTTCGATAGCAAGAAAGGCTACGGATTCATTACCGGGGAGGACGGCAAGGAGATCTTCGTACACTTCTCGGGCATCGCGTCCGAGGGCTTCAAATCGCTCAACGAACGCCAGGTGGTAGAGTTCGAGATCGGCAACGGCACCAAAGGCGAACAGGCCGTGAACGTAACTGTAGTCGAATAAACTATAATTACCGTCAGCGATGCGGGGATTGTGCGCAGAGGCGCCGATCTCCGCATTTTTTTGTCCGAATCGAAAATATGTAGTATTTTTGCATGTCGAATCCGATACTTTAGGTTTTTAGGTTAATACATTATTTCCGTTATGAAAGAAGCAATCGCCATTCTTACCGGCGGCGGCCCGGCTCCCGGCATGAATACCGTGGTCGGCAGCGTCGCCAAGACCTTTCTCCGCAAGGGTTATCGCGTCATCGGGCTGCACAAGGGCTACACGGGCCTCTTCAACCCCTCGCCCCGCATGGTGGACATTACGTTCCCCATGGCCGACGGCATCTTCAACCAGGGAGGTTCTTTCTTGCAGATGAGCCGCTTCAAACCCACCGATGCCGACTTCGAAAATAACTTCAATCTCCGATTCTTCACCGAGAACAACGTGAAGCTGCTCGTGACCGTGGGCGGCGACGACACGGCCTCCACGGCCAACCGCATCGCGCGCTTCCTGGAGATGAAGCGCTACCCCATCGCCAACATCCACGTGCCGAAGACCATCGACAACGACCTGCCCCTGCCGGCCGGAACCCCCACGTTCGGTTACGAGTCGGCCAAGGACAAAGGGGCCGTGATCGGACGTGCGGTCTACGTCGATGCGCGCACCAGCGGCAACTGGTTCGTGCTGGCGGCCATGGGCCGCAGTGCGGGCCACCTCGCCTTCGGTATCGGAGAGGCGTGCCACTACCCCATGATCGTCATTCCCGAGATGCTCAACAAGACCGATCACCGTCGGGAAGATCGTGAACCTGGTCATTTCGTCGATCATCAAACGCAAGATCATGGGCATGGACTACGGTGCCGCCGTGATTTCGGAGGGCGTGTTCCATGCGCTGAGCGAGGAGGAGATCCGCAAGAGCGGCATCCACTTCACCTACGACGAGCACGGACATCCCGAGCTGGGCAAGGTGTCGAAAGCGCACATCTTCAACGACCTGATCGAGAAGAAACTCAAGGAGCTCCGCCTGAAGGTCAAGAGCCGCCCCGTGGAGCTGGGCTACGAAATACGCTGCCAGACCCCGATCGCCTACGACCTGACCTACTGCTCGGAGCTGGGCATCGGCATCTACAAGCTCTTTACCGAAGGACGCACGGGATGCATGATCTACGTGGATTCGGAGGGCAACGTGTCGCCGCTCTACCTCCGGGATTTGCAGGACCCCGAGACGGGCAAGATCCCGCCCCGCCTGGTGGACATCCACTCGGACAAGTTCGCTTCGGTGGTGGAAAACATCCTCAATGCCGTAACGCCCGCCGACTACGAGGCGGCCAAAGCCTATGTTCCCGATCCGGAAACTTACGATTTCCACAAGATTCTGAACTGGAACTGATTACGCCGCAATTCGCAACACGACGCCCGCCCGGAAGCTGCATAGGCAGTCCGGGCGGGCGTCCGTTTCCGAGGCGGGGCGACGGAGCCTGGCGGCCGCGTATACGGTCTGGAGCAACTCGCCGTCGAACCGGAAGGCAGGGAGCCCGTCGGTCCGGCGGCTCACGGAGTCGGAGCCCGGCCGCGGTCAGAATCCCGGGAACTCGGCCTGGGGGTTCTGCCAAAGGTTGAGGACACGGAGTCCGAGGCGGCGGGCACGGCGCACGGTGTAGTGCGTGCCGCCGGATGAGCCGTCGTACCATGCGACCACAGCCGAGGCGCCGTCCGTCAGGCAGTCGTTGCGCCGGGCATAGCAGTCGGGGCGGTAGTCGTCGCGCAGCACGACCGTTTCGTCGGCCGCCTCCAGGATTCGGCGGTAGCGCTCCTGCTCCACCGCGGGAAACCGGCGGTCCTGGCCGGCAAAGGGCACGACACAGACCAGCCGCACCTCGGGATGTGCGGCGCGCAGGGCGAGCACCGCTTCGGCGGCCGCCATATCGAAACCGAGCGCCATGCCGCACAGAAACCGGCGATAGCCCTCCGCATGCAGGTCGCCGAGCAGCGCAGCGAGCGCTTGCGCCGCCTCACCGCGGTAGGTGCGGTGTCCGGTGAATGCCGCAGTATGGGATCGTTCGCAGGTCATGAAAATGTCTTTTTCCGTTTCGGTTCCTTCGTTGCGCGGAAGCGCGTTGCGGCCCCGCTTGGGCAGTGCGCTTTCGCAGCGGTCTGCCGGGGCAGTGTTATCCGTTTGCTTGTCCGTCCGCAGCGGTCGGTCGCTCTGCGCGAGCTGCCGCTGGGCCGGACCGCACATCCGACGTCCGTTGCGCCGTGGCGTACGGCCGCGAAACAAAGATACTCTTTTTTGGCGTGAACTTTGCATCCCCGCACCATGTTCCTTTAAATTTCAAAACGCTATGAAAAACTCAGGTATTTGTTTCGTTTCGTTGTTAGGCGGCATGCTCGTAGGTGCCGCCGTTTCGATGCTGCTCACGCCCCAGTCGGGTCCCGAGCTGCGCAAGGCCATCAAGAATTTCGTCGATAAAGAGGTGGACAAGGCGCGCACCAAGTACAACGAAGTAATCAACGAGGACTAATCCTCACCAGTCGCGACACCGATGGCTGACAAGAAAAGCCAGGGCACGCACCTCGTCGCTGCGTTCGCCGGGTTCGGACTCACCGGACTGACGGCCTGGCTGCTGCTGGTGACGGCACTCGTCGTCTGGCTCGCCGATGTGCTGAATTCGCTGATCTGGTCGTCGCTGATCGTCGGCGGATTTTTTATCGCCGTGGCGGTCGCAATCTACTTCCTCGCCATACGTACCGGCCTGGCACACCTCAGGGAGCGGATCGACACGGTGTACGAAGTAGCGCGTCTGGCACGTGCGGGCTACGACTGGGTGCGGACGAAGTTCTCGATCTTCATGCCCCGCCACCGGAAGTAGACCGTACCTCCGAGGGGAAGCCACCCCGTATGAATCCGCACATCCCGGAATGGGGTGTGCGGATTCGTTTGTTGCGGGTTCGTGTGCGTTACATCCCGGGGCCGGATGTGCCGCTTTCTGCCTTATAGTTGAACAGGAGCTTCTTGCTGAATGTTTCGCCCTCGGTGTCGGTGAAGATCAGCTCCAGCATATAAACACCCTTTTCGGCCGGACGTTCGACATAGAGCGAATAGCTGTAATCATAGATCATGCTCAGATCCTCACGGGTCAGTTCCGAGGGGCGTTTGCGCACTTTCCGATACTGTTCGATTTCAGGATCGTAGTCGTAGTAGACGTAGCGGCTTACACCGGTCAGAGTGATCGTGGCGATGTCGTCGAGCGACGACCCGACCGGATGCTGTTCGTCCCAGTCCCATTGCCGGCAAAACACCTCCACCGATTCGAAGTTTCGGTCGTATACCTCGATACGAGTGTACAAGGCAGGATCGGTTATGACATAGCGGTCATAGCCCGTATCTCCGTTTCGTTCGGCGAGTTCGCGATAGCGACCGTCAAGAGAATAGAGTAAAATATTGTCCCATTCTGTCTCGAACCGCCAGGAGAAGTCAAGGGGGCCGGACATGGATTGCACCTTGGGAGGGTAAAGATTAAGCCCCGTAATCTGCATGTAACAAGATATATACGACTCCCTGTACTCTTTCGGCGGTTCGTATTCGTCGTCGCCGCATCCCAAGCACGCCGCGAGTCCGATTACGGCGAGCGTAAGGTTAAAAATCCGTTGTTTCAGTTTATGGCGTAACAGCTTTTTCATAAGGCTTGAATTTTATGGAATACGGGGGCCTCGGCGGGCACGGA
>ERZ778516.1953-NODE-1953-length-14600-cov-12.697491_pt1 | contig 14600 bp, 11 predicted proteins | sample MGYA00510342_ERZ778516 | MGnify/ENA primary metagenome ERZ778516 (study PRJEB29527, sample SAMN07138961) | mouse gut metagenome | material: feces | host: mouse | place: China:Nanjing | collected 2016-01-25 ...
GGATTTCTCCTAAGTTTGGATTTGTGGAAAAATCCAAAAGTTTTGATTTTTCCATAATGCTTGTCTTTTGGTCTTTGGTTTCTTTGGTTCGGAATAGTGTGGTGCTGGCGGTCTATCTCTTGTTTTCGGTTGCTTGCTTCTTTACCGTACATGAGCGTTCTCATAAGATTTCCCTCTGTTTTGAATGATCATCTCACGTATCCCTTCATCCGGGTCATCAATCCCTGTCACCGCCCCGTCCTTACGAACTCCTACGAAAACCGTACCTCCTTCTGCATTTACAAACGCAAGAACTTCTTTACGGATATCCTGGACGTACTTCTGTTTAAATTCTACATTCTGATTCCCGAACTTTAACATAACTGCCGTTTCGTTCCTTTCCTTCCTTTCTTTCTTATGCAAAAAAAAGGAAGAAAAGTCAAGGCGGACGTTTACTGCACTGCCTTTTTGATCGCCTGCGCCATCACTTCCGCCGCCAGCGTTCCTGCCACATTGATATCTGCCTCTGCATTTCCTGCAGAAGCCGCATAGATTGTATCTCCGTCTGCCATGGTTCCCACCGGGCGGATACAGCGTCCGTAAGCGCTTCTTGCCATGGATGCAATCTTGCTCATCTCCGCTTTGGAAAATCTGCCGTTGGTCACCACTGCGCCGATGGTCGTATTGCTGTTAAACAGGTCCTGCCGCTGCCGGATCTGGCAGAGCATCTGACAGGTATCCGCAAATCCCTGTCCGTCCTCTGTGCGAAGTCCTGCAATCTTCCGGCCATTTTCCGGATCATAAATATCGCCCAGCGCATTGACAACCACGACCGCCGCCATCTGAAGACCGCCTGCTGCCACTGCATGAATGCCAAGCCCTGCCTTCATGGAACGTTCCATGCCGCAGAGCTTTCCGACCGTTGCCCCGGTGCCGCCGCCCACGCTTCCGGTCAGCGGCCGATTTTTTTCTGCATCTGCGCAGGCTGCATAGCCCATATCCGCATCCGGGCGGATGTCCGCCCTGCCGCATCCCAGGTCGTAGATACAGGACTGGCATACCAGCGGTACTTTTGCGTAACCGGTCTCATATCCCACTCCCCGCTCCTCCAGATAACGCATCACACCGTCGCCCGCCGCCAGTCCGAAAGCGGAACCGCCGGACAGCACGATGGCATGGACCGGATTGTCCGCTGTGAGCGGAGAAGCCAGCGGCGTCTCTCTGGAAGCAGGGCCTCCTCCGCTGATGTCCACACCGACCTTCGCACCCTGAGCAAAGAGAAGGACGGTAACTCCGGTCTTTGCATCTGCGTTCTGAGCGTTTCCGATCCGAACGCCTTCTATCTCAGTGATGGATATTTCTCTTACCATTTTTCTGTACCTCCCGTTTATGGTTCTGCGTCTGTTATGCCGCCTTCAGCGCCGCTCCCAGCGCTCTGGATACCGCGCTCGCAATGACAAAGCAGACGCCTGCCTCGATCACTCCCTGGATTCCCACAAATGCCAGAACAAACATGAACGGATTGGATACCCCAAGAGCAGTCACAAAACTCTGAATGTAATCCGTATGATAAAAAATTAACACAACTGCGCTCATAAAGAACACGGTATTCAGAAGCGGGCATGCCAGACTGGCCGCAAAATATGCGCTGTTCCCGGCTGCCTTCTGCACCGCCCGAAAGACCAGTCCGCAGAGCAGTCCCTCCAGAATTCGGGGAACAATACAGGTAACTGCAGTTCCCACCGGATTGATGCTCAGAAGCATGGAGCCAAAGGAGCCGCCCATAAAACACTGGATCAGGCTGGTGATGCCGAATGCCAGTCCGCAGACTGCACCGCCCTTTGGTCCCAGGATAATCGCTCCCACCGCCACCGGTACAGTCAGAAACGTGATCGAGATCCCAGGCGTCCGGAAATATCCCAGCGGAGTAAATGCCATGATAAAGATAATGGCAGTCATCAGTGCCAGCTCTACCATATAGAGCGTCTGTCGTGTGTTGTTGCTGTTCATTTTTTCTCCTTTTTTGTCTGATAAAACGGCGCATACAGCGTCCCCTGTCTTTCAGCACTTTTTATTCTGGGGAAAGTGAACGGAATTCGTAAGAGCATCAGAAAAGATCTGCCGGATGGCAGACATAGAACATAGATATACTGCAGAAGTTGCCGCCGGAAAGGTCAGCACTTGATTTCCGATACATCTTCTTCCGAATGACGTTCCTCTATACTATAACACAAAACTCCAGAAAGACAAGAAGTTTTTTCATTGACTTCTCCGTCTTCCCGTGTTATTCTATATTTAGACATTTAGAAAAGTATCTAAATATCGGTTTGAAAAAGGGGGGAGAAGACATGGGATTTCAGGACAGCTTCAAGGCACTGTCAGACCCTACAAGAAGAGAGATCCTGACGCTTCTGCGGGCAGGCCCTCTGTCCGCCGGAGAGCTTCTGGAGCATTTCTCCATCACCGGAGCCTCGCTCTCACATCATCTGTCCGCTTTAAAGCATGCCGGGCTGATCGATGATGAGAAAAAGGGAAAATATATCTTCTATACGCTGAACACTACTGTACTGGATGATATCCTGAACTGGATGATGTCCCTGAAAGGGACTGAGAAAGGAGAATCTGATCATGAAAAACCGTAAATTACGCATTCTTACCTATCTGCTGGCTCTGGCAGGCATCCTGCTGACAGCCGCGCTCTATCCGATCCTGCCGGAACAGATTCCGACCAACTGGAATATGGACGGAACTGTTACTTACGGCAGCCGGTACACGATCTTCATCACCGCCGGTATGGGACTTCTGTTCGCTGTTCTGTTTGATATTCTGCCAAAGATTGATCCCCGCCGAAAAAATTATGAAAAATTCGGCCGCTTTTATGACCTGTTCTGTGTCCTGATGGAGATCTTTATGCTGATGGTAAATGGAGTCATCATAACCGAAACACTGCATCCAGGCACGCTTTCCGTACCCATGTTCATCTTGCTGAGTACCGGCATCCTGTTTGTTGTCATCGGAAATTTCATGCCCAAATTCAAGAGTAATTTTTACATGGGCATCAAGACGCCGTGGACCCTCTCCAGCGATGAGGTCTGGCGCAAGACTCACCGGCTGGGCGGCAGATGTTTTTTCCTGTCAGGACTGCTGTTCATCATCTGTGCATTTCTGCCGGAAAGTCTCATCAGTCTCTGTGTCATTGCAGTTCTCATCGCCTGTTTTATCCCCGGGCTCATGTCCTGGATCTGGTGGAGGCAGGAGCAGAAGAATTTATAACACTGCAGCCGCCGGGGACTCCTGAAAAGTCTTCCGGCGGCTGTTTTTATTCTTCTTTGGACGCCTGATCCGGTTTTTCTCCCACTCCGAATTTTTCCAGAATCCGCGGAATCATCTCTCTGGTAACCGGCAGGGAAAAGCCCATCGGATTCACCATATATGCCTTCGCGTCTTTGACCCAGAATTTTCCAACCTCCGGAAAGGGCACCTGAATCGGACGCAGGTTCTTTTTTCCCTGCACATATTTCTGGAATTCCCACAGATCTGTAAATACCGGAAAAAAGGTATCTCCGTTCTGGTGTTTCAGATAAGGAAGCTGGCATCTCTTCAGATCAATCTTCTGCTCTTTTTCCTGACCCGCCGGAGGAAGCACTGCCAGAAACAGCTTTGCCCTGATCAGATTGGAGGAAAATTCCTCATCCAGCGCCTGCAGATTTTTCCTGTCCACATATTCCTTTTTCCTGCGCGCCTCCTGCATCAGATAGAGTCCGGTGAGCTGGAGATTGGGCTGATACATTCCGTTTCCGTTGATCTTTTTTTCATAATCTTCCGGAAGCAGTCCGGCAAGCTCCAGAGACTGCGCTTTTCGTCTCTCCGGTTTATAGCACACCGCATTTACTCCCATAAAAGGCAGGGTACTCAGCTGCTGCCGTACCTGATTCAGATAGAGCCGTTTCTTCTCTCCATCCGGTCTGTCCGGATTCACCGGTACCTGTACCTCCACGGTCTTCAGTTCCCGCACCGCGGTACGGATTCCTTTTTCCTCCAGTTCCTTTCCTGCTTCCTCCGCTTCTGTCTTTTTCTGATACAGGCGGATCTGATCGTTATAGTTCTCCTCCTCGCATTCCACATAGGGCATATTCGTCAGAGGCGAATACAGGATGTATGCTTCCTTCAGATTCCGAACCTCTGATATGATTTTCTCATCCCCGGTCTGCGGGTCCTCTGCCTTCTTTCCCTCCGGATATGCGCCGGGAACTTTCGTCTCTACTGGCATCTGTTCTACCTCCTGTCCTTATTCATTATAGACCAGCGCCATCATAACCAGCTCTTCATCCGAGTCATTCTCAAATCCGTGGCTCTGTCCGCATTCGATCAGGCATACGTCATCCGGTCCCACAGGAATCCGTGTTTTATCATGGTCGATAAAGATTCCATGTCCGGAGATGATATAATAGGGCTCCGTCTCTCCGATATGTTCATGATAACCAATGCTGCTGTGCGGCTCCATTCTTACAAGCGCATACAGCCTGCCGTGCCCGTTCAGCTCCTCCGGCTTCAGGATGTGATGCATCGTCAGCTTCCCGGCGCCGCCCCGAAGGCCTTCCACTACTTTAACTTCCGCTTTCCGTACCATATCTCTGTCTCCTTCCATCCATACTTATATGAAAATCATTATCCTGTGCTTTTATGCCTACCTTACTTTCTGTAAATATATGTTTGCTGCTTCTTCGGTCAGATCGAACTTTTCACAGAGTTGCTTCAAAATCATATCGCTTGATACCTGCAGCTCTTTCAAAGTTAATATCATGGCGGCTATCCCTTTTTCAATCCCTTTCTCGATCCCTTTCTCGATCCCTTTCTCGATCCCTTTCTCGATCCCTTTCTCTTCCACACCCTTGCTTAAATTACACATAAGTGACACCTCACTTTCTAACGTCTCCGTCATTTTAATATGAAAATCTTCTTCGAGTATCTGACACTTATCTTCCGGGGCTGTCTCTGTGGAAAGAAGTACATTCAGCAGTCTCAATACATTTTTCTCCATATTTTTTTCTTCTTTCCCAAGACAGATCATAATAATCGTCATTAAATCATAATTCGATTTTCGTTCCTTGACACTGCCTGTCAGATTTTCTTCTGCGAGAAAATAACGGGTAATACTGTTCTCACGTTTCTTCGGCGGATTCATACAGATCCATATGCTGTATACCTTTTTGATATTCTCATAGTGAGATTTTGTAAATTCTGTTCCATACTGGGAAGAGATCATGCGGCTGCAATAATAGATTCCCCTCTTTATCAGAGGATAACCCGGATAAAAATCGTTCTGAGCTTCCATATTTATAATCAGACGAATCAATTCCCCGGATACAGGAGCCAGTGCCAGAAACCGGATATCATAGGTAACTGTTCCTTCCGTCAGAGAAGCATCTTCATTTCCCGTTCCATGTATCATGGAAGCCTGACTGGATTCATCCGGAGCAACGGCTGCTTCTCCTACCTGCGGTATCCCCTCAATATATTTTTCTGCAATCTCATCCACATCACAATCCCGATATTCCTCCAGACAGTTTTTCATAATCCATGCCAGTATAATCTTTTCCGAAAGCAGCCGCTTACAGGCCGCATCATAACAGGCTTTCTCATCTGCCACACGAATATTCTTCGCTATGGTCGTATCTGTATTCATAATCTCACCTCCCTCTCCTGCCTGTATTTTATCATATTACCTGAAAACAGGCTACTACATTTTTAATCTTTCCAAATAACCGGCTTATTTAAAGCTGCGTGATCACTTCATCGGCAGCATCCTGCCCCGCGCCTTCAAATACCACCGCATGCTTAAGAATCCAGTCCACCCAGTCGGTATAATATTTCCCAAGCACATGCGCATGGTCCACCGTATATTCCTCTGCCAGATTTCCGTTTTCATCGTCAAAAAGTTCATTGACATCCAGATAAAATATGCTCTGCCCGTCTGCCATCTGCTCTGCAGCCTGATTGAACCGGTTGATGTTCTCATTTGTGTAGATCGGCGAATCCTCCGACTTTGCCCCGGTAATATGAAGGTTTGCCTCCAAGAAGATGAGCGCCTCCGGCTGCAGCCCGCGGATCTTTGCCAGCAAATCCGCATATCTGGATACGGTACGGTCAAAATCATACCCCAGCTCATTGATTCCAAGCATCAGATAGACTTTTCCGAACTGACGTTCTGCAAGTATGGTTTCCAGCTGTTTTTTCTCTCCCGATACCGTTACAAATTCTTTCTCAAATATCTTATAGACATTCATCCCGGAATCCGCCACTACCTCTGCATTTCCCAGATTGCCGTATTCACGAAGCCCTACCGTGCGGGAATCCCCGATAAACAGCGCATCGTCAAACCAGGAAAGGTCTGCTTCGCAGAATACCGGCTCCTGCACTTCCTCTTCTGCCGCTTCCTCATCCGGTTCCGGTTCTTCTGCTGTCTCTGTCTTCACTTCCGCATCCGGCTCTGCCTCCGTTTCCATCTCTGCGGACGACACCCCTTCTTCGTCATCAGCCGGATCCGCGGCTGCCGTAACTGCGGCTGTCCCCTCCGGATCCGTTTCTGCTGCCGGATGCTCCGCTTCTGCCTGCACGTGGTCGATCAGCATGGGTACATGCAGCGCAATTCTCCCTTCTTCCTTCTGAATAATTCCGGATACCCATCCGACTGTTCCCAGAATCATGCTCACTGCCAGAAATACCGTAAAAGAATATCTTTTCTGCCTTCTTCTCTTCATTATTTTTCCTCTTTAGAACTGATAATATAAAAACGGATCATCCAGACCCAGGTACATACAGTATACACACCACCAGAACAGAACGACCAGACCGCAGGTCACGGGAAATGTATATTTTTTTGCTTCATACAGCTTTCTCGGAATACCGGTGCAGCATAAAAGGGCAGCAGTCATGGAACCAAGATAAGCCGTCCCGTATTTTACAAAATCGCCGTGAAATACTGCCTCCCCCGTCTGTCTCAAAAACGGAAACAGGCGGCACAGATAGATTCCGATCTGCCCCATGTCCGGCACAGCAAACACGAGCCAGGACAGCGGGATCACCAGAAACATATAGAGGTGTCCCAGCAGGGGAATCCGATCTAGGATCTTTAAAAATCCGCACTTTTTTTCCACCAGAATCAGCACGAAGACGGAAAATCCCCACAGCACGAAATTCCAGCCTGCCCCATGCCAGAGTCCGGTCAGCATCCATACAAGAAACAGATTCCGGCATGTATGGCTGCGGTTTCCTCCCAGCGGTATGTAGACATACTCCCGAAACCATCCGCCCAGCGTCATATGCCACCGCCGCCAGAATTCTGTCATGGACCGGGACAGATAGGGATTATGAAAATTGTCCGGAAAATCAAATCCCATGATCCCTCCCAGTCCCTTTGCCATCAGAGAATAACCGTAAAAGTCAAAATAAATCTGAAACGTATATGCCAGAATCCCCAGCCACGCCAGCGGACAGGAGATGCTCTCATAGCCGATCGAATTTACCTGTGTCCACAGATTGCCCACCTGATTGGCGATCAGCACCTTCAGGGACAGCCCGATGGTAAATTCCCTCAGCCCATCCTCCAGATTCCGAAATGAATGAACCCGCTCCTGCAGCTGTTCCTGTACATGGCTGTAGGTCACGATCGGCCCTGCAATCAGCTGAGGGAACATGCACAGATACGTCCCAAGGGTCAGAAAAGAGCGCTCTGCCCGCACGCTCTTTCTGTATACGTCGATCAGATAGGAACTGATCTGGAATGTATAAAAGCTGATTCCAATCGGCAGAACCAGCTGTACGCCGGGAAGTCTCGCACCCGTTCCGAGACTCTCAGACAGCCGGTTGATATTCTCTGTCAGAAAACCCATATATTTGAACACGAACAGGCAGCCCAGATTCCAGACAAGTCCGGCCGCCAGCCACATGCCCCTCTTCCTCCGGCTCCGGCACCGGGCCATGAACCGGGCCGCCATATAATTTACAAAGACGGATATCAGCATCAGAACGAGATAGAACGGATATTCCTTCACTCCATAATAATAAAATACCAGGCTGGCGATAAAAATCACCGCATTTTTCCAGGAAGACGGCGCCAGAAAGTAGAAGATCAGAAACACCGGCAGAAAATAAAAAAGAAATGTAAAACTGCTGAAAACCATGTATCCCCCTATCCCTTTCTCATCTGTACTGGTTTTATTATAGTTTTTTCATGCATCCAAAGAGCATCATATCTATTAAAAAAATGTGACAATTTGTTTCAATTTTTTATGAAAAAAACAAAGCCGCCGCAAAATGTATCCCTGTCGGTACATGCTGCGGCAGCTTTGCTCCCTGTTATTTCCTTTGTCTGTGTGCTTTTTTTCCGCTTTTCGGCCGTTTTTCCTTTTCCGGCCGGGCTGCTCTTTTTGTGCCTTTCTTTTTTTTCCTGTTTTTCCTGCAGCTCCTTCTGTATTCAAGAACCATCAGGCAGATCACAATTCCCGCCGCAGCCAGCCCGGCAGCCATCCCTGCAAGCAGCAGAACATCCGGCCCGGATTTTGATTTTGATACCGGCAGTTCTTCCGGCTCCAAAGTCATCTCCGGTTCGGCTTCCTCTGCGTCCGTTTCCTCCGGCTTTGGCTCTTTCTCCAAAGTCTCCTGCTCTGCGTCCGGACCGGTTTGCGCATCTGCGGTCTGAACCGCTGTTCCGGACCGGATGCCCACATCCTGATGCTCCGAATGCCGGCTCTCCAAAGACAGCTTTCCCTTTGCGGAATCTGAAACCTGGCCGGAACTTCCAGCACCTGAGCTTCCGCTGTTCCCTGAATTTCCGCTGCTTCCGGATTCCTCGCTGCTTCCCGGGTTTTTGCTGCTTTCCGAGCCGCTCTCTTCCGGTTCCGATACCGATGGAGCTTCTGTCCGGTTGTCATCCGGATTCTCTTCATCCGGTTCCGGATCGTTCGCTCCGGTTCCCACCGAGATCTTCTGTTCCGGCGATGCATTCACTCTGCCCTGCTGCCGGTCGTAGGCATCATTGACAATTTCCAGACTGTCCTCCTTCACACGTACCACAGCCGCAGCGCTGCCCCCGCTCCCCGGAGCCAGCACCACCTTTCCCAGAGAAAATTCCTCCGTCTGAAAGATTTTCTGTTTCGCATTACCGGATACATAAAGATTCAGGATTCCGCTCTCCTTCTCATAACGGTACTGTTTCACGGTACTTTCGATCCCGGGGGCGAACTCGAAGGAGACCTCTGCATCTCCTTCTGTCATCTCAACCTCCAGGCTGAGTCTCATGGATACGGCCGTATCCTCCGACCCTCCCATGGACACTTCCACCTTATGATCCTCTGCCTTCAGGATCACGTCCTGCTCCAGCGCATGGGACCTGATTCCCCAGCAGAGAAAGCAGGCCGCAATCAGCCCGGTTCCACCAATCAGTCTGTTCATCTTCCATTCTCCACTCCTGGCTCCAGCGTCACAGATCCGGGATTTTCCGGAACCTTCACAAAAGCCGTATCGCTGACAAGCCGCTGTCCCTCATTGGTCAGTGCATCATCCACCCGGTAAAGCTCCGCCCGGACCTGACCGGGAAGCTGATCTGCGCTCATTCCTTCGCCCGGCTCGAACCAGTAGATCCAGATGCCGTTCGAAACGTTGCCCAGCATTGCGTCTTCTTCGGACAGAGGCGGGGCAAGAATGATCTGGTGCGCGGTCAGGGTACCCTCACTGTCCGTTCCGCCTACAATCCCGCCGTTTTCGTCAAAGAGCACCACCACATTGTAAGCCGGATTTCCTTTATAAGTTCCTGTAAACAGAACAGAACCTTTCGGAATCCTGTAATTTTCGCCTCCCTGGGCATATGTATAATCCTCTTTCAGAATGCCGATTCCTTCTGCTGAAAGTTCAACATCGTCACCGGACGGTCCGTACAGATCGATCTCTGCAACGGAAAGAGGCATTCCCTGCTGTCCCACTGCCGTCAGCCTTACATACGCTGCGTCATATGTACAGATTCGGCCGTTTCCGTCATGGAAATATACCTTTGCGGTACCGTCTTTGAGGCGGAAAGTCCCTGCAGCCGCTTCCTGATAGGTCTCACCGTCTGCACTGACCGCAATCCGATACGACCCGATCGGAGAGCCCGAAGCACAGGTATACCCCAGTGCGCAGATCTCCTCCATCCGGTTCAGCTTCAGCAGGATATACGGCTCCTCATTCTGCGAAGTACCGGTAAAGACCGTTGCGTCATCGCCGTCGATCACACGGCTGACTGCGGACTCCTTCACCGGTTCACACGGCAGCTCCTCCGTGGCATCCTTTATCGTGTCTTCTCCCGACACCATACCGGTCTGCACGGTCCAGCTGCTCTTATCCAGATATCCGCTTCCCTGCGCCTTCACGCTTCCTGCCCGACAGACACTGGAATAATTCATGCATTTGTCGACCGCCCGGACCTCATAAGCCACTATATGGTTTGCAGCAAAGGAAACCTGATCCGTAAAGGTCTCTCCCTGCGTAAATCCGGCAATCTCCCGTCTTTCTTCTCCCCATTCGGTAAAGACCCGGATAATCTCATATCCCTGAAGCATGTCTTTGCTGACAGACGGACGGATCGTCAGGCTTACCCGGCCGCTGTCGTCAGATTTCAGATCCACAGATGCCACTGCATCCTTTCCTGCGATGCTCTGTCCGGCTCCCTGCGTCATCTCATAAACTCTTGCCGCATCATCCACATAATATATGGCACGCGTTTCCTTCGGAAACTGTCCGGCATAAGCTCTGGTGTCATCATCCGGCGCCATGCCCCATCTGGTGAAAAACTCTGTCAGATCGCGCTCTGCCGCCGCACTGGCAAGCCGCATCAGATTCTGATCTCTGCCTCCGTTCAGGTTCAGCGCCACTCCGCCCGGAGACGGCGCAGATGCCGCATTGCGCGCATAACTGTCTGCTCTTGCAAAAAACAGATGCTCTGTCATTTCCTGCCAGGTTCCATAAGTTTTATAATTATAATCCCGGTCATAGGCAAGATGAAGCTGCCAGTACATTCCCAGCTGTGTAAATACATTGTCGGCATACCCTGCGGTATTGGACGTCACCTTTTCAAACACTTTCGGATACTGAAAACGCACGGTATCGTTCGTATCCCTTGCCTGCGCCAGTACGGAATAATAATTGTTGGTCACCTCCGCATGGGCGTAGGCGGACTGATTGATCTGATGGCCGATCTCGTGAGCGATGCCCCATCCAAAGTATCTGCCGCTCTGATATCTGCCATCCGCGTCAGCCGTTACCGGAGCTGCACCCATCAGACCGGGAACCGATCCCCATTCAATTCCTATATGGTCACCGGCTGCATACATAAATGCGCCGGCAAACATCTTCATGTAGCGGATATTCAGATACCGGTTGGGAAGATGATGGTATTCGGCGGTTTCATCCGATGTTCCGTCGGCAAAGGAACCGGCCAGCCCTTTGTGCTGGTAAAACAGACGAAGCATGTCGTCCATTGCCTGTGTTGTACTGCTCAGGCGGGATACGCCTCCGTCTCCAAGCCCGGCCATCACCTGGCTTGCCGGAACGGAAAGCATCATATAGTCTGTTACAATATCCGTCATATTCAGAATGCAGGTGCGTTCATCATACACCGGGTATGCGCTTACGCTGCTGTTTTCCGATGAAGCATGACCGTCTGCATGTGCAGCCTCCAGATTCGCTGTATATTCCTGCAGTTCTTTTATATACTGTTCCATTTTCGCCGTGCGGTCCGATCCGGATACCCGGTACAGGTTGAGCACCGGATAGGTATTCCCGCCGCTGACGCGGACCGCATACTGGTCTTCCCCGCTGCTGCCTGTGTACTGTACATACAGTGCGCCGCCCTTTTCCACATCGGTGCTGGAAAATTTAGGCACTGTAATCTCATTTCTTCCGATCTTCAGACCTGCGATTCTTGTCAGGCCGTCTGATTCCGCATGCTGCTGCGTAAATACCAGCTGGAGCTTTGCAGCTGCTCCGGACTTCATGCCCGGATTGCCCACATACACCACAATCTGCTCCTCTGCGGCTGCCGTCACTCCCAGCGGCTGTCTGGAAACCAGGCCGCCCACCGAGATCTTACTGTCATTCTGCGCCGAGATGTTCGGATTGACCTGAATCACACCGCCGAGTCCTTTCGTCTCCAGAAGCTCTCTGGCCGCATCCAGCTCCTTCTGAAGCGCACTGCGGTCCGGGTGGTATTCTCCGCTTGCCGGATCCGGCGTATCCAGCCGGTTCTGAAGATTTTCAATCATCGATGCATCCACATCCTCCCGAAGCGTGATGTACAGATCATCTGCATAAAGATTCAGAATATCATGCTCCAGGCTGTCGTATTCATGGAACCGGATCTCCGCGATCGTTACGCTCCGCAGACGTCCGTCTGCCTGCCCGACTCCGATCTGTATTCTGGAGGTTCTGACCGGCTCTTTGAATTTAATCAGATAGTATTTACGGCTGCCGTCCGACCGGCGGGACATGGATACGTTCTGTGTCGTCTGCCACTTTCCGTTCTCATCTGTGTACTGAACATTGACAAAGGAATAAGCCCCTTCATCCATCGGCTGAGCCAGAGTGATCATTCCGATCTCGTAGACGTCGTCCAGCTGCGCCGTCACGCCTTTGCCCTCTCCCGGGTATGCACCGCCGAAATCCCAGTCTTTCCGGCTCACATAAGAGGCATAACTGTTGTCAAAAGCTCCCAGCGCACTTCCGGATTCTGTATCCAGAGGACTGTCCACCATCACGGCCGAATTGCCGACCGAAGCCGAAACAATATGACTGCTCAGCTTTCCCTCTCCGCTGGAGGTATTGATCAGCCGGTATTCCGGCAGTTTTGCAGGCACCAGCCCGCTGATTGTCGTATCAGATGCCGTCAAAGACGCGGGACCTTCTCCCAGTTCATTGGTTCCGGTCAGATACACCACATATTTGGTACTGTCCTTCAGACCCTCGATCTTATAGTAAGTGCCTTCAATCCCTGTAATCTTTTCAAAATCCGCCGTCCCGTCTTCCTTGTAATACAGATTAAAGCTGTCCGTATCTTTCATACTCGCCCACCGGACTTCCAGGCAGCGGTAGCCTCCGGTCACCTTTACTCTGTCCGGTGCAGGCGGTTTTCCGTCCGGCTTTGGAATTACGGTAACCTTTCCTGAGTATCCGCTCTTCCATTCTCCGTTCAGAGACTGCACGCTGACTTCATAGGGGATATGATTGGTCATTTTATCATTCATAAACTGCTGAATCACCGCAGAGGTCCCCGTGGTCTTTCGGTAATCGGTCTTTCCTTCACTTTCAATCCGAATCTCATACGCAGTCACATTGGACTGCGCATCCCAGTGTACCGTAAAGGACTTGTTTCCCGGTTCAGCTGCAACATTTGTCGGTATATTCATCTCCGGCTCCGGAATCCGGCTCTCCATATCGTTGACAAACTCCACACAGGATATCTCTGCCAGATTATTTCCCCCGGCTGTTTTTGTAATACGGAAAGTCACTCTTTTTACGGCAATCTGTCCTCCCAGAAAGATGCGCAGGGAGCCGTCTTCCTTCCGTTCAATCTGAAATTCCTTCTCCTGCACTGCTGCCGCTTTGGACATTCCCGGCCCTGAGAATCTTCCGGCCAGTGTACTTCCGTCTTCTGTCTCCACCAGCACGGTCCCTTTTGAGATTCCGTTTTCCGGATTCTGCGGCGCTTTGACCAGAATTTCCTCCATGACCGGAGCCTGACGGTATTTCTGAAAATCAAAGCTGACCTCCAGAGGCGCCGTCTTGGATACAGGCGCCGCTGCTTCCAGCGTGATTCCTCCTTCCCCTTTCAGGAATTCCTCCACCGTTCCGGAACGGATGGTTCCGCCCTGCAGCTCCATCTCGGCTGCCTCTGCCGGAATGAATTTCTCCAGAGTAGCTTCATGGCTTTCTCCCATCATCCGGGTCAGATAGTTCAGATCCAGAAGATCCGTCTTTCCGTCGCCGTACAGGTCGTATGCCGCTTCATGCCGCCCTTCCTCCACGGCATTGATCAGCAGATCAATGTCTGACTGGTCCAAAGTACCGTCTCCATTCAGGTCTCCTCCTGATATCAGCCCCGGCTTTGCCGTTTCCGTTCCTACCGCCGCTTCCCCGGTATACAGCTGAACGCGGCAGGCGAGTCCATCCACCTGGATCGTCTGCTTATAAGTAAGATAACCGCTGCCGGATACCTGCAGCTCATATGTACCTGCTTCCAGCAAAGAAAAACGAACGGAGGTCTGCGGAGCATCCTTTTCATCTGCGGTCTCCCCGGAAAGTACGGCATACCCGGAGCCGTCTGTTCCGCCATTCAGCGTTACCTGAAACTTCTGATCCTCCTCTACCGGAACTCCCGCTGTAATCAGAACTTCAACGGCACCCTTCATCACCGCGTTCCCGTCCGTCTGTTCTTGGGACTGTCCCGGAAGGCCATCGCCTTCTTCGGTGTCCGGCGCTTCCAAAGACTCTGCATCCTCATCGGAAAAGTCATCCTCCGGCTCTTCCGACGTCCCGGCCTCTGGACCGTCCTCCGGTTCCTCCGATGTTCCGGCCTCTGGACCGTCCTCCGG
>ERZ778516.1956-NODE-1956-length-14590-cov-9.093980_pt1 | contig 14590 bp, 11 predicted proteins | sample MGYA00510342_ERZ778516 | MGnify/ENA primary metagenome ERZ778516 (study PRJEB29527, sample SAMN07138961) | mouse gut metagenome | material: feces | host: mouse | place: China:Nanjing | collected 2016-01-25 ...
CAAGCGGCACTTTGCCCTCACCCTCGCCAAACTCCACTTTTACGTTGATTACGCTGTCAGGCTTTTTGTGGGAAAGCATTACAACCGTCTCGACTGTTTTTTCGTTGAGCAACCGAATATCCATAGTTTCATGCCCTTCATAATAAACACCGAACTTAAAGTTTATCTGTTTCACGATGCTTCCATTATCCATCTTTTCTGGATAAAGTTCAATACTGTTTATGAAGTCTTTCATAAATTCTTTCTTTTCAAGGTCCGTCATTTTATAGTACATCATTTCAAAATGTACCAGAATGTCATAAATCTGCTTTCCGGTAATCTGGTTCCCATACACTGCCTCAATCTTTGCTGTGATATCTGCAATGCTGTCTTCATACTCGGAAATCTTATCGTACAGATTATCCAGTCTGTCATGCATGTCCTGATACTTTCGGTCATAATGCTTATCCATCACATCCAGTTTATCAAGCATGTCAGTGAGCTTTGCTTTTGCCCCCATTACCTGTCTGAGCAGTTTTCGTATTCTCTCTCGTTCTTCTTCCAGAGCACTTACATCAACTTTTGTATTAACCTTGTCCATAACAAATTGACGGAAGCTCTCGTGGTTTACCATATCCAGAATCACTTGCTCCACTTCATGGTTAAAATCATTCTGATTAAGAGACGGCTGAAAATTACAAAAATGCTCATCATCAATCTTGTGTCTGTGTTGACAGCGATAATAGAAATCATCCACATAGTCTCCAGTTTTTTTATTCTTGCGACGTCTTACCGTACCACTCAGACCGTGTCCGCATATCGGACATTTTACGATGCCGGACAAAATATGCTCGTGCTCTAAGCTGTGGGTCTTATTCCATTTCACGCCGGTTATTTTTCTTTTGGCTTTGGTTTCTGCCCACAATTCTTCATCAATGATGGCTTCATGAATACCATCCACCAAAAGGTAATCATCACTCTTTACTCTTCGGAACTGGTCTCTGGTACCCTTAACCTTTTCGGTAACATTTTTCCCGTATGCAATTTTACCCGCATATACTGGATTGTCCAGAATATTCTTTACCGTTCCTCTTGTAAAATAATCCAACTCACGTCTTCTGGTCTTCTTCTTTTTATACCCACGGTCATTCAGGAAACTTGCAATCGTGTCCAATCCCATATCTTCATATACATATTTCTGATAAATGAGTTTTACCAATTCTGCTTCTTCCGGATTGATAATCAGCGTACTGTTTTTAGAATCCAGTGTATATCCAAATGGAGCAATGCCACCATTCCATTTCCCTTCTCTGGCTTTCTGCTTACGTCCTTCCATCGTCTGCACCAGAATGTTCTCTCGCTCAATTTCCGCAACTGCGGACAATACTGTAATAGTAAGTTTTCCAGAATCTTTTGATGAATCAATCCCATCTTCCACACAGATAAGATTTACACCAAAATCCTGTATATACTGCAATGAGTTCAGAACATCTGCTGCGTTTCTTCCAAAACGTGATAATTTGAATACCAGTATATAATCCACTCCGTCTTTACCATCTGCCACATCCTGAAGCATCTGTGAGAACTCCGGTCTGCCTGTGATGTTCTTTCCGGATTTACCGGCATCGCAGTAAACCTTGACTACTTCCATCCCCTGAAATTCTGCATATTTGGTAAGTCTGTCATTCTGGGCTTCCAAACTGTAACCATCCACTTGCATAGCAGTAGATACCCTGATGTATATATAACATTTTAATCTTTTATTCTGCATTTGCTACGCCTCCATTTCCACCGACATGTCCAACATCCGAAAATGTTTCAAGGCATCTATGATATGTGCCTCTTTCTCTTTTGGACAGGTCGGAACTCTTGCATTTTCCTTTTTGGACAAATTGTAATTCGTTCCCAAGGACAATCCGTATTTTCTTTTTATTTGCGCTATATATAAGGTAGAAACTTTCACACCGAACTTTTCCAATATATACGCTTTTATTTCCACATAAGTTGCTTTTGCCTCTGCAACGGTTAGGCCAAACGATTCACAATCCAATACAAAACCTATCTGGTCATCAGGAGTTCTGGTCGGTACAGTCTCATAGTCTTCATAGTAGATAGGAAACTTGAATGTGATGCTCTTTATCATTTTCCCATTGTCCTGTTCTTCTGGGTATATGTCGATTCTCTCAATGAACAATCTGTACATCTCCCTCTGCTCCTCACAGGTCATTTTAGGAAACAGCAACTGCATGTGTTCCACCAATTCCTTTACCTTTTCTACAGAACGGATACCGTTCTTAACCGCAGACAGTTTCTTTTTCACTTTAGATATGGAAGATTCTGCATCATCCATTCTGTCATAGATTTCATCTATTTCAGACTGTATCCTGTCATAGTTTTTGTCATAATCATCATCAAGAATATCAAGTGCGTCCAACTCTTCTCCCAGTTTTCGTTTTTGTGTCTCGTAACTTCTAAGTTGTTTCCTCAGAGATTTCATTTCGTTCTCCAACAGTTCCACCGACGGCTGATTTCCTAATACATTTGCAATCATTTCATGGTACTCCGGCAGTTCTGTAATTCCGGAAAAGATTTCAAATACACTGGAATCAATCTTTGACTGATTAAGAATGCGCTTAAAGGAACATTCACGTCCACTGGCTTTTCTATGTTGTCTACAAGAATAATAATGGATAGTCTTATAATGACCGCCTCTGTTCTTATTCACATGCTTACTCTTAGTAGCAATCATGCCTCTGCCACATAGAGGACATTTAACCAAACCGGACAATATACTGATTCTTTCAGGAGCATCTATCTTTTCCCACTTGACTGATAATGCTTTCCTCTTCTCTTGCACCTGTTCCCACAGTTCTTCACTAATAATAGGTTCATGCATTCCCTGAATGGCCAGGACTTCTTTTTTCTTGCTACGCTTTCCATATAGAATCTTTCCGCAATAAAAAGGATTCCCCAAAGCATTTGTAACAAAGTCATAAGTGAACGGTCTTTCCTCTCCTTTAATCATCCTACGATAACCATTCTCATTCATATAGGCCGCAACAGATGTGGTTGTCATTCCATCCAACAGAAAAGTTTCAAACATTTTCTTTACCAACTCTGCTTCTGTTGGCTCAATCTGCATCTGCTTTTTGACATTGCGATAGCCATATGGTGTTGGTCCTCCCGGCCACCCGCCTTCCAAAATCTTCTGCATCCTTCCGGCATTAAACTGTACGGTTATGTTCTCCCTCTCGATTTCTGCCACTGCTGACAAAATCACCAACGTAAGTCTTCCGCCCTGAGTGGAACTATCTATCGCATCATCCACGCATACCAAATCCACATCATAATCATTTAGTAACTGCATGGACTTAAGAACATCTGCAGCGTTTCTTCCAAATCTGGATAATTTGAAAACCAACACATAAGAAATATCATCTTTCCCATTTACGATGTCATCCAACATCTCCTGAAATGCCGGTCTTCCCTTAATGCTTTTTCCAGATTTACCAGCATCACAGTATTCACCAACAATTTGTAAATCTCTATATTCTGCATATTCACGGAGCCTTTCCACCTGTGCCTCCAGACTGTAACCTTCTGTCTGAGCCATTGTGGATACTCTGGTGTATATATAACATTTTTTCTTTCTCATCATATCCCCCTTTGTGGTTGCTCAATGATTGTTCGTCTTTCGTGTCTGGATCTAAAATATAACGCACTTTTTCGATTGCGTCAGCGGGTAAAATGAGCCGATTACAAAAAAATGTAACCGGCTCATATCACTGCTCATTCGTATTCTCTTTTGCCTTCATTTCTTCGATTTCCGCCAATACTTCATGCCCATATTTTTGAATCATTCTTGCCACAAAAGTGGCACACACTTCCATATTGATACGTGCTGTTCTATCAATTTCTTCCTGACTGATACTCACATTTTCATGGTTGCTCATACCGCCACCTCCAAAACATAGTGAGGGATTCCCTCCTATGTCACAGGCAAAGGAAATGATGTGAATTTTAACCTCTTAAAAAATAATGCCTGCTAAGTCATAAAACTCAGCAGACACCTTTCAACTATTCTTCTTTTTTTCTCTCTTCTTCCGCTTCAATCTCTGCTAAAACTTTCGGTCCATACTTTAAAATCATTTCTGCCATAAAGTTTGCAAATCGTTCCATAGCTTGTCTTTCTTTTCTCGACATTTTACTTTCGTACTTTTCTAACTCATTTTTTTCCTTTTCCTGCATTATTGCATCCTCACTTTCTTCATCTTTTATAAAATTTCGAGTATATGTTAAGTGAAACGCAAAAAAAGAAATCTGTAAATAAAAAAGCCTGCCAGTACTGTATCTCCAATACTCACAAGCCTCTGTTTTCTAATTTTCATCAATCAATATACAGTGATCCACCTCAACTTTTTTGCTATCATGAATCCGTAACATTAGGTTATTTCCACCAACGCTACCATTGTAAAAATCATTCAGATAATACAAAGCATATTTTATCAAGCACATTACTTTTTTCTCTTTAGTTTCAGTATCAGTTCTTCCATCGAAAATTATATCTTCTACTGGAACTTTAAAAACTATGCCATAATATTTTGACTGCTCCTTAAATTCTCTCCACAGTTCTTTTCCAATAAATCTTCCAATGTTTTCAATTATTTCAGGACCTCGTTGCAAATCCTGAAAATATCCATCTGATGTTTTTTCAATATTAGGCCAAAAAGAAAATCCATTAACACAAAAATCTGCTTCTCCTAAATGTCCAAGCCTCCTAGCAAATAAATGAAAATGCCCTTTTGCAAGAATTTCTTCTGTTGTAATCTCCCGTCCCTTATAAAAGAATCTAAGTTTTCCATTTTGTTCATCAAATACTATATCACGTTCTTTAAGAAAATCTGAAACTTTATTCTCCGAAAGCAACACATCTTTAAGAGGCAACAACTCCTTTGGTTCTATCACATGTCTGCCCAAATGGTAAATATATACCTCATCAACCATATTCAAATCTGCATATTCTGATATCAATCTATCTATTTGCTCTTCGTACTTATCCCAATCAGAATGAAATCCATCCAAACAGTCCCTGCTTATTTCAGCCAATCTTTCGTAAAGAAATAATTCATCTATATCCATTATTGTAGCCAAGTCTTCTTCTAAATCTCTATATGTTTCCGTTCTAATAATCATCCCAACACTCCTAATAAATTTTTCAAATCGAATTATACTACACTATAGCCTTTTAAGCTATCATTCATCCCATAAAAAAAGACCTGCGAGCACTATCACAGCACCCACAGGTCAATCCACTACATCTTATATTTTCTTTCCATAATCCAAACTAATCCATCCGGCACCGCTTTTCAGCTTGCCCCACTTCGTTGCTCCTTCGCCATCAGCTTCTGCCACAATGGTAAATACACCGATACCGGTATATTTGCCAACCTTATCATAATTCGTGCCTGGTCCTTTTCTGATATTCAGGTTCTTAATGCTGACACGCACACGGTAAGAAACTTTTTTCTGCTCTGGCTCGGATGTTTTTGATGGTGCATACACCACATTGCCATTCCAGTCATAAACAGAATATCCCTCATTCTTATCTGCACATGCCTTTGCATTTTTGAGCACCTTGTAAGCTCCCTTCTGGCTCTTTGCATCTGCCCATGTTTTACGGACTCTGTACCACTTCTCCGGTTCTGCAACAGTCTCTTTCGCATCATACTGCGTCAGGTTCCACTTCTCGATGATGGAACACAGCTTCTCCACATAGGTCAGAGATGTGGCGTACCCGCCATCCTTGATAAGCTGCACCACCTTCTTGTAATCCGTCATTCCGGCAATGCCCTCATACCTCTTCTTACTGCCATTCATGGCACCAAGCAGATAAGCACTGTGGTCTGCAATGGAATCTTCCACACAGGCATACTTACGGAAATCCGCTGTGATGGTCTCATAAGAACCATCTGCATTCTGTTCTTTCGTCTGCTTTGTGTACACAGATTTTCCATCCCACACAGAACCACTCCATGTATTGCCAGACAGGGATTTCTTCATGCCAAAACAGTTATTGGCATTCTGAGCAAGTTCGCTCTTTCCGTATCCACTCTCCAAGATGAACTGAGCAAGAGAAACAGATGCCAAAATACCACTTTTCTTCTGATCAGCGGTGAATAGTGCCCCCACCTTTGCAATCACTTCTGCTTCAGAGATTTTTGCAAACTCTGTTGCTTGTGTGCCGGATATTGTTTCTTTCATGGCCTCCTTAACATCCTGACGGAATCCATCCATAGTATATCCCATACCAAGCTGTCTCCAAAGGTGTTCTGGATCTCCATGATTACTTGCAATCCCCCTCTTGTGACCCTCTGCATGGCTGATGATGACGCCATCCGCTGTCGGATTCAGATCATACTCTTTACAAAGCATTGCAAACAGTTCCACAGCCGCATCATAAGTTCTCTTTGCTACAGCCTTTGCAGTCGCCTTATCGGAACAGGTAAAAGTAGAACCCCCGGTGTATTTGATACAAGCCGGCTCGCACATCTCCACTCCGATATGGGTATTGTTGCACGAACCACCACCATGCCAACCTCTATGATTCCACGGAAGTGTCTGGTACACAGTTCCATCATTGCCATCAATGAACGCATGAACACAGGCATTGTCATAATCTGCCCTGTTCCAACTGTTAATAAAAACGGATGCCCTCGGCTGAGGACACCCTACACTATGGAGCATAAGCCCCTTCACTGTGATCTTCTTTCCGGCTTTATAGCACGGATTCTTTGTCAGAATACTCTTAACCAATTTCATTATCATCACCATCACTTTCTGCCCTGTCATGGAGCTGTGCCAGAATTGCCTTTAACTTCTCCGGAATCGGCAAGCCAAGATGTGCCGCATTTTCCAGTAAAGATACACCCTCATTGGACAGATAGAAGAAGATGACCGCAGTCCTTAATACCGCACCTGTTCCAATGACTTCTACATCTAGAAGATTTGCAATGCCTACAAGCATCAAAATAAGCACCTTCCTACAGATACCCTTAAATCCAACTGCACTGGACAGCTTCTTATCAGAAACTGCACACATGACACCTGTGATATAGTCTGCCACCATAAACACAACCAGTGCATACAGGAGACCATCATAACCGCCCAGAAAATATCCGAGCCATCCGCCCACGGCAGTGAACACCATCTGAATCACATTCCAAAATTCTTTCATAAACTTGTACCTCGCTTTCTTTTTTGTGCATATGAAAAGGAGCCTTAGCACCATTGCCAAAGCTCCCTGTGATTAAATTATTCTGTTACCTCTGTCAGCTCATAGGTAATCTTCATTGTCTTATCCGTATTCTTAATGACCGCCGAATCCAGATTGTTGATACTTGCCAGATACGGAGTCACCAGAAATGTACTGTGATAATCCGTACCATAGTTGCCGCCCCAGGTAGTCACAAATTCCTTGTACTGGAACAGTGGCGTTCCCGCATACATGAGTCTTTTGCTCCCTGCAGTCTGCACCACCGTGTCATCCGGCTTAATCTGATAATCGTATCCAATGATTAAGTCGTTAACCAATACAATATAAGTTGCTCCTGTACCGGAGCCGGACATCGCTGTTCCGGATGATGTGAAACCAAATTCAATAAAAGTCACATCTGCTGAATTATTCACATTGATTTTGTAAATTCCAGTAAGGTCATATGCCGGGACATACAGATACCCGTTTCGGATGACGCCCCTGTTGGTTCTCTCCACATAGGTATCCACCTTAAAACTTCCCACAGCCTGTAAGTGTGCATTGGACAATGTCCACACACCTTCGGTAAAGGAATAGTCCTCCTTCTTAATTTTGATCCAGTACATGGTAGCATCCCCGGAAGAATTACCCTGATTGGCAAAACCGTACCAGTATCCGTCATGCCCGTCAAAGAAATTTCCGTATGGTGTATAGCTGCCAAGAAATGCAAACGTATTACATGTGAAAACCTTTTCCTCAATCAAGGTACAGGTCATGTCATTCAGCCTGTCATTGATTCCCACTGTAAACACTGGAAGTTTTTTCTTACGGACAATGACGGAGGCATCCTGAAAACGGATGCTGTACATCACATTATTGGCAAAGTCCACTTCCACAGCACTGTAAATGTTAGCCATTTCCTCTTTTTCCATAGCATCCAATGTTACTCTTTTAAGTACAAGGAATGTCTCCGCAGAGCCTACCATGTCCCCATATACATTTCTTCCACCCTGGGCAGAAGTCAGTGCTACCGCTGCTATCGTTCCATTTCCCTGGCTAGGTGTAAACTCCCAGACAAAACGATACCCATTATCAAGCACCTTGCTCTCCGTCAGATTCATACTTCCCCTTGCCACACTGGCTGTGGCATTGACGTCATTGCTGGCATATGCCACCGGCAGTTTTGCCGTGGTTGGATATATATTTTCCACATCCTCCGTCAGTCGCTCAGAATAAAGAAGAATGCCGCCTATCATGTTCGGACAGATAGGCAAGAGTACATCATTCCACAGCACATGTTCATCATATTCATCACTGGCCGCATAGAAAATACCCATCGGGTTTAACCCCAAAATATGGTTTACTGCATTAGTAAGCATATTGGTCTCTTCCACACGCTCCACTTCTCCTGTATTTGTATCGGTCAGTTCCAATACCATAGTTCCTTTTAACTTCATTTAGCCCTCCGTTTCTATCGGCATTGCAAACGCACCGATTTTAATTCTTTCCGTAAGCACATCTGCATATGCTCTTCTCATAGTTTCATCAATCTTGAAGCTGACTGTATCGTTAAGACCAACTGCCTTTGTAACTGTTCCCACAGAAAATGCAGTAATCTTCTCTACAATCTTGATTTCTCCATCCCATGCTTCTCCGGCACCCATCGACTGTCCGGTAATGGCAGCCAGACAATTTCCTGTCTCCACGCTCCCCGTACCGCCTTCCATCCTCATGTAAACATTAAAGATGTTCCTGTAATTAGCGATTACACGGTCAATGGGATAATAAAGCATAATGGTGTGTCTCCCGGAATACCATGTTTCTTCCGGCTGATGGATGTCAATGACCACATCATTGAGTTCAAATACAAAATGGGCAACTGCCATACCATCTTCTTTCCATGCAACAGGCACTTCCAGTTCAATGGTCTGCTCTTTCGTGTTCCCAATAACATCCGGCGCTGTACCTTCTTCCGTTGTACCCCCTTCTGTTTCATCCCCCTCGGTTTCCGGTACAACTGCTGTTACATCCACAGCCGGAATCACCAGACTGGTCTTTGCTGTAATGCTTTTTTCCACAGAATCTGCTTTCACATCCACAATCACAGAACCAAAGAACTGTGCCATAACTTCCTCACTGGTCGCAAATTCAATAGAAATAATCTTTGTATCCATATCAGAGATGGAGAACGCACTGGCATTGGTAAAAGTATGGATGCCGATTTTTCCCGCTGTCTTATTTTCTTCAATCTGATTCAAAAGCCCGGAGATATTCTTGTCATTCTTACTCTTTGCCCTTGCCAGTCTCGGATTCTTACCGACACCTTTCAGTGTCTGTTTTCCTCCAATCTTTATCTGCATGGACATCACGGCAGATAATTTTGCACCATCCGCATGACCGCCGGAGAACTTCAACACATCCCCAAGATCCAATGCCGGATTGCCAATCGTTTCCGAATCAAAAGGCACATAATTGATGAGAGAAATATCATTCAGGATATTCATGCATAGTTCTTTTCTGGTCTCATCCACACCAAACTGTAGAAGTGGATTTACCCCTAAGTTCATGGTAAGACCGTCATCCGGCTCCAGTGCATAATACTCTGCCATTTCCGTCTTTAAATTCGTGGAGCTGACCGCTGTGTATCTGGTAATAAAATCAGAAAAACTGGAAGAGAATCTATGTCTGCTTCCAATCTCCATGACCGGTTCAGAACCATATTTTCTTAGTTCCAGTTTCCCAATTCTATTGATGCAGAAAAATCCACCAAGCACCTGTCCCACATAGTAGAGCATGTCACGATATGTCTCAATATCATTCTCCGTATAAACAGAAAGCACCTCTGCCCCATTTGGCATTGCTTCTATTTCTTCCCTTGTCTGGGCGAGTTCCACACGACATGCCTTACTGCAAAGTTCCATAAAATCATAAGCATTACCAACCGTTTCGAATCCATTGAACGGTTCATCAAATCGAAGCATGTAATCATACGCCTTGATATCCAGACACTTGATTTTTCGATTTGCTTCACTGACTTCAAAAATCCCCATCGGCACTTCTTCCCATGAACCATCATCCAGTTCCAGATGATAGAACAGTTCCAATTTGGCATCTTCCAGTGTGTACCTGTCCACATCCAGAAACAGAGTTATTCCCATTTCCGAAGCATACACCGTTCCAAGCTCCATTTCGTTGGAATCACAGCACTGGGCAGAAATATATCCGCTTCCTTTTACAATCTCTTTCTCGGAAAATTCATGTACCACTCCTGTTTTCGTGGCAATTCTTCCAGTCCAATAATATCTCCTTGTGTTCTCCTGTACCGCTGACAGGAACGCTTCACTTACTGGGTACATTCAAACACCGCCTTCCTAAAATTCTTTCAAGGTAAAGGACACCGTCCATAATCCCCTATAGGATGTATCCTTTTCCAATTTCGCCTTAAAGCTCTCAACATACATTTCTGTATTTCTCATGTCCACCGTCTCTGTGTCAAAATAGTCCACCGACAACTTATCCTGTTTGCAATAGGCAGTCAGTGCTTTCAACCACTTTGCTGTCACGGAAAAAGAAACCGAGATATTCACTACTCCCTGACGTACAACATCCCTCTGCGTAGTTCCCGCCTCTGTTTCCCCACTACTGTCTGCTTCCACTGCCGATAATGACACATCATAAGAATCAGGCAGAGGAAGGACAGTTCCGTCAAATTTCAAATATTCAAAAAATGCCATCCTACCTTCCTCCACTTCTTAAATTCATTCTCTGCTGGGCATTCACAATTACTTCATCAAGCATTGTTCCGCCCAGATAAATCGGAATTACGATATCCCCATTCTGTCCATTCAACTGCGAAAGTGCATCCGTAATTGCAGACATAATGCCGGATAGGTTTTCCTGTGAAATAGTCGCATTGCGATTATTTTCATATTCAACTCCGACCATAGCCATCTGTGGACTGATAACCATATCCCCGGCAACACCTTCCACAGCCTTTGTAACCATTGCTTTACTCTGATCAATTCCCTTTGCCAGACCACTCATAAAATCAGGCATCCAACTCTCATAGTCGGTCAAAGGTCCTTCATCCGGAACAGAGAAATGCAAGAAAGAACGGATTGTCTCCGCCACATTTGTTACCGCATCTTTTACCGTTCCAATGCAACTCTTAATACCATTTACAATGCCCTGAATGATATCTGCTCCCCACTGGAATGCGGAAGATGCCAGATTCTTGATGAAACTGACAGCATTGTTAAATCCTGTCTTGATGCTTTCGACAATCTTCGACACTGTATTTTTAATCCCGCTCCACATGGAATTAAACGCACCGGACACCACGGACTTGATGGTGTTCAACACCGTAGTAAACACATTCTTAATCGTATTCCATACCGTTGTAATGACCGTCTTTATCGCATTCAGAACCGTAGTAATTACGGTTTTGATGGCATTGAACACGGTTGTAACAATCGTTTTATAGATATTGAAATAAGTGGTCACTATCGTACTGATCACATTTAACACCGTGGTAAATATGGTTTTGATGCCCTCCCAGATTGCAGAGAAGAAATTCTTGATTCCGTTCCAAATGGTCTGCGCCGCACTGCTGATTGCTTCCCATGCTGAAACAAAGAACTCCTTAATGGCAGTCCACACCGCAATGGCAACTTCCTTGATGCTCTCCCATAAATCAATCCAGAACTGCCTGAACTCTTCATTGGTATTCCACAGATAAATAAAAGCCGCTACCAGTGCAGTAATGGCTGCAATAATCAGGAATATCGGATTGGCAAGCATGGTTGTATTCAATGCTGCAAATGCTGTTTTTACCGTATTGATAACTCCGGCAAGTTTTGGAACAACCGTCATGATCGTACCCACAGTACCCATAATCTTACCCACAATAATGAGCACAGGCCCCACAGCCGCTACCACCATTCCTATGATGACAATGAACCTTTTTGTTCCATCACTCAGTCCGGAAAACCATGTGGTCAGTTTGGAAATAGTTTCTGCAAGTGACATCAAAAGCGGTGCCAGCACGGACATAATCGCATTTCCTAACTCAATCGCTGTATTTTTTAACTGATTGATTGCCACCTGTATGGTATAGGAATTGGTCTTTAATTTCTCAAATGCGGTATCCGTTGCACCGGTACTGTTCTGCATTTCCGCAAGAGTTCCATTAAAGGTTTCTGCACTATCTCCAAGTAAAATAAGACCTGCTTTTGCCGCCTCGGAACTTGACCACATATCACCAAAGGCAAGCCCCTGTTCCGTAGCCGCATCCCCGATGATTGCCAGACAGTCTGATAAGCTGTAACCGCTGTTCATCAACTCTGCAAAAGAACTTCCCGTCTTCTCTTTCAGGATATCGGATACCTTCGTACCAGACTTCCCAAGTTCATTCAGCATGGAGTTCATATAAGTGGTAGATTCCGCTGTGGCAACACCGTTTGCGGTCATAATGGCATAACCGGCACAAAGCTGGTCTAACTGTACCCCATAAGCATTGGCAGTCGGGATGACCTTACCCATTGCAGAAGATAATTCCGCAACCGTAGTCTTACCTAAGTTCTGTGTCTGGATAAGCATGTCAGACACGTTTGTTACCTCACTTGCCTCCATGCCATAGGCATTCAAAATGGTGGTCAGAATATCCAACGCATCTCCCGCTTCTGCAAAACCGGCTTTCGCAAGTTTGGTGGAATTGGAAACAAAATTGACCGCATCCCCTGTGGACTGCCCTGCAGAAATGGCATTGTACACGTTATCCGCAATCTCCGTGGAACTGATACCGGTCTGGTTGGACAAATCCAAGATAGCCTTTTCCAGTTCATCAATCGGAACTTCCGTGGCATCCGCAATGGTAGATACCTTTGCCATTGCATCTTCAAAATCCAGTGCCGCCTTTGTACTGGCTGTACCCGCTGCCACAATACCGGCTGATACAACGGACATCTTCTTACCCACATCCGTGACCTTATCCCCGGCAGACTTTAAAGACTCTCCCGCATTGGCAATCTTCTGTAATGCCACCGCTGACTGCTCTGCCTGTTCTTCCAAATCTTCCAGTACGTGCTCCGTGGCAATGATTTCCCTCTGGAGTGCATCATACTGGTCTTTGCTTATCGTTCCCTGTTCCAACGCGGCATTGGCCTGTTCACTGGCAGTCTTTAAAGCCTCCAGTTTTTCCTTTGTCGCCTGAACCTCTTCATTCAGTAATCTCTGCTTCTGGGATAAGAGTTCCGTATTGCCCGGATCTAATTTCAGCAGCTTCTCCACATCACGAAGCTGTGACTGGGTATTACGAATTTCACTGTTTACACCCTTCAATGCTGTTGTAAGTTTCGTGGTATCTCCACCGATTTCCACGGTAATACCCTGTATTCTGCTTGCCATTTATCCTCTCACCTCCCATTTTCAAGCACAAAAAAAGAAGCATTTCTGCTCCGTCAAATCTATCTATTCTCTAATATTCACAAGACCTTTTGTCTTCTGATCTACATCTGTTGCATATGGTGGTTTATCACAATCCACCCACTTCCCTGTTTCCGCATCTTTAACTCTCCAAGACAAATCATTATCCTTTGGTCTGGGAAGTTCTAAATCAATCAGACATTCATCCATCAATTTCTGTTTTTCTTTCCTGTCACACAGAAACAGCAGGTATCTGTACTGTTTCCCTTTAAAATGGAGAATGCCATACTTCTTCATCTGCTCCATTGTCGGTCTTACCGTAATCCGGCTATCCTTCTGTCCACCCGGCACCAGAAAAGATTTCATCTGACGGACATGTATCTTCACACCGTCTTTCATGTACATTTCCCCATCAGAATATCCGGCATAAATAAAATTAGATGCCTGATACACATATCCAACCTTACCAACCATTCCATCTGCCCAGGTAAATAATATCTTCAATTCTGGAATATTCCTGTGAATCCATTTCACAAGTTGTGATAACATCTGGGATTCACTGTTTCGTGGCATCTCTTCCGTCATACACATTCGTCCAATCTCCAGATAGTCTTTTGTATCCAGACTCGGAAAAATTCTCTGTATGGTGTGTCGTGGCCTTGTGCCCCATCCAAGCGTAACCACACCGACCAATTCCTTATCCAGAAAGAAGCCCAGAAAATATTTATTTATCTTCGGAAGAGTATTGGAATAATGATATTTCCGAATCATTCTCAGGGCATCTTCTTTTGAAATTTCTTTTATATTGAACCGATACATTTCCTCACTTCCTTGCATAATAAAAGCACCTACCATTTCTGATAGATGCTTCATCTCATTTTTATATAATTTGTAACAGCTTATTCAAGCACTTTCCAATAACCAGTCTTTTTAGAA
>ERZ778516.1957-NODE-1957-length-14579-cov-11.213027_pt1 | contig 14579 bp, 6 predicted proteins | sample MGYA00510342_ERZ778516 | MGnify/ENA primary metagenome ERZ778516 (study PRJEB29527, sample SAMN07138961) | mouse gut metagenome | material: feces | host: mouse | place: China:Nanjing | collected 2016-01-25 ...
TGCCGATTGGCGTGTCCGGCTGCTCTTTTAATACCAGATTCGGGAGATAGTAATCGCCAACTTTTGCATAAGCCAGTATGGAAGCCGACAGCGCACATCCGTTGGAATGTGCAGATTTGCTGGATCAAATTGAAACAACGGAAACAAATGCATTTCTCCGTTTTGGCGAAGAGCCTGATACAATCCTGCGTGTTTGCTGTTGGAGGGATGAACACAGGTCTGACCTGAAGGAAGAAGAGGGAATTGTTTTTTTGCCGGTTTATATGACAATGCTTTTGTAAGAGGAACGTCCCTGATGTCAATACGTCTAAAGAATAAGGAATATTTTGTGTATATCATATATTGACAATTCATCCGCTTATCCATTAGACTGTGTTTATACAGTAAAGTGAACCGGTTCCATAAATCATCGGGTAACAGAATGTCCGGCACCGGTTCCAAAGAATACTGTAGTGGATAGAATACAGGAAGTTGATCAGGAGGTTCTTAAGGTTTTTATGACAAGTCAGACATTGCGTGAAGCACGGAAATATGAGGAAGTATCAAGGAAGGTGATCCGGGAGGAAGAACGGCCGGCATTCCATCTTTCCTGCTGTACGGGCTGGATGAATGACCCGAACGGTTTTTCTTATTATAACCACAAATATCATATGTTTTATCAGTATCATCCGTATGATTCCACATGGGGTCCCATGCACTGGGGGCATGCAGTGAGCGGGGATCTGCTTCACTGGGAGTTCCTGCCTGCCGCCCTGGCACCGGATGAGCCGTATGACCGGGATGGCTGCTTTTCCGGCAGCGCCGTTGAACTGCCGGACGGAAGGCAGCTTCTCATGTATACAGGAGTGACCAGGGAGCGCACTCCGGAAGGGGATCTTTGTGAGCTTCAGACCCAGTGCCTGGCAGTGGGAGACGGGCTGGACTATGAAAAATACGGGCAGAACCCGGTGCTGGACCGGACGGATCTGCCGGAGGGAGCCAGCGTCCATGACTTCCGGGATCCGAAGATTTTTCAGGTGAAAGACGGTACCTACCGCTGTGTGACCGGCAGCCGCCCGGCGGACGGAAGCGGACAGGTGCTGCTCTTTGGCAGTGAGGACGGCTTCCGCTGGTCGTTCCGCAAAATACTGGCAGAGAATCACAGCCGGTTCGGCAAAATGTGGGAGTGCCCGGATTTCTTTGAACTGGACGGAAAACAGGTGCTGCTGGTGAGTCCTCAGGATATGCTTCCGAAGGGATTCGAATATCACAACGGCAACGGTACGCTCTGCCTGATTGGAAGTTATGATGAAGAGACAGATGTCTTTACAGAAGAAGCGGATCAGTCCATTGACTATGGCATTGATTTCTATGCGCCTCAGACCATACTGACACCGGACGGACGCCGGGTCATGATCGGCTGGATGCAGAACTGGGATACCTGTGCCGTGTCCGGGCCGACTTCAAGAGAACTGCCCTGGTTTGGCCAGATGAGCCTGCCAAGAGAACTGTTTATAAAAAACGGCCGGCTTTTCCAGAAGCCTGTGCGGGAACTGGAGGATATGCGCGGTTCCAGGGTGAGCCACGAGAAGGTTACTTTCAGCGATGTGATCCGGCTTCCGGGAGTCGAAGGCAGACAGATCGATATGGAGATTGAACTGGAGGCAGGCGATGCCGAAAGAATTTATCAGAAATTTGCAGTTCGTTTTGCACAGAATGAACAGTATCACACAGCGGTCAGTTTCCGCCCCCGTGAGTCGGTGCTGAAGATCGACCGGAAATTTTCCGGCTCCAGAAGGGCGGTCATTCATCAGAGACGGTGTCTGGTCCGTTCGGAGGAAGGAAAACTGAGACTTCGGCTGATCCTGGACCGGTTCAGTGTGGAAGTGTTCATCAATGACGGGGAACAGGTGATGTCTGCGACGATCTATACAGACCAGGCGGCAGACGGAATCTCGTTCTTTGCGGATGGAAGCGTGACCATGAATGTGGTCAAATATGATCTGAAGTCCAGATAAGAAGCTGCAAATAAACAGCAGCAAATATAACAGATTGGAAGTTGTGAAAATGAGAAGAATCGGTTATACTTGACAGGGGTATGACCGGTTCTTTTTTGCTGGCGCAGGTAAAAGCATGGAACGAGCCGTTCTCTCAGGCGCGGTCTTTTCACGCCTTAGTACCGCTGCTGCCCTTTACTAAGCGCAAGCGGGGGCTGGAAGGAACATGTGCCCATGGCAGGCGTCCGGCGCCGGGACAGTAGCAAAGCAACTCGATATTCGAAAATTTGTTCTGTTTTTTGTCTTGTTATTTTTTCCAAAATTCTGTATACTATATCCTGTGTCCTGCATCACGGGAAAGTCTGAGGAACGTTCTGTGATGCCGGAAAGCCTTCCGGGCAGTGAGCGCACTGCCGCGGAGGAGAATGATGACGCTGAAAGCGTCCCGCCGCAGGCGGGAGAATCTGTACGGGCAGATTCTTATGAAAAAGGAGCAGGATATTTATGGCAAACAATACTTACGATGCGGACAGCATCTCTGTTCTGGAGGGTCTGGAAGCAGTACGTAAGAGACCCGGCATGTATATCGGAAGCGTATCGACAAAGGGTCTGAACCATCTGATCTATGAGATCGTGGATAATTCCGTCGATGAGCATCTGGCAGGATTCTGCAGCCGGATCGAGGTATATCTGGAAAAGGACGGTTCGTGTACCGTCAGTGATAACGGGCGCGGGATCCCGGTAGGGATGCACGCCAAAGGAATGTCCGCAGAGCGGCTGGTCTTCACGACTCTGCATGCGGGCGGCAAATTCGACGATTCTGTCTACAAGACCAGCGGAGGACTTCACGGAGTGGGTTCTTCGGTGGTCAATGCGCTGTCCACATATCTGGATATTGAGGTCTCCCGGGACGGATATATTCATCATGACCACTATGAGCGCGGGAATCCGACCGTGGAGCTGGTCAAAGGGCTTCTGCCCACCATCGGCAGAACAAAGCAGACCGGTACGAAGATCAACTTTCTGCCGGATCCGGAGATCTTTGAGAAGACCCGGTTTAAGGCGGAGGAGGTCAAAAGCCGGATGCATGAGACGGCTTATCTCAACCCGGAACTGACCATCGTCTTTGAGGACCGGCGCGGGACAGAGGTGGAACGGATCGAATTTCACGAGCCGGACGGACTGGTGGGTTTTGTGAAGGATCTGAACCATTCTCAGGAGACGATCCATGACGTGGTGTATTTTAAAGGGGAAAATGAGGGCATCACGGTGGAGTGTGCGTTTCAGTACATCAATGAATTTCATGAAAATGTCCTGGGTTTCTGCAACAATATCTACAATGCGGAAGGCGGGACCCATATTACCGGATTCAAGACCGTATTTACGACGGTCATCAACAGTTATGCAAGAGAGCTTGGCATCCTGAAGGAGAAAGATTCGAATTTTACCGGGGCGGATGTGCGGAACGGCATGACGGCGGTCATCTCCATCAAGCATCCGGATCCCCGCTTTGAAGGCCAGACCAAGACAAAGCTGGATAATCAGGATGCGTCCCGGGCGGCATCCAAGGTGACCGGAGACGAGATCCAGCGTTATTTCGACCGGAATCTGGAGACCTTAAAGGCCGTCATCGGATGTGCAGAAAAAGCTGCGAAGATCCGCAGGACGGAGGAAAAAGCGAAGACCAACCTTCTGACCAGACAGAAATTTTCCTTTGATTCCAACGGAAAGCTGGCCAACTGCGAGAGCAGGGACGCTTCGAAATGCGAGATTTTCATCGTGGAGGGAGATTCCGCAGGCGGGTCTGCCAAGACCGCGCGCAACCGGGCCTATCAGGCGATTCTGCCCATCCGGGGCAAGATTCTGAATGTGGAGAAGGCCAGCATCGACAAGGTACTGGCCAATGCGGAGATCAAGACCATGATCAATGCGTTTGGATGCGGCTTTTCCGAAGGGTACGGCAACGATTTTGACATTACGAAACTTCGGTACAACAAGATCATCATTATGGCGGATGCGGATGTGGACGGCGCACATATCAGTACGCTGCTTCTGACGCTGTTCTACCGGTTTATGCCGGAGCTGATCTATGAAGGACATGTATATATTGCCATGCCTCCTCTGTATAAAGCCATGCCTGCCAAAGGGAAGGAAGAGTATCTGTATGACGACAAGGCGCTGGAGCGGTATCGGAAGAAACATACCGGATCCTTTACGCTGCAGCGGTACAAAGGCCTTGGAGAGATGGATGCGGAGCAGCTCTGGGAGACGACCATGGACCCGGGAAACCGCAGACTGAAGCAGGTGGAGATCGAGGATGCCAGACTGGCTTCTTCCGTGACGGAGATGCTCATGGGAACAGAAGTGCCGCCCAGGCGCAGATTCATCTATGAAAATGCGGTGGATGCGGAACTGGATATTTAAAATGTCTGCCGGGGAATGGCACGGCTTTCTTCCGGATGACTGTCATTCCATAACAGACTGTGTACAGATCAGTATTTAAGACAGCAATCGTCAGGAGGAGTATATGAGTGAAGAGATGATCATAAAGACAGAGTATTCGGACGTCATGCAGAAGTCGTATATTGACTATGCCATGAGCGTCATCGTGGCGCGCGCCCTTCCGGATGTGCGGGACGGGCTGAAGCCGGTGCAGAGACGGACGCTCTATGATATGCATGAACTGGGGATCCGCAGCGACCGGCCTTATCGGAAATGTGCCCGCATCGTGGGAGATACCATGGGTAAATATCATCCGCACGGGGACAGTTCCATCTATGAAGCGCTGGTGGTTATGAGCCAGGATTTCAAAAAAGGGCTGCCGCTGGTGGACGGACACGGCAACTTCGGCTCCATCGAAGGAGACGGGGCGGCTGCCATGCGTTACACGGAAGCCCGGCTTCAGAAGGTCAGCGAGGAGGCGCTGCTGGCGGATCTGGATAAGGATATCGTGGATTTTGTACCGAACTTTGACGAGACGGAGAAGGAGCCGGGGGTCCTGCCTGCGCGGATCCCTCATCTTCTGATCAACGGGGCAGAGGGCATTGCGGTAGGAATGTCCACCAGTATCCCGCCCCACAATCTGGGGGAAACCATCGATGCCATGAAGGCGTACATGAAGAATCCGAAGCTGACGCTGGAGGAACTTCTGAAGATCATGCCGGGACCGGATTTTCCCACCGGCGGGATCGTGGTCAACAAGGATGAGCTGACGGAGATCTATCGGACCGGCAGCGGTAAGATCAAGATCCGCGGAAAGGTGGAAGTGGAAAAGGTGAAGGGAGGCAAGGAGCTTCTGGTCATCACGGAGATTCCCTACACCATGATCGGCGCCAACATCGGAAAGTTCCTCAACGACATCGGAAACCTGGTGGAGACGAAGAAAACCACCGATATTGTGGATATTACAAACCAGTCGTCCAAGGAAGGAATCCGGATTGTGCTGGAACTTCGCAAAGGCGCAGATACGGAGCAGCTGACAAACATGCTGTATAAGAAGACCCGCCTGGAGGATACGTTCGGCGTCAATATGCTGGCAGTGGCGGACGGCAGGCCGGAGACGCTGGGGCTCATCCAGATCTTTGACCATGTGATTGATTTTCAGTTTGAGCTGAATACGAGAAAATATAAGACGCTTTTGAATAAGGAGCTGGATAAAAAGGAAATACAGGAGGGCCTGATCAAAGCCTGCGACGTGATCGACCTGATCATCGAGATCTTAAGAGGCAGCCGCGACCTGAAGATGGCAAAGGCATGCCTTATGAGCGGGCAGACGGAAGGAATTCAGTTTAAATCGGAAAAATCAAGGAAACAGGCAGCAAAGCTGAACTTTACAGAGCGTCAGGCCACGGCAATTCTGGAGATGCGGCTCTACCGCCTGATCGGACTGGAGATTCAGGCGCTGATGAAAGAGCACGACGCCACCATGAAAAACATCGCCCGCTATTCGGAGATTCTGAATAATTACAGTGAGATGGCGAAAGTCATCATCAAAGAGCTGGACCGGTTCAAAAAAGCATATGCGGCGCCCAGGAAGACCGTCATCGAGAACGGCAAAGAAGCTGTCTTCGTGGAGAAGAAAGTGGAGGAGATGCCGGTGGTGTTCCTGATGGACCGTTTTGGATACTGCCGGACCGTCGATGTGCCTACTTATGAGCGGAACAGAGAAGCGGCGGACAGTGAGAGCCGCCATGTGATCCTCTGCAAAAATACAGACCGTATCTGCATCTTTGCAGACAGCGGGAAGATGCATACGGTGAAAGTGCTGGACCTGCCTTTTGGAAAATTCCGGGACAAGGCATTTCCGGTTGATAATTACAGCAACTTTGACAGCAGCCAGGAACAGATGATCTGCGTGGTCAGCATGGAGATGCTGCTTGCCGGAAAAGTGCTCTTTGTGACAAGGCAGGGAATGAGCAAGGTGGTCTGCGGCCGGGAATATGATGTGCGGACCAGGACCAGTGCGGCGATCAAATTAAATGAAGGCGACCGTGTGCTGCTGACGGAGCTTCTGGGTGAGAACATGCAGCTGGCGCTTCAGTCGGAGGAAGGGTATTTTCTGCGCTTTGGTGCGGACGAGATACCGGAGAAGAAGAAAGCGGCGGTGGGTGTACGCGCCATGAAGCTCTCGGATACGGACAGCCTGACGGGAGCGTGGCTGTTTGCAAAGGGAACGGAACAGGTCATTACCTATAAGGAAAAGGAAATTGCGCTTCAGAAGCTGAAGCTGTCGGGACGCGATCAGAAGGGGACGAAGATCCGGGTGTAGTTTTCAAAAACTTTCTGTGGGGCCGACGTAGTGATCACAGGATATATCGGCAGCGAAGAGAAGGAAACATGGAGATACAGGATGAAATTTCAATATGCGATATTTGACATGGACGGGACACTGATGGATTCGATTCCTTACTGGGACCGCCTGGTACCGGAATTTCTGGGAGTATTTGGCATAGAAGCCACGTCGGATCTGAATCAGGAGATGTCTGCCATGTCCATACAGGAATCCGGCATCTGGCTGAAGGAAAAATTTTCACTGAAAGAGCCGGCGGAGAAGATTGTACAGGAACTTTGTACAAGGATCGGAAAACATTATGCAGAGGATATCCCGCTGAAGCCGGGGGTAAAAGAGTATCTTTTCCATCTGAAGGAGCAGGGAGTCCGCATGTGCGTGGCGACTGCTTCCTCGGCGGAGCTTGGAAGACCGGCGCTTGCGAGGAACGGTGTACTGTCCTGTTTTGATTTTATGGTGGACTGCGGGATGGTGGGAGTCGGGAAGACCAGTCCGGCAGTCTACGAGCTGGCGGCGGAAAAGTTCGGGACCTCTGTGTCCGGGTGCGTGGTGGCGGAAGACGCGGCGTTTGCGCTGAAGACTGCAAAGGAAGCAGGATTTCTGACCATCGGTGTGTATGAAAGTTCGGAACCGGATCAGGAGACCGTCAGAAGATACAGCGACTGGTATGTGAATAATTTTAAGGAATTGTTGAGGATGGATCTGTCGGTGCCTGCATATGTACAGAATAATTCTTTGAAAGGATGACGGAATGTTTGAAAGGCCGGAAACACGAAGGGTCTGCAGATTTGGTCTGCAGACCCTCCGTGTTTTGTTCCGGTAATTTTGGCCGACTGTCTGTTACTGGCGGTATCCGGCCAGGAAAGAGGAAAGCTTATCCATGGCATCTTCCAGAACCTCCACACGGGGCAGGTACACGATACGGAAGTGATCCGGTTCCTTCCAGTTGAAGCCGCTTCCATGGACGATCAGAAGTTTTTTCTGTTTTAACAGATCCAGAGCGAATCTTTCGTCATCCAGAATATTGAATTTCTTCACATCCAGCTTCGGGAAAATGTAAAAAGCCGCTTTGGGTTTTACGACGCTGATTCCCGGAATGTCAACCAGTGCTTTATAGATATATTCCCGCTGTTCATAGATCCTGCCGCCGGGGATAATATAGTCATTTACACTCTGGTGTCCGCCCAGGGAGGTCTGCACGATGGACTGAGCCGGTACGTTGGAACAGAGCCGCATATTCGAAAGCATGTTGAGTCCTTCGATATAGTCTTTTGCCATATCCTTGTTGCCGCTTAAGATCATCCAGCCGATGCGGAAGCCTGCGATCATATGGGATTTGGACAGTCCGCTGAACGTCACGCAGAACAGATCGGGAGCGAGAGAAGCGATGGAAATGTGTTCTTCTCCGTCCATGACCAGCCGGTCATAGATCTCATCCGAAAAGATAATCAGTTGATGTTTTCTTGCGATGTCAACGATCTGCTGCAGGATTTCTTTCGGATACAGCGCCCCGGTAGGATTGTTCGGATTGATAATGACGATGGCCTTTGTGCGGTCGTTGATCTTTTTGCGGATGTCGTCGATATCCGGATACCAGTCCGCCTGCTCGTCGCAGATATAATGAACCGCTTTTCCGCCTGAGAGCGTTGCGCAGGCTGTCCAGAGCGGATAATCCGGAGCGGGGATCAGAATCTCGTCTCCGTCATCAAGCAGAGCGGACATGCAGATATTGATCAGTTCACTGACGCCGTTTCCGGTGTAGATATCTCCGATGGATACATTCGGTATGTTCTTCAGCTGTGCATACTGCATGATTGCTTTTCTGGCAGAAAAAAGTCCTCTGGCATCTGAATATCCCTCGCATTCCGTCAGCTGCTGACGCATGTCATAGATGACTTCGTCCGGTGTGCGGAAGCCGAAGGGGGCCGGATTTCCGATGTTGAGCTTCAGCACATGGGTTCCGGCTTCTTCCATTCGAAGGGCTTCTTCGACTACAGGGCCTCTGACGTCATATAATACATTGTCCAGTTTTGATGATTTCTTAAATTCCCGCATGGTTTTTCCTCCTGATACTTTTATCTCCACATCTTCCGGATGGCTTCCGGATGGTTCGGCAGACGCCGCATCGGCGTCGCTGCCGGCGGCTGCGCCGTCGCCGCCGCCCAGCCATAATTCGTCTACCTGCAGAGCTTCTGCCAGGAAGCGGATCATATCCGGCCGGGGAACAGTCTTACCGCTTACATACTGGCTTACATGGCTTTTTCCAAGTTTGACCCCCTGTTCGGCGGCGATCCGGATCAGATCAACCTGTTTGATATTCTGGCGCACCATGGAATCCCGCAGTCTTTCTGCAAATGTTTTGTCTGGCATGGCAATCTCCTGTATAAGTTCAATTTTGTTTCCTGAAGTTCAATTCAGTATAGCATGCGAAAACAAAAAGTTCAATAGAAAGTTCAATAAAAGTTCAAAATAATTCTGTTTGAAAAGTTTTGCATTTCCTATTGCATTTTCCGGATGAATACGGTATAATAATCAGCGTTATCGGGGTATGGCTCAGTTTGGCTAGAGCGCACGGCTGGGGGCCGTGAGGTCGCAGGTTCGAATCCTGTTACCCCGATTTTTTTGTCAGAAGATGCAGAAACAGGCAGGTTATGGAGCGCTCAGGTTGCTGGCCGCTCTTTTTTCATATCTGAAGATGAAAAACCGGAGAGTTTTCTGTAAAACGTTGACAGGACAGGAATTTACAGAGGGCAGGAGTGGGATGCGATGGAGATCAGAAAGATTCGACTGGGCAGCCTGCTTCTGCCCTCCAATGTGTTTATGGCGCCCCTTGCCGGGTATACCTGCTATCCGTTTCGTATGCTGGCGTATGAGATGGGAGCGGGTCTGTGTTTTACGGAGATGGTCAGCGCCAATGCGCTGAAATATAAAGACCGGGCGACAAAGAGGCTCCTGTTTACCACGAAGGAGGAGAAGATCCGGGCGGTGCAGCTTCTGGGCGGGATTCCGGCAGTGATGGAGCAGATGGCAGCCGGTGAGCTGCTGAAAGATTTTGACATAATAGACATCAATATGGGATGTCCGGTGCCGAATGTGTTCAAGAGCGGCGAAGGAAGTGCCCTGATGCTGGATCCGAAGCGGGCATCGGCGATCATCCGGGGCTGTAAGAAAAGCGGAAAACCGGTATCGGTAAAATTTCGGACGGGAATCCGGGAGGACGCCATGTTTACGGCGGAATTTGCCCGGATGTGCGAAGCGTCCGGAGCGGATCTGATCTCCATCCACGGGCGAAGCCGGAGCATGATGTATGATGGAGAGCCATATTATGAAGAGATTGAGCAGGCAAAGGCGGCGGTGTCGATTCCGGTGATCGCCAATGGCGGGATCTGTTCCGTGGAGGATGCAGAGCGGATGATGGACCGGACGGGAGCGGACGGCGTGATGCCGGCACGCTATGCGCTGGAGCATCCATGGATCTTCAGCGAGCTGACCGGCAGACCGTGTGAAAAAACAGCGTTTCAGATTGTGACGGAGCAGCTTGCACTGACCAGCCGGTATTATGATGAGACGTTTACGCTTACCTATATGCGGAAGCTGGCTTCCTACATGATGAAGAAGCGAAAGGGGACAAAACGGTATAAGGAATATCTGTACAAAAGCGGCAGTCTGGAGGAACTTCAGGAAGTGCTGGAGCGGATCTTTCTATCGTAGAGAAAAAACAGAAGGTTCTGGACCTGCACGGAACATATGTTCCTTGCGGGCGACGGGGATACGGACCGTGAAGTGGAAAGGACGGGAGCAGGAGTATGACGGGATGTTTTCAGACAGAAGAAGGAGTGCTGATCTCATACACTGGACGGGACGAGACCGTTACCGTTCCGGAACAGGTACATGCCATCGGGGACGGTGCGTTCAAGGCATGTGTATCTCTGAAAAAAGTAATACTTCCGGAATCGCTTCGGACCATCGGAGAAAATGCGTTTAAAGGCTGCCGGAAACTGGAAGAGGTGCAGATTCCGGATCAGGTGTCCAGAATCGGCGCTTATGCGTTTCACCGCTGTCATGGGCTGAAGCGGGTGAGCCTGCCGCCGTCCGTGGAAGAGCTTGCAGACTGTACGTTTCTGTACTGCGACAGTCTTACAGAGGTTCGGATGCCGGGCGTGAAACGGCTGGGCAGACAGGTCTTTGTCAATGACGTGCTGCTCCGGAAGATCGAGATATCGGATGCGCTGCAGAAAGACTGCATCTGCGACGTGTTCACCGGATGCGGGAAGCTCTGTGAGATCGCATTTTCCGGAGGGAACTGCTGTGTGATCCCCAATGCCGTGGAGGCGGTGGCGGGAGAGCAGCCGGTACCGGAACTGGTACGGCTGATTGCAGTGGACATCCTGCGGATGATGGATCTGGAAGGCAGGACATTGATCCGTTTTCTGACCAATCTGAAGCATGTGGAGATTCCGGAGGGGATTGAGACGCTGGGAAAGAGCTGCTTTTTTGACAAACGGGGCATCCTTTCCGTAAAACTTCCGAAGTCCTTAAAGGAGATTGGAAGCCGGGCTTTTCGAAACTGCATCCATCTGGAGACGGTGGTTTTTGACGGAGATCCGGTCCGGATTCACGAGGACGCATTCAAAAACTGTACTTCCCTGAAGACGGTCCGTACCTGCGGCAAAAAGGAATATGTGTTTGAAGGTCTGGCAGGTCTGGGCGAAACAGACGTACCGGAGACAGTCCGCAGTATCTACCGGCAGGTTATGGGAAATTTCCGGATCAGCGGGACGATCCTGCTGAAATACCTCGGTTCGGAATCCCGTGTGGCGGTTCCGGAGGGGATCACGCGGATTGCGGAGGAGGCTTTTGCAGGCAATGAGGCCATCGACCGGGTGCTTCTGCCGGACAGCGTTTGTCAGATCGGTGCGGAGGCCTTCCGGGACTGTCTGCTGCTTCAGACGATCCTGCTGCCGGACGGGCTGGAGCGGATCGGACCGGGAGCGTTTGAAAACTGCGTCAAGCTGATCCGGATGCATCTTCCCATGGGGGTCAGGCGGATAGAGGAACGGACGTTCCGTCATTGTGTGACGCTTCGGGAAGTGTGTCTGCCTGCCGGCTTTTATGGGATCGAGGAAAGTGCTTTTTACGGCTGCATATCCTTAAGACAGATTGCCTTTCCGGACAGCCTGCGGGGGATCGGAAAGATGGCATTTTACCGGTGCAGCGGACTGAAGGAGGTCAGGCTCCCGGTTCATACGGAATGTGTGGGAAGTCTGGCATTTGCCGGAAGCGGTGTCAGAAGGGCGCAGATCGGCGGAACCGGAAGAATGTATGGAGCCGATGTGTTTGGCGGATGCATAAGGCTTAAGACACTGATACTGGAGGAAGGGATGCTGCGTATCCCGGACAAACTGGCATATGGCTGCACCGCCCTGGAACGGGTGTCGGCGCCGGAGTCTTTGATATCCGTCGGAAAATTTGCGCTGGAGAAGACGCCCTTCCTGGCCCGATGGATACAGAAGCAGGCAAAGCCGGAAGAACCGGATACAAAGGAACGTATTTTCTGGGACGGGCGGAATCTGAAAGGCACGGTATGTCTGGACCCTTCGACCGAGATCATTGCAGGAGGCGCTTTTTACGGCAATGACAGCATAACGGAAGTGTATCTGCCGGACCGGATCCGGTGGATCGGTCCCGGGGCATGGAAAAGATGCACAAATCTCAGACGGGTGTGGCTGCCGCCCGGTATGGAGCGTCTGGAGGCGGAGGTGTTTTCCGGATGCACAGAACTGGAGACGGTACGGGAATCGGGAGCGGGAATGGTTCCATGGCGTTTTATTGGCGAGCGGGCCTTTTACCGGTGCCAAAAGCTTCAGAAAGTCCGGCTGGATCATGCTGAGCAGATCGGAAAGGAAGCCTTTGCGGGCTGCCGGATGCTGGAACCGGGCGTTTTGGACCATAAGAACGGGATATGGATCGGTGAGCGGGCATTTGAGGACACCGGATATCTGACGGGAAGAGAAGGCGGGGCAGCAGTCTTCGGCGGAATTCTTCTTGCGGGCGGCGGCAGCGGAGAAATCTTCCTGCCGGAGGGAGTGAGCGGTATCGCCCCCTATGCCTTTGCGGGCAATCATGAGATCACAAAAGTCCGGCTGCCGGAAAGCCTGCAGTGGATCGGAGAAGGCGCCTTTTATGGCTGCAGCGGGCTTCTGGAGGTGGATTTTCCGGAAGGGCTGCGGCGGATTGAGCGGCGTGCTTTTGAAAAATGCATCCGTCTTCAGAGGGTTGAGACCGCTGCCTGGCAGGCGGGGAAGGCGGCTTTTGCCGGATGTATCTCGCTGAAAGAAGCAGTTATCCTGAATCTGTCCATGCTTTCGGAACGTTTGTTCGAAAACTGCAGGGGGCTTGAAACATGCCGTTTTGAACGGGCAAAAGCAGTTCTGTCTCACTGCTTCAGCGGATGCAGGGCGCTCAGGCAGGTTTCCAGCGGCGCCGTTCATGTGGTACGGTCTTATGCCTTTGCAGGATGCGATCATCTGACTTCCATGGAATTCAGAGATGAGGCATGTCTGGATGCGCATGCCCTGGAGGACTGCGGAAGGCTGGAAGAGATCGTGCTGACAGGAGAAAAAGGGACGATTCATCTGTACGAATATGCTCTTTGCGGCTGTACCTCCCTTCGGAGAATTGTCTGCCGGGGAGAGACATGGGAATTTCATGCTTATGCAGACATCTGTTCGGAAAGGCTTCCGGAGACGGCGAGACTTTTGTTTCACAGTGCGTTCAGCTGTTTTGCGGTGGAGGAAGAGACGAAGCTCTGCGGATACCGGGGTGCGGGGCGGTTCCTTCAGATTCCGGAAGGGATCCGCCGGATCGAAGCAGAGGTGTTCCGGGATGTGCTGATGCTGGAGGAAGTGGAGATTCCAAAAAGCGTGGAGTATATTGGCGCCAGAGCGTTTCATGGGACAAAGTGGCTTTTGCTGCAGCGGGAAAAGGATCCTCTGGTGGTGGTAAACCACATGCTTCTGGACGGTTCCGGCTGCGAGGGAGAAGTGACTGTGCCGGGGGATGTGCGGCTGATCTGCGGCTGGGCGTTTGCCGGCGGGCTGGACATCCGGAAGATCCGTTTTCTGTCCGAATGGGTACGGGTAGAAGAATATGCGTTTCGAAACTGCATTTATCTGCGGGAAATGGAACTGGCGGACGGATCCTGCGTGCAGTTTACGGGACTTTCTGACAGAGAACGGAAGCTGCCGCCTCCGGCAGGGCAGGCCGCGCTGGACAGTATGAACTGCTTTAAGACGGATCCGGACGGCGTACTGGTGGAATGCACCGGGAATATTTCCAGGCTGCGGCTTGCCCATGGGATCACAGCCATCGGAGACGGCGCTTTTGAGGACGGCAATCTGCTGACGGAGATTGAGTTTCCGGAGACGGTAAAGAAGATCGGAAAACGGGCCTTTGCAGGCTGCAGATGGCTTCGGGAGGTGCGGGGCGCAGACGGCGTGGAGGAGATCGGGGCACAGGCATTTGCCGGCTGCGGCATGCTGCAAAGAGCAGAACTGTCGGAAGTATTCTGCCGTCTGGGCAGCAGGGCCTTTGAACACTGTACATCGCTGGAGGAGATTCTGCTGCCGGAAGGACTGGAAGAGATCCCGGAGAGAGCGTTTTACCGCTGTCACAGCCTGAAGTATGTAAGGCTGCCGTCGACTTTGAAGCGAATCGGACGGGAGGCCTTTGCATTTTGCAGGGAGCTTCGGCAGGTTTGGGCGCCGGAGGGAGTGACGACAGAAGAACGGGCGTTTGAGGGCTGCGGCAGAATG
>ERZ778516.1958-NODE-1958-length-14571-cov-11.625930_pt1 | contig 14571 bp, 17 predicted proteins | sample MGYA00510342_ERZ778516 | MGnify/ENA primary metagenome ERZ778516 (study PRJEB29527, sample SAMN07138961) | mouse gut metagenome | material: feces | host: mouse | place: China:Nanjing | collected 2016-01-25 ...
AGAAATCAGTCGAGACGATATTCACCAAATGATAACGTATATGTATCGTTTAAAGGGGAAGAACGGTCTATTTATACAGCCAAGTGATAAGATATGGCAAAAAGAGAGTTATGACTTATTAGGATACGGAACTGATAATAATGCTAAACTACAAAAATATTTTTATTCTATACCACAAACTGCAAATGATTATAAGCAATTTGTTGCAGATATGCTTTTGGGGGAAGATATGCTGAAAGTTCAAATGCGCTCAGGGAAATAAAATCGTTGTTTATTTCCCTGAGCGCAGAAAAGTCTGATATATATTTAGTATATTTGTAATAGTCAGAAGTATTTTGTTTGACTATCAGTGTATTATATGAAACTCGCATGAGAATGGGCAACGGATAAGAAAAATGCAAACTGTTTAGAATCACTATATTCCTCATGCTGTCAAATAACTCTTTATCTTTCTGCAAAGATAATGTTTTTCCTCTGAATACCGGAATTTTCCGGGTATAATCTTCACGGTGATTTCAAAAATAATCCAAATCAAGAATGACATCTGTACCGTAGCCGAGTTCACGTAACTCACAGGCAAAGGTAACTCGTGTTCTTATCGTACAAGCAAGGTCAAGCCCTCCGGGTGGCGTGGAAAAATCATCCTCGCCCCGGAGGGCTTCGGTATTTTTCCCGCCAACCTTGCATGTACGGAACACGACCTTTTAAAGCCTGTAGTTACGGGAACTCCGGCCCCGAAAAGCCGGACTAACAAAAAAACAATGTCATGTTACAGGCAACAAAGAACAAGTACGGTATTGAAACGCTCAAGACACTGAATGTTTTGTACGACCATGAACATTGGCTGACGCAGGAGGATGTGGATATGGCCAACCGTTATGTCGAACTTATAGAGCAGACGCGCTCGGAAATCACACCGCAAACCGGTGACAGGCTGATTTATCTCAGCCGTCATGGGGACTATTACGGCAATGCACTCATAGACAGTATGGATGAAAAGAAAGGCCTGCTTTCCATCTGCGAACAGCCGTATGTCCCATTCGTATGGCAATCTGCGGATAATATCCGCCTGAGCGTCAGCGGTGGAGCTTTCCACCATGTAAAAACGGATGATCTGAAATTCAACGGTTGGACGGAAGGAGCATTCAAAGACTGGGGACATTGCGGATCGTGCGCTCACGGATCAGTTACATTCACGGCAAAAGTCCCACAATGGATTTACCGTGAGCCGGAACCGCTCTATGGTGATTTCACGACAGAGACATACCGCCGTTTTTATCTTCACAAAGACCTGGAAGCGAGAAACCTCTACCAAAGTCTTGATATCGCTTTTCACAATGAAGAGGACTTCCGGCAATTCCTGCAAGACTATGAGGGAACGGTATTCAAGGGGAATTGGAAAAACCAGATCGTGGTATGGTGCTTCCGCAGGGAATATGTCTTCCTGCCTCTGTCGGAATGGGAAAAGATTGATGTCCCGGCAGTGGAGCGAAGGCTTAATTTCCATCCCGAGCAGGTGAAGATTGTCAAGGACATGGAGAAGCACATCACCTATTTCCACCGTATCCAATCACAGGATTTCTAACACTTAAAATCAAACAGATATGCAAACGACAACATCATTCAAACCCGGCAACGCTCCCGACCTGCTTTCAGGAATATTGAGCGTACAAGTAAGAAACGAGGACAAGATTACCGAGCAAGACCGCCTGTTTTGTCAGAACCAGCAGGACATGCTCTACAAGACGCTTGACCGGATAGACCGCTGGTATACCATCTTCAAGGAAGAGGCGGAACAATACCGAACAGAACGGGACTTCTCATACGACGACAATGGGAAAATATCCATGCGTGACCTTTACTCGCTCAGAAACGGTAAGGACGATTATTCGCACAACGAGTTCAAGCCGTTCGATGTGCTGAACGATTTGGTAGACAAGAACCACAACGCCAACTCTAACTTCGCCAACCGTATCATCGCCTACTTCAACAGGACGTACAACGTGTCGGTGCCGGAACAAAGGATAAACGAAAAGACACTCCGCATGGGCTTCCGTCCGGTCTATGGGACATACGTGGATGCGGTTATCGAGCATTTAGGTGGCAAGAGTTTCCGGGAAACGGCAGTGGAAGAACTGCTTGCCAGAGTCGCAAAGGTAGTCAAGCCTTCCTGCTGGAGCAAGGTCAAAACGGAGCTGAAGAAGGACAAGATTGTCTTTCCCGAAATCATTCGCTTCGATGATTATTACATACAATACCACCAACGGTGCAAAATCAGTTACAATTACAGTGGAGAGCTGGAAACCCTATGCGCGGGTATCGCTTACGGTGCGGATGATGTACTGTGCGGCAACTCGAAAATGATTATCCGTTTCGATGACAACGACGTGTCTGTCAATGACTGGTACGACCTCACGACCACCAACGCCGAGCAAATCCGATTCTACAAGAACGGACGTATCGACGTCAAATTCAAGGACAGCGCGGCAGCCGAGAGCTGCTTCAAGCGTCTCCGATTGGATGAAATCACATTACCGGAGAACTGACCATGAGAAGAATCCCACAGCACCCCGTAAGGCAACTCTTGCGGGGTGTCTTCATTTCCAACCGTAAACTATTAAAGATATGTACGCCATCATACCCCAACAGATACCACAGGACAGGCGGGCCGAGGTCAACGAGAAGATTCTTTTCGCCATAGACTCCGGCAAGGATCTGATTCCGGCGGAGAGCATCTACAACTGCTATACCGGCATCGGCGGGCTGCACAACCTGAAACAGTCCGACTTTGCCAATTACAACGAGTACGCGGAGGCCAAGAAAGAGTATGAGATGGGACAGTTCTTCACCCCGCATGAAGTATGCAGAGACATAGTGGATATGCTGTCTCCGGCCTCTTCCGAGATGATACTCGACATGTGCTGCGGCATGGGAAACTTCTTCAACCACCTTCCGAACCATCATAACACCTACGGTTTCGACATAGACGGAAAGGCGGTGGCCGTTGCAAGGTATCTCTACCCGGACGCCCATATCGAGAAATGCGACATCCGGCAATATTACCCGGAACAACGCTTTGACATCATTATCGGCAATCCGCCTTTCAACCTGAAATTTGATTACAGGCTGTCACAGGAATACTATATGGAAAAAGCCTACGATGTGCTCAACCCGACAGGCATCCTGATGGTCATTGTTCCCAGCTCGTTCATGCAGAGCGAGTTCTGGGAGAAGACACGCATAACGGGCATCAACAGCCGGTTCTCGTTCATCGGGCAAGTGAAGTTAAATCCCAATGCCTTCGCTTCCACGGGAGTCCACAACTTCAACACGAAAGTAATGGTGTTCCTGCGCAAGTCGCTGCATATCGAGATGCAGGCCTACAACGCGGAAGAGTTCATCTCCATGTCTGAATTGAAAGAGCGCATCCGCGAGGCAAGGCTGATGAAGCACAAAATACGCTTCGACCTGATGCGCGAGACCAACCGGATTGACAAGGAGGAACTGGAGGTATTCGAGTACAAACTCGCCAAGTACATGTACGAGTTGAAAGCCCACACCAAGCTGAACAAACACATAGACAAAGCGGAAGCACTGGTCACGAAGTTCCGTAACCAGAAACCGCCGGAAAATGCCACCCGGGAACAGGTAAACCAATGGGAGAAGAACAAGCTGACCACGACCAAAGTCCTCGGTATCATCCGCAGGTATATCACCTCGCAGAATACCGTACCACGCAAGGAAGTGGCCCTGGTGAAGACCTCCTACGGCTTCAAGCTGAAACAGTATGCACCCCGTCTGCTGGATAAGGTTTCACACAAGGCGGCAAGTATCAATGACCTTGTGCTGGGACGGAGCGAACTTCCCTTACCGGAACTGCCGACTGAAAAGAACATGCGCCAGATACGTGCAGCGGAAAAACTGATACGCAAGAAACGCAGGCAATACGAAAACCAGAACCGGCAGTTTACAGAAATGCAACCAGACCCATTTCTGCAAGAATACCTCGATCGCACCACTTTCAGAAACAAGGACGGTGAGATATGTGAGTTTACATCACTTCAAAAACACGACCTGAACCTGGTCTTGCAGAAGCGTTATGCTTTGCTGAACTGGCAGCAAGGTTCCGGCAAGACGGCAGCCGTGTATCATCGGGCAAAATACCTGCTTAAATTCCATAAGGTACGCAATGCCGTCATTCTGGCTCCGGCCATTGCCACCAATATGACTTGGATACCGTTTCTGACAATCAATCGGGAGAAATTCCGTATAGTCAGAAGTAATGCCGATTTGGAAACAGTACCTGAAGGTGTATTACTCATCCTCTCCACCTCCATACTCTCCAAACTGAAGCGTGGACTGTCAAAATTTGTCAGACGCACATCCGGGAAACTCTGCCTGGTTTTCGATGAATCCGATGAGATAACCAACCCGTCTTCACAACGGACAAGGCTTGTCTTGAGCATTTTCCGCCGTCTCAAATACAAGATACTCGACACGGGAACCACCACGCGGAACAACATCGCGGAACTGTACAGCCAATTTGAACTGCTGTACAACAATTCCGTCAACATGGTCTGCTGGTGCGACCGGATATACCACGAGAACAGAGACAAGGAGATAGAGGAAGAAAGCAACCGGCATTACGGAGAGCCGTTCCCGGCTTTCAGAGGCCATGTGCTTTTCCGTTCCTGTCATTGCCCCGGAAAATCCACCGTATTCGGCATAGAGAAGCAGAACCAGGACGTGTACAACAAGGAGGAACTGGCGGAGCTTATCGGAAAGACCATCATCACCCGCAAGTTCAGGGACTTCGCAGGCGAGAAGTACAAGATACGTACCCATACGGTCAGCCCGGCTGAAGGCGAGCACGAGGTTTACCGCGTCATTATCGAGGAATTCTGCCGCATTTGCGAGCTGTATTACAACAGTACGGGAGACGCGAAGAAGGATGCCGGGCTTAGGCTCATGCGACAGATCAAGCTGCTCATCAAGGCGTGCTCCGTCCCGCACCTGATAGATGGCTATTTCGGCGACGGGATTCCGAACAAGACAAGATATATCGAGAAACTGATACGGAAGATTCCCGGCAAGGTGGCTGTCGGCTGCACCTCCATAGCGGCGTTCGACCTTTACGAGAATCATCTCCGCGAATGCTTTCCGAACCGTCCGGTGTTTGTGGTCAAAGGCGACGTGACCTTCAAGAAACGGCAGAGCATCGTGACTGAGTTCGATTCCACCGTCAACGGCATACTGGTCTGCACACAGCAGAGTCTGAGCAGTTCGGTGAACATCCCGACCTGTAACGATGTGATTCTGGAATCGCTCCAATGGAATATCCCGAAGATGGAGCAGTTCTACTTCCGCTTCATACGTCTTGATTCCAAAGAACTGAAGGACGTACATTATGTCACCTACAAGGATTCCGTGGAGCAGAACCTGATGGCACTGGTACTTACCAAGGAGCGGCTGAACGAGTTCATCAAAAGTGGTGAGGTGAAAGAACAGTCAGACATCTTCGAGGAGTTTGACGTCACTATGTCCGTCATCGAGAGCCTGCTGGTCAGGGAACGTGACAGGGAGGGCAAGATACATATCAGCTGGGGAAGCCAGCGCATAACCGGCTAAAAATGAAAAAACATGAATAACCGCAGATTCCATTCCACAGGCAAAGGTAACTCCGCGCCTTTACCGGCTGGGCAAGGTCAAGCCGCAAGCGGTTTTCGGGAAAATCATCCTCGCCGGAGGCTCCGGTATTTCCCCGAAAAACCCTGCACAGCCGGGGCCCGGACCTTTTGGAGCCTGTGGAATAAAATCCCCGGTTCCGCATCAATAACTGTAATGAAAAAGATTATGGACTTGAATCAGGCAGAAGTGGCAGTGACCACGCAGCATCTCATCGACATCCGGCAGGAAAGGGACAGCCTGCTGCGTATGTCCGATTTCGGCGACATGGGAGAATTCCTATGCACCTGCTCCGAATTGTTTCCCGAAGAGGAAACACCGGAGTACAGGTATACGAAATGGGAGGAAATCCCGGACCCGCTTATCAACAGGGAATGGCTTTGTCCCAACTTCTTTGATATAAGGGAGGCAATGGAGCAGCTGGAGGAACCCGACAAGGATTTTTTCTTCGACTGGTGCGACCGTTACGGACACGATATCAGTACGGAAGACCCGCACCTGCTGGTAGCGCATTACCTGGAACTGTTCGGGAACGTGACCTATATCGACGATGACTCCTGCCCGGACAGCGGGGATGACAGCCTGCTGTATTATCCGGGCATATCAGGCAACTATTTCGATAACTGTTTCCCTCGTTTTGAAGTATTCGATGACAATTACGATTAAAAGACAAACGCTTATGAACATCAATTTTCTCGGACCGGTCTTACCGACAGACAGTTTCACGCAGATGGCTTTCGTGGAAATCCTGAACATCATCCTGACCTCCGACAACATCGTGGACGTGAACCGGATGCTTATCGGAAGAAACGTCAATCCCACCTTCGGCTCGCTGTCGGGACATTTCCGCTGGTCTTACGCAAACGACCATTTCACGCTGTGGCAGCGCATGGAGTACAATTCACCAATCTGCTTCGGACAGCGCATATTCAGCATCCATTTCGGTATGCTGGCAAGCCGCGACAGGAAAAGGAACAATATGATAATGAACTGAAAACATATATATCAACATGAGTTACCAGATAATCACAAAAATGGCATACAATGCCAAAAACAAGCAGATTGAGACCTGGCAGCATTCCAACAACGTATGGCCGAAAACAGACCATTTTTATGACTTGGATGTAAAAACGGACAAACAGATGTTTGAATTCATAAAATTGGTAGCAAGCGGTTCGTGGCAGGTTCGCAAATGGAGAAAAGCGTTCAATATCCTTTTTGAGGAATATCCGGAATTGGTCATGTCATCATACGAACACGAGCTTGAAGGCAGGCCCTGGAAGGAATATTGTGCTATTTGCCGAAAACATGAAGGGCTTGCCGAAAGCAAGTGCAATGAGATCGTAGCGCGGTTCAAACAACTGGCCGGGATTGTCTGACCCAAACAGATGAATATATGGAAGAGTTGAAGATTTCAAACCGGCAAATTGCAATGATGGCTTTCGACAGGCTTCGCAAGGAAAACAAGAAGGATTCCGCGCTCCGGCTTGCCCGTTGTCTGTTGCAAGGCACAAGCATATCACTCGGCATTGGTGATATTGACTGGGATATTGACACGGCAATACGACAATGCGGCGGAGAGCCAAGTACCGGTTACAGGTACACCGCATATTTTCACTTCAACCGTAAGACGGAGATGGTAAAGGAAAGGTATGACGAGATAGTGAAAGAACTGTATGGGTAATAGTAATACGGAGGCGGCCGGAAGGTCGCTTCTGTCATTTATAACGGTATGTACGGGAAACAGAACCCTGCCGTACACAGGTAAAGAAAAATGGAAGAACAGAGAACGCTTACGTTGGATTTCGTGAAATCCCTCATGGAACCATCCTACACGCTGGTATGGACGGATTATAACGACAACCTTGACAACCACCTTGACATCATCCGGAAATGTCTGGACAGGCGGAATTGCGATTGCCTGTGGGAAAAGGCGGGCGAATGGTATGGCGATGCGGAATATGAAGCTGTTCATGGGATTATGGAAAAGCTGAAAGAAGAATGCTTTGTATTCAACGACTTTGACGAACACGAGGTCGATGCCTTTTTCGATGAACATGAGGATGCAATCCGGGACGAGATTTACAGCAGGAACGATTCGGACGTAGTGAAAGACCTGATAAGGTACACGGATGACATTCCCATCCGGGTGGAGATGCTTTCCGACTACGACTGCATCAACTCCAACTGGTTTGAATCGCAGGGCGGTTACAGTTACGAGGAATCCTATTTCGGGGACATGGTAGACAGCCTGAACCTCAATCCGGCGCAAGTAAAGAAACTGCTGACGAGCCACGGCTACAAAGTTTACGGGCGTTTCCCGAACCGGAAAAGCAGGAACGGGAAAGAACAGGTCTCATACGAGCAATTCTACGAGGAACTTATCAATTCCTGTTGCGGTGCGAACCTGCTGACCTATATCGGAAAGGTAAGTCTGAAAGAGTTGTATGATGCAGACTTCTCGCTGAAAGAGGTCATTATCCCCAAAGGGAACTGTTGCGGGCTGTTCAGTTCCACGTATGGCGGCGGAAGCCTGCTTGAAATGGAACTGAAACAAGATGTGAAGCTCAAGCTGGAAGTCAAAGGCTGTAACGGCTTCCGTTTCCGTCTGGACGATGAACGATCCAAGTACGACTATTCCATACAGCATGTGTATGGCGTGGACGATTCATTTTTCAACAATCCTGTCAGCATAGTCTCTTAATGTTAAATCAATTACAAACAATCAAATCATAAGAATTATGGCAAAGTATGATGTAAGAGTAAGGTATGCCTTCGAGGGCACTTACACGGTAGTGGCTGAAGACCACGATGAAGCAAGACAAATGGTGTCTGAGGACTGTGGGCTGGTTCTGGGCGGCAATATCCACACTACTCTCGATGATGAAGATGTAGACTGGAATTTCGGGGTTCACCCCGACACACAGATTCTTTCTGTGGCTCAACGAAACGGGAAAGGGACTTCGGCATCCATTGATTTTAGCGGGAGAATTGAGGAATTACGAGCGGATATCATTGAAGCGATACGACAATTGCTTCAAGCACACTGCATGACCGAGATACGGTTCCCTGAAGATGATGGATACGACCCGGTCTGGGTGATATGGTTCAGTAAGAACGGTGATCCGTATGAATGTATGGTAACAGGACTTCGGGTAACGGAAAACAGCCTGACCGTTTTTGCCGAGGAGAAAGAGAGCGGTTATGAAGTGGAATGTCACAGTCCGTTTGAACTCGGAACGAGGAACATCGACTGGCTCCACGAAATGTATGATGTCGTATGGAGGCAATTGGAAGGCAAAGAAAATGTTGAACCTGAAACTGAAAAATCATGAAATACCACGCAGAAAATGCAGTCTCCAGCTTCTTCTACTATATGTGGAACGCATGGAGCAAGGAGGAATGTAAAGTCGTGTTCGGAGGTGACTACCTGCACTTTTGGGAAAAATGGAACGCACAGGCTGAAAATTCCATTTATGGTGCGGCGGAACGGTTCTATACCGAATTATCGGAATGCAGCCGGACTTTGCTGGTGGAACGTGCCGTATCGCTTTATGACGGCAAGGCTTTTAGAAAAGAGCCTGATGATTCTAAAGTTCTGGTATGCGAAGAATGTGGTTCAAGGCAAGTGGAGACACAGGCCTGGATAGATGCGAATACAGAAATGTATATCTGCGATACGGCACATGATTGTGATGGCAAATGGTGTGAAGAATGTGAGGAGAATGTTGACTTCTGTTCGTTGGAAGAATTCAAGCAGATAATGCAAAGTTGGTGGACCGGCAATGACATCAGGACTTTGGAAGGCATTACAGGACTGAAAGAAACGGATTATCTTTCCAACAATAGTTCACAGACATTTGCCGGTGCTACCGATAAATGGTGGTATAATCTGGATTACGACGGAAAGCGAAATGTCTATAACAAACATACCTCTAACAATGAATAATATGGGAGAAAATATCATTGACTTAATCTGCAACTCATGCAGTTGCGACAAGACAGAAGCGCAGGAGTATCTGGATTCCGAACTTCAATACCTGCACGAATTACAGGATGTGGATGATTTGAGGGAAGGCGACATTGAACTCGCTTGCAGCAATCTCGGTCTCGACCTCGACTATCAGGAATATTTTATCAATCGCCTTGCAGGGGCATAAAAACTTACGGTTATGACTTATTTTCAGAACATACACAGTCTGGCGGACTTGAAGAAAGAGTACCGCCGTCTGGCATTGCAGCACCACCCGGACAAGGGTGGTGACACTGCCGTCATGCAGCAGGTGAACGTCGAGTTTGAAAAACTTTATGACGTGTGGAAGGACTCCACTAATATGTCCGCTGACACCACCGGCTACGAATATGACTATTCCGGGGCCACGGCAAAGGAATATGCCGAGTATGTATATAACGAATACCGGTGGAAAGGCCGCAATTACAAGGGACAGCACGCTCCCGAGATTGTGGAACTGGTGCGGACCTGGCTCAAGGAAACCTATCCCAGATACAGGTTCTCCGTCAGACGGGAGAATTACAATTCCATTTACATCAAGCTGATGAGCGCGGACTTCGAGGCGTTCACCAAGGAATCCGGCAAGGTGCAGGACACCATCAACCACTACAACATAGAGTGGAATCCTGACCTTACAGACCGTGCGAAGGAGGTGATGATGAATGTCTGCGACTTTGTCATGTCGTACAACTTCGATGACAGCAATGCCATGACGGACTATTTCCACACCAATTTCTACCTGACATTGGGCATAGGCAGCTACCGGAAACCTTACAAGGTGGAATTGCCGAAACTCGCCTGCAAGGGAAAGGAGAAGCAGGAAGTGTTCAAGCACCCCGAAGGTACGGCGCACAAGGCCCTGCGGCAGGCATTGGGTACGGCACGGTTCGGTTTCATCGAACACAGGAGGCATATCGGCGAGATGATACTCGGGGAAGACCATTACGGCTCACAAGGCGAGCATTATTTCTGGCCGAAAGAGTATTCAAGTGCCAAAACCGCGCAAAAGCGGATTGACAAATTAGAACAGGCCGGAATGCGGTGCAGACTCACAGGGTATAATGGCGGATACATCCAATTCCTCGGATATACCCCGGAGACGAAGACTTTGCTGGAACAAGAACGCGAAGAGGTCATTATTGCACATCAGGCATGGCAGGCAAGGCGAATACAAACCAACTGAGACAACTCGAAATGTCAAAACAAGAATGAATCATGAAAGCGAAAGTATTGAAATACAAGTTTGACGGAAATACCGTCGTGGCTCCGTACATGGAACTGGAAGCGTATGCGGAAAACATCTATCTCTCGTTATCGGACAAGAACGAATACGGGAATGAAAACTATGATTATTTCTATGTGGTCTGCAAGGTTGAAAACATCTATTTCTCTTGCGGGCAGTATTCCAGGGAAATGCTTGGAAGGGAGGAACAAAAAGAAAAACTTGTCAAGTATTGCAAAAACTGGATTGCGAATATGCTTCAGGATGCGGAAAACGGGAACCATGTCTCCCTTTTGTCGATCCGTGTTTTTGAAGAACTCGGACTTGACACAGTTCCTTTGCTGCAAGCCCGTGAAGCGTACCGGAAGAAACAGGAACAAAGACGGCAGGAGCAAAAAGAACAGGAAGAGGAGAAACGCAGGCTGGAGGAAGCGAAGTGGCAACAGGAACTTGACGAGGAGAAACAAAAGTTTCTGAACGGGGAATACATCCCGGCAAATATGTTCCTTGAAATAACCAAACGGGACGGCTTTGAAATCCATATACGGACCAAAGGGACATTGAACCGTCATGTATGCGGGTTGAATAAGTCCGGGAGCATTCGTTTCTACAAGAAACGCGGTTGTCGCACGCCTGATTTTTCCGGCTGCCACAAGGCTATTGCCGCTTACCTGACATTTCTGGAAACAATTACCGAAAGCTGACCTTTCTCGATATGGCACAGGAACGAATGGACGACTGGATGGAATATGCCAGGGAACTGGCACGTGCCGAGCGTGAACTGCGGGTTGAACGCTGGGTATTCATTTCCATCGAATGCAAGGATGAAGCCGGCAATCCAATCCGGCTTCATTCGTATGACCTTCCGAGGGAACTGCACAAGCGTTACCGTTGGGTAGTCCGCTGGCGTGAAGCCCGGTTGCAATGCCTGTACCCCAAAAGGCAAATCAATACCTATTACAGCTATTATGACAGACGTACCGGACTGCGTACCAATTTCAACTCCTCACTGTCAAGACTGTCAGCAGCCAAAGCCCAAATCTCCATCGCGGAGCGTAAAGAACGTGAGTATATCCAATACCAGCGTACAAACAACCTGTTCTTTGATGAAAATACAGATGAACAGCTGGTAGGGTTTCGTGAAAAACTGCGTATGAAAAAGGAAAAATACACGGCATTGGAACATGAAATCCGTTCTGAGATGGAATCCATGCAAAAATTGAATCGTATCTGACAAAACAGGCAACAACGGGGCTATTATTTTATTTCCCACCCTGCAAAGGTAGCCCCGTGTCCTGTGTATCCTGCAAGGTCAGGTCCCTTCGGGGTTGGCTGAAAGAAAATCATCCTCGCCGCTGCTGCGGTATTTTCTTTCGCCAAACCTTGCCGGATGCGGACACGGGACAGTCAGGCAGGCGAGAAATAAAAATACCGGCTCCCGGAGCCGGACGTGTTTAACAGATAAAATGCAAAAGTCATGAAAATCCTGAATGAAGAACATTTCGAGAATGTAAAGCGCTATGCCGAGTCCATCGGCGACACCTCGTTCCAGAAGTGCCTGGACAGGCTGGAAAGCTGGGAGAAGAATCCCGACCATCCCAATGAAATATCGCTCTACTACGACCATGCCCCGTATTCGTTCGGCTTCACGCAACGCTATCCCGATGGAAGAACCGGCATCGTGGGAGGCCTGCTTTATCACGGAATACCGGACAGGTCTTTTGCCGTCACACTGGAACCGTTCCACGGATGGCAGATACATACCTGACCGGAACAAAAGGAAAAGTAACATCAACATAGTATTAACTTAATAAACTTCAAGATTATGGCAAATCTGGCAGTATTGGAAAGACAACAGCAGTTTGATTTCCAGCAGAACGGAATCGAAGTGATGGACTTCGAGACATTACAGCGTACCTACAAGGAGAATGACATTTACAACAATCCGGTACAGGGCATCTACCATTACCAGGTCATCCAGCGCATGATGGATATCTGTGAAAAGCACAACCTTGACTACGAGGTGGAGGAAATCTTCGCCGCACAAAACAGGAACAAGACACAACCCGGCGTGAGCATACTCCCGCAAGTGGAACAAATCCACGGGGAAAAGGCGGTGGAAGCGCATATACTCCGCCGTATCTTCACCACCATCCGCATCAAGGACTGGGAAACCGACGAGCTGACGACCACGCTTGTCGTAGCCTACCACCAGGACGGGGTACAGGCGGCCATAGGCCCTTGTGTGAAAATCTGCCATAACCAGTGCATCCTTTCTCCGGAAAGAAGCGTATGTAATTATGGAAAGAAAAAGGTGACTACAGAAGAGTTGTTCGACACCGTGGATGGCTGGATGGCAAACTTCGAGGTGAACATGAACGAGGACATCGAACGGATACAGAGATTGAAACGCAGAGTTATCCCTTTGGAAGAAATATATATGTATATAGGACTGTTGACGGCATTGCGTGTTTCCCACGACAGCGCGGACAAGAACCTTTCCTCCACCGTGGAGACCTATCCCTTGAATCAGGGGCAGATATCGGTATTCACGGAAGAGGTGCTGAAGCTGGTAATGACAAAGGGACAGATTACCGCCTGGGATCTTTACAATGTCGCTACGGAGATATACAAACCTGGTAAGACGGACTTTCCGGCTTTGATTCCGCAGAACGGGGCGATGGCGGAGCTATTGCTGTCACGCCTGCCAGAAGAAGCGGAAATCATGGACGCCATACCGGTAGGCTGAACGGATGGATTCCATTGAAATCACAAAAGAGGGAGAACCTGGCGGTCTGATGCCGAATGATTCTCCCTCTTCTTTTTTACTTCTTAAACAGTAGCATATATTCCACTTTTCTTCTCCGTTCAATGCTCGGTACCACTTTCCCCTTGTAGCACCGGAATGAGACATACTCGTTGTAAATGTCCCTGTCCCCGGCTTCCAACTTTTGAATAAGCCTGCTCTTGGGTATCTTGCCATAGCCGACCACACGGTAATATCCCACATTATAAGACAAGGTGGCGACTAAAAGGGCATCCTTTCCGAAACGGCTGCACATCCTGCACAGTTTCCTCAAATCCGCTCTGAGCAATGAATCCGCCTGTGCCTTGCTCATATCCGGTCTGAACGTCTCTCCCGGCAAAAGTTTGTGACCCCAGCCCACATAAGGCAGATGTTTTCCATGCCAACCCTCGAACCGCTTGATGCAGGCGATGGCCTGCTCGAAAAGCGAATCCGGGATTTCCGTGGCAGTGGGAGGCGAGCCACCGCCTCCCCGTGGATGAGCCGCCAGACAGTTACAGGTTAGAATCAGGCATATAGCCGCTACAATCACTCGCATACCGTAACCGTTTCAATGTTCACCAAAGGATTTTTCACAAGTTCCCCACCGGTTCGGGGAATTCTGCCGGTTCCTCCCGTATCATCTTCTGCGTCATCCTTTTTCTCGTTGTTGAAATCAAAACTAAGCAGGAATAATTGTGCAGGGGCACTGTTGTCCTCGAAATATATGTCAATACTCTGTTGGTCCTCGCACTCGGAAGTGTAGTACAGCCGGAACACCTCCCTGTCAAGCGGATAACGATCGTTGGGCAGCAACACCATCCCGTCGTCCATGCGGAGCGAGCCTTTGCCGTCAGGCTGGAAATA
>ERZ778516.1971-NODE-1971-length-14506-cov-4.644454_pt1 | contig 14506 bp, 14 predicted proteins | sample MGYA00510342_ERZ778516 | MGnify/ENA primary metagenome ERZ778516 (study PRJEB29527, sample SAMN07138961) | mouse gut metagenome | material: feces | host: mouse | place: China:Nanjing | collected 2016-01-25 ...
CATAAAATATAGGTTTTGAATAATTCACCTATAATATGTACAGATATGGCGGGTTTGGTAGGCTTTTCTATGACGCTCTTTGTTGGCTGTACGGTGGATTTTTTTTGGAAAGATGCTGCGTTTAAAAAACGAAAACGGTCATTTAATACTGTTTGAAAGTCGTTTTGGTTACTTGATTTTGATTGGGAGGAGCGATTTAGAGAACGACTGTGTGGTTTTACTCGATGTACAATGCCATTAGAAGGTTGACTTCTGAGTTCTGTGGTATTTTCTGTAGAAAGATTTGGTAAAACTTCAACTACAGATTGCTCTGTTGGAACAGATGACACCTCTATCAATTTCTCTAGTTTTTCTGGAGTTGATTGTAAATTTGTAAAGTGTTCCATTTCAGATAATGCCGTTTTAACCGCAGAATAAATCGCTTCAAATACCGCCTTTTCATCGACGAATTTCACCTCTGTTTTGGAAGGATGAACATTGACATCTACTTGTGTGTAATCCAGTGAAATCATTAAAATACAGGCTGGAAACTTGGAAGTCATAATGGCATTTTGATAGGCTTCCTCTAAGGATTGTGAACACAATTTTGATTTCACATAGCGTTCATTGATAAAAAAGTGCTGCATACTTCGGTTATTTCGACATTGATTGGGTTTGGAAATATATCCGGTTACGGTAATTTTTTCATGTTGATGATTCACTTCTATTAAGGAAGTGGCAAATTCTCTCCCAAATATGGCATGAATTCCAGATAATAACCGATTATCTCCCGCAGTGTGTAATACTATTTTTTGATCCTTTACAAATTTAAAGGATATCTCTGTATGAGAAATTGCGATTTTTTCCACAATACTCTGAATCGCACTGGCTTCAGAACTGTCCTTTTTTAAAAATTTTCTCCTTGCTGGAAGATGATAAAAGAGGTCTTTGATCATTAATGTTGTGCCATTGGGACATCCCGCATCATCAAAAGAAATGGTTTCTCCTGCATGAATGACAATATGACTGCCCATAGGCTCCTGCGCTGTTTTGGAAAACAACTCCACTTTGGCAACTGCCGCAATAGATGCCAAAGCCTCCCCGCGGAATCCCAATGTTGCAATGTGCTCTAAATCGGCTTGCGTCCTTACCTTACTGGTTGCATGACGCAAAAAAGCAAGTGGTATATCTTCTTTTTCCATTCCAATTCCATTGTCTGTAATGCGAATCGATTCAGTTCCCCCACGCTTGATTTCAACCGTAATGGCAGTTGCCTTTGCGTCAATTGCGTTTTCTAATAGTTCTTTGACAATCGATGCTGGACGCTCAATGACTTCTCCAGCAGCAATCAATTCTGAAACATGCTTTTCTAATAATTTAATGTTACCCATCGTTATCTCCTCATTGGCTGACTAACTTTTTCAATCGATATAATGTGTTAAGTGCTTCAATTGGAGTCAACGTATCAATAGAAATATCACATAGTATTTGTTCTAATTGCTGATATTTCTTGTCCTTTTTTTGTGTGTTCTTTGTCTTTGTAACAGCTGGTTGAGGCTTCAAATTGCCTTGTTCCAATTGTGATAGAATTTCTTTTGCACGAGAAATCACCTGTTCGGGCACCCCCGCAAGCTTTGCCACTTCGATACCAAAGCTGTCATCTGCACCACCTGGAACAATCTTCCTTAAAAAGGTAATATCATCTCCGCGTTTTTTGACGGCAATGTTGTAATTTTTAACACCAGACAATTCCTGTTCTAAACAGGTCAATTCATGATAATGCGTTGCAAACAGTGCTTTACACTTGAGCGAGGTTTGACAGACCAAATACTCTGCCACTGCTTTGGCAATACTCATGCCATCAAAAGTAGAAGTACCTCTTCCAATCTCATCTAAGATGACTAAACTCTTTGAGGTTGCGAACTTTAAAATATGGGCAACCTCACTCATCTCGACCATAAAAGTAGATTGCCCAGCGGCAAGGTCATCAGAAGCACCCACTCTGGTAAAGATTTTGTCGACAATACTGATACAAGCTGACTGAGCAGGTACAAAACTGCCAATCTGCGCCATAATATTCATCAGAGCAACTTGTCTCATATAGGTGGATTTTCCCGCCATATTGGGACCAGTAATCACAAGTAGTTGATTATCTTTGTGGTCTAAATAGATATCATTGGGAACAAAGGGTGTATCATTTAACATCTGTTCCACCACTGGATGTCTCCCCTCTTTGATGTCAATCCTTCCATCTAGTACAATCTGAGGTCGCACATAGTGATTTTGTATTGCAACAAATGCCAAAGATATCAAAAAGTCCAATTTTGAAATTGCCTGAGCAGTCTTTTGAATGATATCTGTTCGAGAAGCAATATATTGCCGAACTTCATGAAAAATTTCGCTCTCCAATGCGATAATTTTGTCATTTGCAGTCAAGATTTTTTCTTCTAATTCCTTGAGTTCTTGGGTGATAAAGCGTTCACAGTTTACTAGAGTTTGCTTGCGTATATAATGGTCTGGGACATGATTGAGATTTGCATTGGTCACTTCAATGTAATAGCCAAACACACGGTTATATTTTATCTTAAGACCCTTGATTTTTGTGTTTTCCCGTTCTCTATTTTCAATTTCGCCAATAATATTTTTGGCATTGTCGCGCAAATTTCTCAAATTGTCCAGTTCAGAATGAAAGCCAGTTTGGATATATCCCCCCTCTTTCATCGCAACAGGAGGTTCTTCTACAATGGCATTTTCAATCAAATTTGCAACGTCGTCTAGGGTATGAATATCCCCATAAATGCCCTTTAATAACCGAGCGCAAAATCCTGAAATATTCTGTTTGATATTGGGTAATTTCGCAGCAGTTGCCGCCAGAGAACGCAACTCTCTGGGATTGATGGTGTTGTAAATCACACGGGTCATCAATCGTTCCAAATCATGAATGCCAGATAGATCACTTTGCAATTCAGACAATATGATATGATTTTCCACCAATTCTGCAACTGCATCTTGTCTGCGAATAATCTGTGCTGCATTCAATAAAGGTTGTTCTAATGCCTTGCGAATAAATCGCTTTCCCATAGAAGTTTTTGTCTTATCAATAACCCAAAGCAGCGTTCCACGTTTTTCCTGACTGCGTATTGTCTGTGTAATCTCCAGATTTCGACGAGCAGTAAAGTCAATATTCATATATTGGTCTTCTTGATAATAGGATACACAAGTGATTCTCTTTGCACCTTGTTTTTGCGTCTGATTGAGATAAGCAATTAATCCAGCCAATGCGTTGCAGGTCGTTTCTTGATGGTCAATTCCCAGTGAATCGATTGAATCTATCTGAAAGTGTTCTAAAATAATGGCTTGTGACCGTTTAAAATCAATTTGTTCTTTTTCAAATGGACTTTGTGTACAATTCAACTTGTGGGAAAGATAGAATGGTATTTCCGGTTGTTTGATAAATTCTTCGTTATACAATACCTCTACTGGCATAAATTTTGACAATTCATTGATTAAATCCATAGATAAATTGTGACTCTTTTGTGTGGTAAGAGACACTTCTCCAGTGGAAATATCTGCAAAACAAGCAGTAAAATAATTTCCTTGGACATAAAAGCTCGCAATATAATTATTTTTTGCCTCTTCTAACAGATCTCCTTCTATGAGTGTTCCAGGCGTAATAACTCGGATTACATCTCGATTCACCAACCCTCTTGCCTTGGTAGGGTCCTCTGTTTGTTCACAAATTGCCACTTTATATCCCTTGTCAATAAGTTTTTTAATATATCCCGTACTGGAGTGGTATGGAATACCGCACATCGGTGCGCGCTGTGGAAGTCCGCAATCCTTTCCTGTCAAGGTCAATTCTAATTCTTTGGATACCTTTTGGGCGTCTTCAAAAAACATTTCATAGAAATCTCCCAAGCGAAAGAACAAAATATGATCTTGATGTAAAGCTTTTATCTTTAAATATTGCTGCATCATAGGTGAGAGCTTAGACATTCAAAAAAATCCTCCTATTATTCAAATATTCCATTGGTGAATTGTCCATTGTTTCAAATGAACGAACACTGTAAGAAAATAGGTGTTTTTTCCACACCAGATAAACTTCTATTCTTACAGGTGGATTCGTTTTGATTTTATTAAGAGTATCTCTCTCTCTTTCTTTTTCTCTATTATTATACATAAATCTACAAAAAATGAAAAGAGAACATTTGGTAAACCTCAAATGTTCTCTTGATTTTTTACAACTCGTTCATAAAACCAGACATGACACAAATCCCTTTCGCGCCTGTTTTTTGTATCATTGTCAATTTCTCAGATGTCATTCCACCAACCGCAAATACTGGAATGGAAACGGATTCACAAATTTCAGATAAAAATGACAATCCCTTTGCTGGTAGTCCTTTTTTGCAATCCGTCTCAAAGATATGCCCAGCAATCAAGTAAGAAGCACCCAATTTCTGTGCAATCACAGCCTGTTCTACACTGTGAATAGAGACTCCCTTTGTCTGAAAGTTAGTCAAAGAGTCCGAAACTTCAAGAAATTGCAAAAAGGAAAGATGAATTTGTGAAATATTTAAATTTCTTGCGACCTGTGGATAGCTGTGTACAATCAATGGAATATGTTCCTGCTGACAAATCTGGAAACACGCTTGTGCCAGTGCTTGATAATGGGTTTGCTCCAAATCTTTTTCCCGCAGAATGATGGCAGCAGGTTGTTTTTTTGCGATCAACTGTATCTGTGTGAGAAATGGTTTTTGACAGAGTGTTCGATTGGTAATACAGATAATCATTTGCCATCACTCCAAACGAATATAATCGGTAAAAACTTCCTGCATGTTTTTTTGTCTGAGCATAGAGCGAATTTCCTCTACCGAACGTGGATCTGAAATCACAAATTGCGCATCTCCTTTTTCTTCTTGCTCATGCCCTCCCACACCTGTCTTCACTCCGGCTGAAATCTTGGTCGCAACTAAGCCGACAACATTGTCACGAAATGCTATTCGCTCGCGCGTAGAAATGCAGATACCTGCAAAGGGAAGCCATAGGCGATAAGCCATCATAACCTGCAATAGTTGCGTTTCATGTACTGCTATTGAGTCGGCTTTTTCATGATTTTTATAAGGACGCAGTCTTGGAACAGAAAAGCTAATTTCTGCATGAGGATATTTTTGTTGTAATCGTTTTGCATGCAATCCACACGCAAGTGCATCTTGCCGAAAATCATCTAGCCCCAACAAAGCACCCAATCCAACTCCCCGCATTCCACCCATCAAAGCGCGTTCCTGTGCATGAAAACGATAGGAAAAATCACGCTTAGGACCTGCTAAATGCAGCTTTTGATAAGCCTCTTGATGATAGGTTTCCTGATAGACACTGACAAAATCCGCACCTTTTTGATGTAAATAGGTATATTCGTCGGAATTCAACGGATAAATTTCAATCCCAATGGTTGAAAAATACTGTTTTGCAAGTTCTACTGCCTGCCCAATATAGGACAAGTCAGATTGTATGCGGGATTCACCAGTTAAAATCAGAATTTCTCGCAATCCTGTTTTGGCAATTGCTTGATATTCCCGTTCGATTTCAGATAACGTCAATTTGGCACGATGAATTTGATTTTTACAATTGAATCCACAATAAACACATTGATTGACACAATAATTTGCAATATAAAGCGGTGTAAATAGACTAACACTGTTGCCAAATTGTCTTATCGTAATTTGTTTGGCTCTTTGTGCAATCTGTTCTAGATAAGATTCTGCTACTGGAGAGAGTAGTGCAGCAAAGTCTTTTAATGTCAATTGTTCTTTTTGCAGTGCAGTTTCTACACAATCTTCTGTAAATTGTGTAAAGTCAAATACACCATATTGTTCCATTACTTGATTGAGTATATCATCGTCAATGCGCTGCATATGCGCTAAGTCCTGTTTTGCGATGTTGTCTATCATTTCCATATTGATTGCCTCCAAATTAATCCATCAAAAATCCAGTCAATGGAGATGATGCTTCTCCAGAGAAGTTTAGCACACGTCCCAAACCCGCTAAAAAAGCCTGTCTGCCTGCTTGAACTGCAATTTTAAATGCATGTGCCATGGTCACAACATCTTTGGCAGTGGCAACTGCTGTATTGACCAGTACTGCATCTGCTCCCATCTCCATTGCTTCACATGCTTGGGAAGGTGCACCAATACCAGCATCTACAATAATTGGCAAGTCAATTTCTTCAATCAACATCCGAATAAAGTCGCGTGTCAACAATCCCTTATTGCTGCCGATTGGCGCTGCGAATGGCATGACTGCTGCTGCTCCCGCAGATACCAATGCCCGAGCGGCAATTAAATCTGGACTGACATAGGGAAGCACGATAAAACCATCGTTTGCCAACAGTTCAGTGGCTCGAATTGTTTCATAATTGTCGGGCATCAAGTATTTGCTGTCACGAATAACCTCTATCTTTATAAAATCCCCACAGCCTAATTCTCTGGCAAGATGTGCAATACGCACTGCTTCTTTTGCCGTTCTAGCACCAGAAGTATTGGGCAATAGAGTCATTGTTTTTGGAATATAATCTAAGATATTCCCCTGATTTCCCACATCAATACGACGCAGCGCCATGGTCACAATTTCTGCCTGAGCTGCTTCAATTACTTGTTTTGTCTGTTCTAAAGAAAATTTGCCTGTTCCCAATAAAAATCGAGAGTGAAAGGTTTTCCCTCCAAGAGTAAATGTATCATTCATCTTTTACAACCACCTTTTTACTATTTTCTATGCTTCTTGTTCTCCCAATAATAAACGAATCACCATATTGGCTTGATGAGCAGCACAGATGCTTACCCGTGGTGCCATCAATCCTTGTCCTGGTTTTGCCTCATGGACATTATCACCACACAGATATAAATTTCCAAATATCCTTTTTGTCCGAATCAAATTGGAAGATTCATACCCTGCCATACCAGATGCCGCCACGATAGCACAATCTGGAAAATGCTCTAAGATACCATTGACCAATTCCGCTTTGCAAACTGGATTGTCAAATGCCTCGCAAACAACCTGATAACCTTGAAATAAAGTTTTTAAATTTTCGCTTGTGACATAAGTATTTTCACAGGTGACACAAACAAATGGATTCACCTGCTCAATTTGTGACTTTAATGCCTGTGTCTTATACATGCCCAGATGTGAAATTGCATAACATTGCCGATTTAAATTACTGGGTTCTACAATATCAAAGTCGACCAAAAATAGATGTCCCACACCAGTTCTAGCAAGCATCATTGCAATCTGAGACCCCAGCCCCCCTAATCCTGCAATCGCCACCTTACTCTGTTTTAACAGTTGATAGATTTGTGGTGTATGTCTTGCTGCAAGCATACTCTCCAATTCATCTTTTGGCGGAAGAATTCCTTTTTGAATGAAATGAATGATATCATCTGGTTGTATCAATCTATCTTCATGCAATTGATAACCGTTGACAATCATAATCTCTGCTTCTGGACGATATTGTTGTTTTAATGTAAATAGACTGATTGGACTTGTCACAGTAATTGATTTTCCATTTAACGTGATGGTCATTATCCGCCACCCACAAAGCTAACAACTTCTATCGTATCCTCGTCGGTTACAAAAGTAGTATCAAATTCTCGTTTTGGCACAATTTTGTCATTTAATTCTACAGCAACCTGCTGTACTGGATAATGGTGCTGTGTCAACAACGCTGTAATGGTACAGGATTGATTTAATGTTATCGTCATTCCATTGAGCTTCACTGTTTCAACCTTCTTTCTAAAAAATCAAAAAGGATAAAACCCCCGCCATTTTCCGGTTGGTTTTATCCTTTTATTCAACAATCCATTCACTTCTATTGAAATAAAAAAGAAACTCCCTCCGCCGGTGTCAACCGCAACAGGTTCCATGGGTAAGAGATCACATCTCACTCTCAGACAATCAATTGTCTCCCCAGTTCTATCATTTGTATCATTGTTTACAACTGTCAAATACAATTGCTTAGATGATATTTTTTAAAAATCTGCCAAGTGCATCTTGCCAAGTTGGTAATCGTTCAAAGCCATTGTCTGATAATGCCTGTTTGGACATTCTAGAATTTTTAGGGCGTACGGCTTTGGTTGGAAATTGTGAGGAATCGACTGGCACCACTGTAACATCTATCCCAGCTTGTTGAAAAATTTCCACTGCAAAATCATACCAACTGCAAAATCCCTCATTTGTGACATGATATGTGCCATACTTATCGGTCATAATCATATCGCAAACCAATTTTGCAATATCTTTACAGTAGGTTGGTGAACCAATTTGGTCATTCACTACACTGATTTTTGGATTTGTTTTGGCTAAACGAAGCATTGTTTTTACAAAGTTTGCACCGTTTTCACCAAAGGTCCAAGAAACTCTACAGATAAAATACTTGGTTGTTGTCTGACGACCTGCTCTCCCATCCATTTGGTCTTTCCATATTGACTAATCGGACCAGTTGGGTCATCTACCTCATAAGGGCGTTGCCCATCTCCTGGAAATACATAATCTGTGCTGATATACATGAATTTTGCGTCCAGTTGTTTTGCGGCTTCTACTAGACTTTTGGTTCCGCCAAAATTGACCTTTTCACAGAGTTCTGTCTCTTCCTCCGCCTTGTCCACTGCGGTATAGGCGGCACAGTGTACAATGATATCCGGTTGGTAATCTAGTATATATGCTTTCACTGCCTTATCATCGGTCAAGTCCACCTCTTGCACATCAATACCACAGCATGCTACTTGCTGCTGTTGCAATTGGTTGACAACTTCAAAGCCCAATTGTCCCCTTACTCCAGTGACCAATACTTTCATATTATTTCACCTTTCCTGTTTCTTTACATCATTATGAACGATTGGAATACATGGTCTGATAGTAGTTTTGATAATCGCCATTGATGATGTCTTCCCACCATTCTCTGTTATCCAAGTACCACTGAACAGTCATTTTAATACCATCATCAAATTTTATTGTGGGTTCCCAACCCAATTCATTGGAAATTTTAGTTGGGTCAATTGCATATCTCATATCGTGACCTTTTCTATCGCCCACATAAGTGATTAAACTTTCTGGTTTGCCAAGCTCATGCAAAACAGCTTTAACCACTTCCAAATTGGTGCGTTCATTGTGACCGCCTACATTGTAAACTTCTCCGACTTTTCCCTTGTGAATGACAAGGTCAATCGCTTCACAATGGTCTTTTACATACAGCCAATCGCGTACATTTTCACCAGTACCATAGACAGGAAGACTTTCATCTGCCAATGCACGGCTGATGATCAAAGGAATTAGTTTTTCTGGGAAATGATAAGGACCATAGTTATTAGAACATCTTGTAATGGAAACAGGCAGTCCAAACGTTCTGTGGTAAGCCAATACCAATAAATCGGCAGAAGCCTTTGCAGCAGAATAAGGAGAGGAGGTGTGAAGTGGTGTTTCTTCTGTAAAGAACAAATCTGGTCTGTCAAGTGGAAGATCTCCATATACCTCATCGGTAGAAACCTGATGATAACGCTCAATACCATATTCCCGACAAGCATCCATCAATATTTGTGTGCCAATGATATTGGTGCGCAAAAAGACACCAGGATCAAGGATAGAGCGGTCAACATGGCTTTCCGCAGCAAAGTTTACCACAATATCAAATTTTTCTGTTTCAAATAGATGAAAAATATAGTCTCTATCTGCAATATCCCCTTTGGTAAAGGTAAAATTTGGGTGTTCCATTGCAGTCTTTAATGTCTTCAAATTGCCTGCATAGGTCAATAAATCCAAACCAACAATTTGATAGTCAGGGTGTTTTTCCAACATGAAATACACAAAGTTACTGCCGATAAATCCAGCTGCGCCAGTTACTAAAATTTTCATATTTATTTTCTCCTTTTATTTTTAAAAATCAGCATCGCTATCCTTTAACAAAGGTGCAGATAAATCCTTTTCGGAAAGAATTGGATTTTCAATTCCCCAATCGATTCCAATTTCAGGGTCATCATAGCGAATACTGCGGTCATTTTCTTTAGAATAGAACTCATCTACTTTGTACTGTACTTCGACATCATCGGTAACAGTTAAAAAGCCATGAGCGAATCCCTTTGGAATATAGAGTTGCTTTTTATTTTCAGCGGACAATTCGATGGAAAACCATTTTTTATACGTTTTGGAATGTTTGCGTAAATCCACTACAGTATCGATGATAATTCCTCTTACGCAGCGAATCAATTTCGTTTGCGCTTTGGGATTGGTCTGAAAGTGCAGTCCACGAAGGGTGTTTTTTTGGGCAGAATAGGAATGATTATCCTGTACAAATGCGGTATGAATTCCATGTTCTTTTAAGTCCTGTTCAGAATAAGTCTCCATAAACCAACCGCGATGGTCCCCATGTACAATGGGTTCTATAACGACTAAATCTGCAATGCCTGTTTGTGTAACTTTTATCATGGTAGGTCACCTTTCTATTTGTTATTTTTACATTAATATTTGATTTTTCCTTCTGCCACTTTTTTGAGATGCTGTCCATAATTGGATTTTCCATATTTTTGGGCAGATTCAATGAGTTTTTCCTTGGTAATCCAACCTTTTAAATAAGCGATTTCTTCTGGTGCAGAAATTTTGATTCCCTGACGTTTTTCAATCATATTGACAAAATTGCCTGCTTCTAATAGGCTGTCCATCGTACCAGTATCCAGCCATGCAAAACCTCTGCCAAGCAATTGTACATCTAATTCTTGATTTTCTAAATAAATGCGGTTTAAGTCGGTGATTTCCAATTCTCCACGTGCAGATGGTTTTAAACTTTTTGCATACTCTACTACACGGTTATCATAAAAATACAAACCAGTAATTGCATAATTTGATTTTGGTTGTTCTGGTTTCTCCTCTACAGACAATACCTTTCCGGTGTTATCAAATTCTACGATTCCAAATCGCTGTGGATCATCTACATAGTAACCAAAAACGGTTGCTCTACCCTTGTTTTCAACGGCATTGCGCAAAATGGTTCCAAACCCATTTCCATAAAAGATATTATCACCCAATATCATCGCAACATCATCGTCGCCAATAAATTCCTCTCCCAAAATAAATGCTTGTGCCAAACCATCAGGAGAAGGTTGTTCTTGATAGCTTAGATGAATGCCATATTCACTGCCATCGCCTAATAATTTTTTAAAATTTGGTAAATCTACTGGAGTAGAGATAATCAAGATATCTTTAATTCCCGCCAACATCAGGGTAGACAATGGGTAGTAAATCATAGGTTTGTCATAAATCGGTAAGAGTTGTTTACTGGTAATCATGGTCAAAGGATAAAGTCGAGTTCCTGAACCACCTGCTAAGATAATTCCTTTCATAGAGAAACCTCCATTGTATTTATTTGATAAGTTTAAAATAATTCTTTATGATATTATCTAATACTTTACCATAATTAAACAGATAAATCAACAAATAGTTGCCAATCTACCATAACTATGATAAACTGAAACATGTACTTTCAAAGAATATCATAAATCTATAATTTGTATAAAGATGTTTGGAGCAGCGCAATATGATAACAATTTTAATGGCGACCTATCAAGGCGCCGCTTATTTAGCACAGCAAATTGATTCTATTTTGTCACAAACTTATTGGGATTGGCAACTGTTTATTTCAGATGACCTTTCCTCTGATAATACCCGTGAAATCATTGCAAGCTATACCAATCAATATCCAAAAAAGATTTTTGAATGGAAAAATCAAACTGCTTCTGGTGGAGCAGAGTTTCATTTTTTTAAAATGATTTCCCGATTAAAAGACGCCCAATATGTTGCTTTTTGTGATCAAGACGATATTTGGTTGCCCAATAAGCTTATGGATATCTTTAAAAAAATGCAACAGCTTGAAACACAGTTGGGAAATAATACCCCTATTTTAGTACATTCTGATTTAAAAGTTGTGGATAAAGATTTAAATATCATTCACAATTCGTTTTTTTCCTTTCAAAATATTTCTCCTGAACGTACGAAGTTAAGACATTATTTGGTACAAAATAATATTACAGGATGTACGATGCTTATCAATCAAAGTCTGCTCCAAAAAATAGATTATATTCCAAGTGTCTGCACGATGCATGATTGGTGGATTGCACTGATTGCAAGCTGTTTTGGCAAAATTGATGTGGTATCCAAGCCGCTTGTTCTTTATCGACAGCACCAAAACAACCAAGTTGGCGCAAAAAACGCTCACAGTGCGTCTTTTTTGCTCAATAAGTTTCGCAATCGAAAAGTAGTACAACAAAATTATCAAAAGATGTTTGCGCAAGCACAACTATTTTTACAACATTATCGCGCGCAATTAAGTACAGAACAAATTCATATATTAGAAGAGTTTTTAAAAATACCTCATCAAAATCGTTTCAAAAAGGCACAGATTATCATTCAAAATCAATTTTATAAAAATAGTTTTGCCAGAACATTAGGGCAGTTTTTTTCAATTTAAATCATCAATCAAAATGGAGGAAGTTTTATTTTATGTGTGGATATGTTGGATTTGTTGACCAAATGAAGCAAAAAGAAACCGTATTGAAGAATATGATGAATACCATCATTCATCGCGGACCAGATAGTGAAGGAGTTTATACCGATGAACAGGTTGCATTGGGATTTCGCCGATTGAGTATCATCGATCTAGAAGCCGGAGACCAACCCTTATACAATGAGGACAATCGCATTGTTTTGCTATTTAATGGAGAAATCTATAACTATCAGGAATTGCGAGAGGATTTGATTGAAAAAGGACATCAATTTCGCACCCATTCCGATGGCGAAGTATTGATACATCTTTATGAACAATACGATGAAAAAACCATGTTAAATCAACTAAGAGGCATGTTTTCTTTTACCATTTGGGATAAAAATCAAAATAAATTATTCTGTGCACATGATTATTTTGGCATCAAACCATTATACTATGCAAAAATGGGAGATACTTTTTTATTTGGTTCAGAAATCAAAGCCTTTTTAGAGCATCCGAGCTTTCAAAAGGAATTAAATGAAGAAATTTTAGAGCAATATTTGACATTTCAGTACTCTCCTTGCACCGAGACTTTTTTCAAAAATGTCTATAAACTTCCACCTGCACATTATATTGTTTATCAAGATGGAAAGGTCTCTATCAATCGCTATTGGGAAATTCAGTTTGACGCAGATCATTCCAAAAGTCTGGATAATTGGGTGGAAGAAATTAAAAATGTGATGAAGGATTCTGTATGCGCCCATAAAATCAGCGATGTAGAAGTTGGTTCTTTTCTCTCTAGTGGCGTTGATTCCAGTTATATTGCATGTTTGGCAAAGGTAGATAAAACTTTTACAGTTGGATTTGCTCCTGAACAATACAATGAAATCTCTTATGCAGAGGAGTTTTCCAACCATATCGGTGTAAAAAACATCAATAAGGTGATTTCTCCAGAAGAGTATTGGGACAGTCTATCTCACATCCAGTATCATATGGATGAACCACTTGCCGACCCCGCTGCAATTGCCCTTTATTTTGTGAGTAAAGAAGCCGCCAAACACGTTAAAGTGGCGCTTTCTGGAGAAGGGGCAGACGAAATCTTTGGAGGTTATAACGTCTATCGTGAACCACTTGAATTCACCGCCTACAATAAGATTCCAATGCCAATTCGTCGGGTGATTGGTGCAATTGCTCGCCAATTTCCAAAAGTGCGTGGATTTAACTTTTTGGTGCGTCGTTCTATGACATTAGAAGAGCGATTTATTGGTAACGCCTATATGTTTGATGAGCGTGAAAAAAACCACTTGTTAAAAAGACGGATAGCGACGAAAAAACCAACCGATATCACAAAACCTTTTTATGATAAGACCAAACAGCTGGATCCCGTTACGCGAATGCAATATCTGGATTTGCATATGTGGATGGCATATGATATTTTATTAAAAGCGGATAAAATGAGTATGGCGAATTCTCTAGAAGTTCGTGTACCTTTCTTAGATAAAAAAGTGATGGAGTTGGCTAGTCATATTCCTACCAAATACCGTGTAGCGGGTACTACCACAAAAATGGCAATGAGAAAGGCTGCCCATCAGGCAATTCCAGCAAAGACAGCAGATAAAAAGAAATTGGGATTCCCCGTCCCCATTCGCGTTTGGTTAAGGGAAGACAAATATTATCAATTGGTCAAAGACTATTTTACCAGCCAAACAGCTCAAAAATTTTTCCAAACACCATATTTAGTAAAGATATTAGATCAGCACAAACAGGGAAAATATGACAATAGCCGAAAAATTTGGACTGTATTTATGTTTTTAAAATGGTATGAAGAATTTTTTATCAAACGATAACTTGTCAACCACTTTATGTATGTTCTTTGTCATAAATTGAGTCATTGATACCTTCGTTATGTAGAGTAAATAATATTAGAATCTTGATTATCAGTCACAAGTGAACGCACTTTAGACCGTTTTGGTATAAACAGATACTGTTTAAAGGCAAAAAATATTGACA
>ERZ778516.1972-NODE-1972-length-14505-cov-10.343253_pt1 | contig 14505 bp, 7 predicted proteins | sample MGYA00510342_ERZ778516 | MGnify/ENA primary metagenome ERZ778516 (study PRJEB29527, sample SAMN07138961) | mouse gut metagenome | material: feces | host: mouse | place: China:Nanjing | collected 2016-01-25 ...
CCTAGTTCGCTGCCTGCTGGCAGCTAAAGGTGCCGCTTGGCTGCGCCCCTGGTTGTTTTGCAGAATACTAAGGGATTCTAAGCATTCTTCCAAAGCCGCAGCCAGGGGATGCCCATCCTCTCTCCCGGCTGTTCTTCGCAAGTGCTGCCCAAACAAGCCCAATATGATTTGGTAGATCTAGGATATATATAAAAGAGGGTACAGAGCAGCTTCCTAATGGCGAAAGGATCAAAATTGCCGGTAAAGAACCCATACGGTTTTTTGCCGGCAGTTTTTGTTTCATATTAGAATCCGAAAAAGTATACTTTTCCAAATTTTGGAATGCGTTCACAGTTCATATTGTATTATACTACAAATTTGTTAATTTTCAAGTGATATTTTGGCATTTTGCAATAAATTTTTCTTTTCTATATTAAATCCGAAAAAGTATACTTTTCCAAATTGATTTAAAAACTGCGGATATAGTATTGGATCACGTAAATTTTTGTGGATGCAGTAGGCAGCATTTGATTATCGTAAATTTATAGATGTTCTTTATCGTTGCCTCCTTACGCTGATGAATTGGGTGTGTGCCGGATTCACAAAAATTTGCGTAGTATCCTGCTTGTCTGCAACACAACGCTGATATAAAAATACCTGTTTCCCATTGCGGGCAGCAGTGTGGTGCTTGGGCGAGTGCATCGAACCAAAAGAGGACAGCAGGATTTTTATATAATTTAGGTAACTGTTCACGTATGTCTGCATCTGGCAGCAGTGTGTCTGTCAGCGGTACATACACAAGTCAAAAAACGAGGAGGAGATCATGAAGCAAAAATTCATGAAAAAGGCTCTTGCAGTTGCATTGTCGACAGCGATGGTATTTTCCGCATCATCTGTGGCAGGAATGCAGTCTGCATCGGCAGCAGCAAAGTTTGTCGGCCTGAATACGACGTTCAAAACCTTAAAGGTAGGACAGAAGGACTACAAACTGAGATTAGTAAACAATACGCAGAACTGGAAGATTAAAAAAGTGGCTACTTCCAATAAGAAGATCGCTACCGTATATGGCAAGAAGGCTTCTTATGTATTGTTAAAGGGCAAAAGCGAAGGACGTGCTACCATTAAGGTCAGCCTGAAAACAACTGCACGCAAGACAAATAATACAAAAGTATTAAAGTGCAAAGTAAAGGTTGTGGGGGCAGGCACAACGACACCTACGCCGTCACCAGACCCAACACCTACAACGCCGTCTCAGACATCCAAGACGGTTGCTACACAGGCAGAACTGACAGCAGCATTGGCAGACACGACGCTTAAATCGATTACGGTTAAGACAGACAGCACAGCATCCTTTACGATCCCGGCAGGTGCACATACTTCTGTAGACCTGACAGTCGATGCCCCGAATGCGGAAGTAACAAACAGCGGCGTGTTCAAATCAATCACGATTGCGGCAATCAAAGACAGCACATGGACAGAAAACGCAGTCGGAAATAACTTCAAAGTAGACGCATTAAAGGCACGCATTGTCGTAGGTACAAGCGCAAGCGTTACAAGCGTTTCCGTTACGAAAGCAAATGCAGACGTAGCAATTATTGTAAACGGAAAATTAGCAGCAGTAACGATCAGCGCAAAAGCAAAACTGGCGCTCTCAGGCTCTGCAACAGAAAGCGTAGCGGTAAAGATCCAGGCAGCAGGCTCTGAATTAACGGCTGACCTTCCGGTAGCGGTTGAGGCATCCGCAGACGCAACGATTACCTTGCAGGCAAAAGCAGAAAAGAGTACCGTAAAGATTACAAATACAGCAGCAACCGTAACCGTAAAGAACAATACGTCCTCTACGATTGCAGTTACAAAGGCTGACAACAAGGTGCAGAACGTATCTCCAAAAGGCAGCGCAACGATTAAGCCGTCTACTTCCGGTACAGGAACTAGCACAGGCAGCGGCTCCTGGGGCGGCGGCTCAAGCGGTTCTTGGGGTGGTGGCAGTTCTACGACAACACCGACTACAAAACCAGCTGAAGTTTATACACAGGCTGAGTTAGACAGCGTTTTGAAGGACAGCTCTGTAAATAAGATTACGATTTTGTCCAGAGATGTGGATGGTACTTCAGGAGCAGAGGATAATACATTAACAATTCCGTCTGGATCATATAGTAAGAAAGAATTAGTTGTAAATGCTCCAAAGAAAACGATTACAAACGAAGGTGTATTTAAATCTGTAGAAATTAAGGATATTGCACCAGAGACTTGGTATGAAAAGGCAAAAGATAATCGTTTTAAAGTATCGGCACCAAATCCACATATTGTAGTGGAAAAAGACGCTGTAGTCCAGGCAATTTCATTTATTAAAGATGCTGCTAAAGCGATTACAAAGGTTAAATTGGAAATCAAGGGAACAGTTCAGGCTGCAATTTCTTTTGAAGCAAAGGTAGAAAGCGCAGAAGTTAATGTAGCAAAAGATGCAGAAGTAGGCAATGTAGCGTTTAGCACAGATGCAAAAGATTCAGAGGTAAAAATGAATGTGTCAGGTAAGGTAGGAGATATTACCTGTGACGCAGAAACTGCAAAATTGGGTCTGACTGTAGAAGATAACGGCGCAACAGTAGGCACTGTTTCTGTAAACAAGCAAGCAACCGTTGAAATTAAAGCAGCAGAAGGTGTAGAGACTAAATCGATTGTAGTAGAACTGAAAGCAGATAATGCAGCAGTAAAATCGGCTGTACCTGTAGATGTTAAATCTACAGTTGATGGTACTTCAGTTATATTAGAAAAAGGCTCAGAAGGCAGTACAATTACAGTAACAGAAGAAATTACGAATATAGTTGTTAATGTTAGTGAAGACGTAACAGAGCCAGTTGAAGTAACAGGTGGAAAAGAAACGGTAGAAGTTAAGCCGGGCGAAGTTGTTACTGTTAATCCTGAGGATGGTACGACAACAGAGGTATTGCCAGAGAAGATAACATTGGCATCTACTTTGGCACTTGACTTGAATGGTGCTGCATCGAAAGAGTTGACTGTAACGGTTGATCCGCAGGGAGCAGACACTAAGAAGCTGAGTGTATCATGGAAAAGCAGTGATGAAGCAGTTGCTACAGTTACAGGTACAGACACGTTAACGGCAACTGTTACAGGTGTGAAAGTTGGTGAGGCTACGATTACAGCAACTGCAACGGTAACAAAAGGAGATGGTTCAACCATAGATCTTGATCCTGTAACATGTGTAGTAACAGTTGAGGATACTACAGAACCAGGAACAAGTCCGATAGAAGGGCTTACAGATATAGCATTTACACCTGGATCAGTTACAGTTGCAACATCTCAAGCATTGGCAAATTCACCAGCATCTCTTACGATTAGTGACGTCACAGCCTCTGCAAAGGTAGATGGTGGTACAGAACCGTCTGCATTTGAGATTTCAGATATCGAGATAACTGACGAGGAAGTTACAAAGAAGTCGAATTATCAGTACGACATTGCAGAGAATAATACAAAGATGGCATTCAATATAACAGCTACTGCAACAGGTGGTGAAGGTGGCAAATATACAATTAAAGCAACGGGTACAATTACGATTACAGGTAATGCTTCCAATGGTTTTGAAGCTTCAATTTCTTGGAGTTCAACAGAACAGGTAACAACTTCATAATGCCGCCAGAAGTTTTTTCATTGTTCTGAACGCGTAAATAATCTTGCACAAATAAAGAGGTTCACAGAAATTATAATTTCTGTGAACCTCTTTTAAAATTTATCCAGCAAATTAGAACGTGTTTGAAAAATGCTTTCTGCCAGATGTATTTCACAATTTGTGGGAGATTTGCGCCAAATGAAGGGCGCATAGCGGGCTATGTAACCTGAATTTGGCGCAAATTTCACGCAAAGTGGGGAATGGAGATGGCAGGAATGATTTTTCAAACACGCTCTAGTACTACAGCGAACAAAACTAACGATATATTACAACACAATCCCAGTTGTTTTAGGTTGAAACAGACGTAGAAAAAGTCGCTGTATGAGGTTTTCAGATGTTGAGAAGAAAATTTTTGACTTGAAATATTCTGTCCTATAGATTATAATCAGCGTAGAGGTGGTGGAGATATTGGAACGTCCCCATTACCCTAGACGGAAACTTAATTGTATTGTAACTTACAAAAGCTATCCCTCTACGATCAATAGTGGGATAGCTTTATTCCTGTCTATTTTGGGATACTATCATTGACATCCAAAACAAAAGAAGCCGGATGGATTCCGGCTTCTCATTGCAGCCGAGGATAAAACAATGACAAAAAAGCAGCGAAAAATAATACGCGCAGTGCTGGAGCTTAGTGTTTTCTGCCTCCTCTTATCCGCATGTGCGGCAAAAACCGTACTGGACGATCTTGACCGGTTTGCGGGCAGTGATACAGGAGCATACGGGCAGGCTGGGATGACTGCGGCGCAGCAGGCGGCGGCTTTGCTGCCTAAGAAGCAGATCCGGGTAGGATTTGTGCAGGTCGGGCACGAATCGGACTGGCGGATTGCGGCGACAAAGTCCGGCAAACAGGCGTTTTCGGAAGAAAACGGATACGACCTGCATTTTGTAGATGCGGACAATGATCCAAAGGTGCAGGTGGAAGCGGTGCGCAGGTTTATCCAAGAGCGGATGGACTATATTGTGATCGACCCGATCCTGACGACAGGCTGGACAGCCGTTTTAAAAGAAGCGTATCACGCGAAAATACCAGTGATATTGTTAGACCGTACGATTGACTGTAAGGATCAGTATTATGCGGCTTGGTTTGGCTCTGATTTTGTGCGTGAGGGCGAATGGGCTGGCGAATGGCTGCAAAATTATTTGAAAAAGCAGGGCAGAGATCAGGAAACGATTCATATTGTAACGATTAACGGCACGCAGGGAGCTTCTGCGCAGATCGGGCGCACGCAGGGCTTTGCGCAGTATGTGGAGAAAAATGCAAACTGGAAGCTGCTGGCGCAGGAATGCGGGAATTTTACAGAAAGCGGCGGCAAGGCGGTGATGGAACGGTATTTGCAGACGTATGAGTGCATCGACGTCGTCGTGTGCCAAAATGACAATGAGGCGTTCGGGGCGTGCGCGGCGCTTGATGAAGCGGGCGTTGCTTATGGGGTGGACGCGGAAAATGACGGCGGCGTGATCCTGATTTCCTTTGATGCGACAAGGGCAGGGCTGGAAGCGGTGCTGGACGGCAAGATCCATGCAGATTTTGAATGCAACCCGCTGTCGCCGCCTTATGCAGCGGAAGCGATACGCAGGCTGGAGGCAGGAGAGGTGCTGACAGAGAAAGACTATTATCTGCCCGAAGACTGTTTTACCGCGGATGAAGAGCCAATGACGCTGATGATTGATTTTACACCGAAACAAATGGTGACGGTGACAAAGGAGCTTCTTGAGGACAGAGAATATTAAGAATCTGTTTATTTTTCTTTTAGGCTTTTAACACATTTCAGACACATTTTGTGGGTATACTTAGTACTATCAAATGAAGTTGACGGTCTACAAAGCGCGCGCTGGCCGCCAGCTTCGACTAAAAATTATTCCATTTATTATAGATTAAACATTTTCATAACTAAACTCCTCGAAAAGGCGATCTGCGTATGCAGGTCGTTTTTTCTTTGACAACAATAATGCTTTACACTGTTTCTGCTTTGCGGTATAATGATAATTATTATGACAACGTTTGGTAGCTAGCAACGAATAGGGGGAAAGTCAGATGGAGGTTAGCGGAAAGTTATTTCAGGAGAATAAATTTTGTGCCTGGTGCCACTGCCCGATTCCGATCGATTCAGAGACAGAATTTTGTAAAAACTGCGAGGCAAGTATGCAGTTCAGGGAAATACGGGAGTATGTCAGGGAACATGACGTCAATGAGTTTCAGTTGGCTGAGACTTTTGGAATCCCACTTCGACAAGTTAAGCAGTGGATTCGTGAGGGCAGATTAGAATATAAGGAAATTGTGAATACGGTGACTAGCCTTCACTGCCAGCGCTGTGGAAAGTCCATTCAGTTCGGCAATTTCTGCCCAGAGTGCAACCGGGCAGAGTATGGTGTCAAAGGCGGTTTTGATGCGTTGAAAGAAAAAGACGCAGATGAGCAGATCCGTTTTTATAATAAAAACAGAAAATAGATGGAGGATAAGATTATGCCTGTAAAATATGTGTTTGTTACCGGCGGCGTTGTGTCAGGACTTGGAAAGGGAATTACGGCGGCATCTTTGGGACGGCTGTTAAAAGCGCGCGGATATAAGGTGACAATGCAGAAATTTGATCCGTATATCAATATTGATCCGGGAACTATGAACCCGATCCAGCACGGAGAAGTATTTGTAACGGATGACGGTGCGGAGACGGATCTGGATCTTGGACATTATGAACGCTTTATCGACGAGAGCCTGACGAAAAATTCAAATGTGACAACAGGAAAAATATACTGGTCTGTGTTGCAGAAGGAGCGCCGCGGAGATTATGGCGGGGGTACGGTGCAGGTCATTCCTCATATTACAAATGAAATTAAGAGCCGTTTTTACCGGAACTTTTCATCGCCGGATATGCATATCGCGATTATTGAAGTCGGCGGAACGGTTGGGGATATTGAAAGCCAGCCTTTTTTAGAGTCTATCCGCCAGTTTCAGCATGAAGTGGGACATGAAAATGCCATGCTGATCCACGTCACGCTGATTCCATATTTAAAGGCGTCAGGCGAGCTTAAGACAAAGCCGACGCAGGCAAGTGTCAAAGAGCTGCAAGGCATGGGCATTCAGCCGGATGTGATCGTATGCCGCAGCGAGCATGAGCTGGATCAGAGCATCAAGGACAAGATCGCGCTGTTTTGCAATGTGCCAAACGGACATGTCCTGCAAAACCTGGACGTGGAATACCTGTATGAAGCGCCGCTTGCGATGGAGCGGGAAAACCTGGCAAAGGTAGCCTGTGAATGCCTGCATCTTCCTTGCCCGCAGCCGGATCTGGATGAATGGAATGAGATGATTGAAAACCTCAAGCATCCAGAACGGGAAGTGCGCATAGCGCTTGTCGGAAAATACACCCAGCTTCACGACGCTTATATTTCCGTTGTCGAAGCGCTAAAACACGGCGGCATTCCAAGCCGTACAACCGTATCGATCAAATGGGTCGATTCGGAACGTTTGCAGGCGGATACCGTAGCGGATATCCTGGGCGACGTCAGCGGCATCCTCGTCCCTGGCGGCTTTGGCAGCAGAGGTGTGGACGGCAAGATTCTGGCAGTAAAATATGCCCGCGAACATAAAGTCCCGTATCTGGGCTTGTGCCTTGGGATGCAGGTGGCGATTATCGAATTTGCGCGAAACGTATGCAGCCTGCATGACGCGCACAGTATCGAGCTTGATCCAAAGACGACGCATCCGGTCATTGCGCTGATGCCGGATCAGGATGAAGACGGGGATATCGGCGGCACGCTCAGGCTTGGCTCCTATCCGTGCGTACTGGACGAGCATTCCAAAGCATATGAGCTGTACGGCGAAGAGACAATCCAGGAACGCCACCGCCACCGCTATGAGGTCAACAACGATTACCGTACCGTACTGACCGAAAAAGGGCTGCTTTTATCCGGTATGTCTCCTGACCGCCGGATTGTAGAGATGATCGAAGTGCCGGATCATCCGTGGTTTATAGCGACACAGGCACACCCGGAATTAAAATCCAGGCCAAACCGCCCGCATCCATTGTTCCGCGGGTTTGTGGAGGCAGCATTGTCCTATGAGAACGTAAATAAAAAATAAAGACAGAAAAATTTTATATCATGCAAACAGGCGGTGATCCTATGCCTGTTTGCATGATATTCGTTTTTTTAAGAAGTTTTTTGAAAGGCCTATTTTAATTAGTTTATGGAGGATCAAAAAGGTGATTACAGGTGCGATAAAAAATAAAGTAGATAAAATATGGACGGATGTTTGGGCAGGCGGGATTACAAACCCGCTGACGGTTATAGAACAGCTTACTTATCTGATGTTTATCCGTTCCTTAGATGAAAAAGAGCTGGAGACAGAAGAATTTGAGCGTATGACAGGCGAAAAAATGGATCGGATTTTTCCTGAATCTGTGACAGGGCAGTCTATGCGCTGGAGCAGGTTTAAAAATAACGATGCGCGTGAGATTTATGAAATTATTTCCAAAAGGGTATTTCCAGCCATTAAAAATATGAAAAATGGACGCCTTCCAGATTTTACGGATCAGGGTGAATGGATTGCAATGGAAAACCAGGAGCAAACAGGCAGTGAAGAAGAGCGTACAGCGTTTGCCCGTTATATGAGTGATGCAATGTTTTTGATTCCAACACCACAGGTGTTGCAGAAAATTATTACAGGGTTTGACGACCTGTATGAGCATGATATTGCAGAGCTTGATATGCAGGGGGACTTATATGAATATATGCTTGGGAAACTAGCTACAGCAGGACAAAATGGCCAGTTTCGCACACCAAAACATATTCGTGAAATGATGGTCGAACTGTTAGAGCCAACACCTGACGACTTGATATGCGATCCCGCCTGCGGCACGGCAGGATTTCTGGTTTCAGCAGCCGAATATATCCGCAGCCATTATGAGGATCAAATGACCGCAGAGCAGTGGGAGTTTTTTGCAGGCGCGGCTTTTACCGGTTTTGACACAGACAGAACGATGCTGCGCATTTCTGCCATGAACCTGATGCTTCATTCGATCAGCCATCCTGAGATTAACTATAGAGACAGTGTTTCAAAGCAAAATGATTTGAAAGAAAAATTTACGGTCTGCCTGGCGAATCCCCCGTTTAAAGGAACCGTAGACGCAGAAAGCATTCATGACGATTTAAAAGCTGTGACAAATACAAAAAAGACAGAGCTGCTTTTTTTAGCGCTGTTTTTGCGTATGCTTAAAAAGGGCGGACAGTGTGCCTGCATTGTACCAGATGGAGTGCTGTTTGGCTCTTCGAAAGCACACAAGTCAATCCGCAGGGAGTTAGTGGAACAGCATCAACTGCGGGCAGTTATTTCGATGCCGTCTGGCGTATTCAAGCCTTATGCCGGGGTTTCTACGGCTGTGCTTGTATTTACCAAGACAGGCGCGGGCGGCACGGAAAATGTATGGTTTTATGATATGAAAGCAGATGGTTTTACACTTGATGACAAGCGTACCGAAATATCGGATAATGATATTCCCGACCTTATCACGCGTTTTCATCATTTGGAGCAGGAAGCAGGCAGAAAACGAACCGAACAGAGTTTCTTTGTGTCAAAACAGGAAATTTCAGACAATGCATATGATCTGTCCATCAATAAATATAAAGAGATTGCGTATGTGCCAGTAAAGTATCCTCCGACGGCGGAGATTTTGGAGGACTTGCACCAGTTGCAGGAGGAAATTACGGCAGGGCTTACCGAATTGGAACAGATGTTGTGATGATGGAAAATGAATACAAAAAAATAATATGGTCAAGTTTGCGGGGATGAATCATGGAAAAGATACGATTAGAAGAATGTTGTGATATATTGGACTCAATGCGAGTGCCAATTACAGCAAAAGACAGAAAAAAAGGCCCATATCCTTACTATGGTGCAAATGGAGTTCAGGACTATGTAGCAGATTATATTTTTGATGATGAACTTGTACTGCTTGCAGAAGATGGTGGAAATTTTGGATCAGAAGTAAAGCCAATAGCATATAAAATATCAGGAAAGTGCTGGGTAAATAATCATGCACATGTTCTAAAACCAAAGGAAGGTATTGATGTTGATTATCTATGCTACTCATTGATGTTTTATAAAGTTGATGGAATGGTTAATGGAGCAACACGAAAAAAATTAACACAAGCAGCGATGCGAGAAATGCTGATTCCTTTAAGAAGAATTGAAAAACAAAAGGAAATTGTCGGCATACTTAATAAAGTTCAGACGCTGATCCAGAAAGAAAGAGAACAAATAGAATTGTATGACAAGCTGGTAAAGGCTCGATTTGTGGAGATGTTTGGAGATCCAATTATAAATGAAAAGCGTTGGAAGAGAGTGGTTATGGGGGATATATGTGAAATTGGTTCAAGTAAACGTATCTTTGAAAAAGAGTATGTTGCTTCTGGAGTGCCATTTTATCGAACGAAAGAGATTGTTGAATTGTCTAGGGGATGTGAGATTTCGACAGAATTGTACATAACGAGAGAAAGGTTTGAGGAGTTAAAGGAGAAATACGGAGTTCCCGTAGAGAATGATCTATTAATCTCGGCAGTAGGAACTATAGGTATAATTTGGGTTGTGGATGGAAAACAAGATTTTTATTTTAAAGATGGAAATCTTATAAAGATAGACGCATCAACTGCTTTTGATTCTCTATATATGAAATATCTGTTAGAGAAGTTAATTGAAAACTATAAAAATAAAATGTCTACAGGTACAGCTTATTCAGCGCTTACCATTTCAGGATTAAAGGAAATGGTAGCATATGATGTACCGATCAGTTTACAAAAACGATTTGCTGCTTTTGCTCAACAAGTAGAAAGATTAAAATCAACAACAAAAAAAAGCCTTGCCAAACTGCAAACATTACAAAAATCACTGATGCAGCAATATTTTATCCAACCCAAATAAACTAAAATTAGAACTATTTTAATCAAATACGGCATTTTTTCAAATGCAAGAATGCCAGAAAAGGGAATGGGTACGTCTTAGCTGATCTTTGCAGAAATACCATAAGCGATCACTGATCTAGTACAGTATGGCAGAAATAACAGTGCATACAGCACCCGCTATTTCTGCCATGCCATATCACAACAGCAGAATGCTTAGGGCTCCTTACATATTGGAAAAGGAACAAAAAGCCAGCCCTGCGTCCCTTTTTCCGGCGTCCCTTCTCTGCAACTAAAAAACATTCTAAAACGCCAAAGGAGAAAACACATGTCAAATTTTAATTATTTAAAAAACCACAAAGAATACGCTTTGTTTTCCTCTGCATGTATCGAGGCGGAAAAAATATACGCTTCCGCTCCTGCGATGTGCGCCGTAGGGTGCCGCAAGGCGCTGGAACTGGCGGTAAAATGGGTATATTCGGCTGATAAATCAATGAAAATGCCTTATAAAAACAATTTACAGTCAATGATTCATGAACCGACGTTTCGGTTTGCGTTAGACCGCAATACATGGGGCAAGATGCCGTTTATTGTTAAGCTGGGGAATCTTGCGGTACATACGGAACGCAGCGTGCAGGCTGGTGATGCGCTTGCGTCTTTGCGGGGGCTTTTTGAGTTTGTGCAATGGATTGACTATTGCTACGGTGCGGACTATTGTGAGCGCAAGTTTGAGGAAAAGCGGATTCCAGAAGAGAAAGTTTTTGTAGATTCAAAAAAGATTAAAGAGCAGGAGAGCCTGCTCGGTGAAAAGGAAGCAGAAATTGAAGCGCTGCGCAGGCAGATTGAGGAAATGTCAGAACAGTATACGGCTGAGAAAGAACAGCATTTGCAAAGCCGTACGTTTGAGGCGGAAGATTTAACAGAATTTGAGACACGAAAGAGATTTATTGATTTAGATATGAAGCAGATGGGCTGGAAATTCGACGGTTTGGATGCGGATGTGCGGCAGGAATATCCGGTGGAGGGTATGGCGGGTATCGAAGGGCAGTCAGGATATATTGACTATGTACTGTTTGGCAAAGACGGGCTGCCGCTTGCTGTTGTGGAAGCAAAACGGACAAGCAAAGATCCAAACAGCGGCCGCAGACAGGCGATGCTGTATGCGGACTGCCTGGAGCGTAAATTTGGACGCCGTCCGGTGATGTATACGACAAATGGGTTTGATACGTACTTCTGGGATGACAGGAGCAGTCCGCAGCGGAAAGTCAGCAGCATTTGCGGCAAAGACGACCTGCAAAAGCTTATGAATCGCAGGGCGGAGCATTTGAATCTTATGGCGATTCCGATTGATGACAGGATTACTGACCGCTATTATCAAAAAGCAGCGATCCGCGCTGTTTGTGAGCAGATCGAACAGGGATTCCGAAAGCATTTGCTAGTCATGGCTACCGGAACAGGAAAAACAAGGACGGCTTCTAGCCTTGTAGATGTGCTGAGCAGGGGAAAATATGTGACAAATGTGCTGTTTCTAGCTGATCGTACCGCACTGGTGAAACAGGCAAAAGATGATTTTAAAAATTATCTGCCGGATATGTCCCTGTGCAATCTGTGTTTGAACAAAGATGACTATCAGGCGCGCATTGTATTTTCTACATATCCGACGATGCTGAATATTCTTGATGATGTAAAGACAAAGAATGGGGAACGGTTGTTTACGCCAGCGCATTTTGACCTGATTATTATAGATGAAAGCCACCGCAGTATTTTTAAAAAGTATCGTGTGATTTTCGAATATTTTGATGCCATGATTGTTGGGCTGACTGCGACGCCGAAAACGGATGTTGACCGCAATACGTATGAGTTTTTTGAGATGGAGCAGGGAGTTCCTACTTATGCGTATGATTATGATACGGCAGTCAATCTGGATCATGTTCTGGTACCTTATTACAATTATGAGGTAAAGACCAAATTTCTGGAAGAAGGGATTGTGTACGATGAACTGTCCGAGGAAGACCAGCAGCGCTACGAAGAAGATTTTACGGAAGATGGGTCAATGCCGGATTTTATTCCTTCGGCTCAGCTAAACAAGTTTGTATTTAATGAAACGACCGTAGACCTTGTTTTACAGGATTTAATGGAACGCGGCATTCGGGTAGACGGTGGAGAACGCCTTGGAAAAACGATTATTTTTGCACAGAGCAAGCGGCACGCAGAGTTTATTTTGCAGCGTTTTAACAAACTGTATCCCGGATATCATGGCTTATTTGCCCAGCGTGTGATTTGCGATGATTCTTATGCGCAGACAGTGATTGAAGATTTTAAAGTGCCGCAGAAAGACCCGCATATTGTTGTTTCGGTTGATATGATGGATACAGGGATTGATGTACCGCAGGCTGTGAATCTCGTATTTTTTAAAAAAGTGCGTTCCAAAACAAAATTCTGGCAGATGATCGGGCGTGGCACCCGTCTTTGCAAAGGGCTTGACTGTATGGATCAGATTGATGGCGAATATACGGATAAGAGACGCTTTCTAATCTTTGATTACTGCGGCAACTTTGAGTATTTTCGCGAACATAAAGAAGGCTATGAGAGCCGGGAGACGAACACACTGTCAGAAAATATTTTTGGCAAACAGATTCAGCTTGCCGTCCTGTTGCAGGAAGCAGCCTATCAGGATGAGAAGTTTCAGGCATGGAGAAAGGAGCTTACGGACGGCTGTTGCAGCCAGGTTGCCTTGCTACAGACGGATTTAATTGCAGTTCGGCTGTGCTTGCAGTATGTGGAAAAATATAGGAAAAAGGAAGCGTTCAAGTATATTGGCGAAGCAGATAAGACCGAGCTGACCGATCACATTGCGCCGCTCGTTCATTTGGATGATACAGATGTATATGCGAAACGTTTTGATAATTTTATGTATGGGCTGATGCTTGCCCATGCTGGAAAGATGCCGGCATTCAAACACGCAAAGAAACAGCTATGTGATCTGGCTGTCATGCTGGAACAAAAAGCCAGTATTCCACAGGTAAAAGGATGTCTGCCGATGATTCGGGAGGTTCATACAGAGGCATTTTGGAATGCAAACAGCCTTTTTTTGTTTGAAAAAGCCCGCAGGGAACTGCGTACATTGATTAAATTTTTGGAAGAAAAAGGGGATCGAAACAGGCAGGTTGTTACCCGGCTTGCAGATCCTATGATTTACCAGGCGCAGGGGCAGCAGTTGGAGGATGCCTATGATTTTGAAGACTATCGGAATAAAGTCAGCCGCTATATCAATGAACACAGCGACACACTGGCGATTCATAAGCTAACGCATAATGTTCCGCTGTCGTCTGGTGACTATGAGGAACTGGAACGCGTGCTGACGGGAGAACTTGGCAGCAGGGAAGATTATAAACGGGTATTTGGTGATACGCCATTTGGACTGCTTATACGCAGAATTGCAAAAATGGATCATGATGCAGCGATGCAGGCATTTTCTGGTTTTATTAATGACCAGTCTTTAAACCAAAAACAGATTGCATTTGTACATAAAATAATTAGCCATGTGGAACAAAATGGCTATATGGAAAATATTGCAGAATTGCAAAAGCCGCCGTTTGATAAGCCGGTCAGCTTTGTAAAGCTGTTTGATGCAAAAACAAGGACAGCAATTATGGATACGATTCGCCAGATCAGGGAAAATGCGGTGCATGTGACGGCATAATTTCTTTGCAAATGCAACAGCGACGAAAGGAATAGACAGGAGACAGGACTACAGCGAACAAACTTGGATTGCTTTGGTAAATTTTTACAGGAAGGGACGCTGGGAAAGAGGATGTGCCTCCCCTGGCTGCGTCCGTTCCAGAATGTTAAGAAGCTCTAAGTATCCTGCTGTTACGTTGTGGCTGTGGACGGTCGCGACACCTAGTTCGCTGCCTGCTGGCAGCTAAAGGTGCCGCTTG
>ERZ778516.1978-NODE-1978-length-14481-cov-3.826979_pt1 | contig 14481 bp, 14 predicted proteins | sample MGYA00510342_ERZ778516 | MGnify/ENA primary metagenome ERZ778516 (study PRJEB29527, sample SAMN07138961) | mouse gut metagenome | material: feces | host: mouse | place: China:Nanjing | collected 2016-01-25 ...
CGCCACTTCAATTGGACATTGAATTATTACAAATGGCTACCCATGTCTCTAAAAATACCAATGCAGAACACCTATTTAAATTTTATAAAACATTTTCCGAAATTCAAGACCAATATTACGATGGTCTCATTGTCACTGGCGCCCCAGTGGAACAAATTCCATTTGAACAGGTAGATTACTGGAAAGAACTGACCACCATTTTTGAATGGTCCAAAACCCATGTCTATGCTACACTACATATTTGTTGGGGTGCCCAAGCCGGATTATATCATCACTATGGCATCAAAAAAATCCCTTTATCAAAAAAGATGTTTGGAATCTTTCCACATCATATTACGGATCCCAATCACCTACTTGTTCGGGGATTTGATGAACTCTTTTATGTACCTCATTCCAGACATACTACCATTGACGAAGACGCTGTAATTGCCCACTCTCAACTGCGTATTTTATCTTATTCTGATATCTCTGGCGCAAATATCATTGCAGCAAAAGACGGCAGAAAGTTTTTTGTGTGTGGTCATGCGGAATACGATCGCAGAACGCTTGCTGAAGAATACTTTCGAGATAAACAAAAAGGGCTGGATATTGAACTTCCCTATCATTATTTTCCCAATGATGACCCCTCACAGCGTCCACCATTCGTCTGGAGAGGACATGCAAATTTACTGTTTAAAAATTGGATTAATATTGTTTATCAACATACTCCTTATCATTTAGAAGATTTAAAATTTATCAAAGAAACATCTTTTCCAGAATAATTTTTTCAGCTAATTACGCAGTGATTAGCTGACTTTTATGTTCTAGTACATTTGTTTTTTCATCTATGATAATTCTCCATACCAATGTGTATTTTATGGCAAAACGGCGTAAAAAAAGTTTACCATAACTGGTACCAATGCAGAACAGATCACACCGTTGAGGACTGACAATACAACAACATCTTCTTTTGTATACTTTATCATCATTGGCAGCGTTGTATCTTCACTCGTTGCACCAGCTGGAGCAATTGCAGTATAGGGATTCAACCACTTTACAATCAAAGGAATCATTAAAAAAGACAGTATTTCTCTAAATAAATTGCTTAAAAATGCAATTGCACCCATCTGTGCGCCTGCCAATTCATCCATTAAAACTCCACAAAGACTATACCAACCTAGCCCACTGGCAATGGATACACTGGCATTCAATGGCATCTTTAATATCCATGCACAGATTGCTCCTCCCGTCACAGAGCCCACCACAATTCCAAAAGGAATCAATAATACTGTCAAATTGTATTCTCTTAATTTATGTAAAATCATTTTGTTGGTTCCAATGCTAATTCCCACTGCAAACATCAGCAAATATAATACATACTCTGCAAGAAATTCAATGGTCTGGGCAAGCTGTATCGAAAACAACCACTGACCACAGATAACACCCAATAACAATGCGGAAACTGCAATGATTACCATGTTTCTTTCTCCTCAGTACTCTTTTTGTTTGATTTTTTCAAATATTTTTCTGTCAGCAGATAAACCAATAAAACAGATAATCCAATTGGAATCAATGCAAACAATAAACTAGAAAACCCCAGATGTGTTATTTCATATAAAAAGTTTTCACGACTTCCCAACTTAACCCCCATTGAAAAAATCAAAATAGCGATACAAACCATCTGTAACACTGTATTGACTTTAGACCATCTATGTGGAAACCATTGATAACCAATTAACACACCGATACACATGATAACTATTACAATCACTTCTTGTCAAATCCTTTCTCAAACAAACAAAGAAGGCGAAGCAAATCAGTTTGCTCACCTTCCTGTATCTCGATTATTCAGCCTCTGGATTCATCGGCGTATCTTCTGTTCCCTGAACGTATGGAGCTGCCTCTGAACTGTTATTTCCTGGCTCTTGTGTTACACCATTTGGGTCTGTCGGTTGTGATGAGGACTCTGGCTCCGAAGGAGCAATCGTCTTATTGGGATCAGGACCGATTGAGACAACCACCGTTATCACCGTGCCGATGGAACGATCAATTGTGGAGCCCTCAGAAGGTTCTACACGAATCACCTTTCCCGCAGCAACCACATCATGATATTCTTTTCTGGTACTTGCTACAATATCATAATTTGCCTGTAATTGCGCAATATAGCTGGTTGCATCCATACCGCCTACTGGTGGCAATACAATATATCGTGGACCCTTACTAACATATAAGGTCAACTGTTCTGTTGCGGTTACTTCTGTTCCAGGATCGATACTCTGTTTAAAAATCTGCCCTGCTGGAGCTTCATTATATTCATAAATCGGTGCTCCAATATGAAAGCGATCCTTATACTTTGCCATTTCAGAAACACTGTATACACTTCCCACAAAGGTTTCCATAGGGGTTTTAATCTGCATTGGCTCTGATTTAGAGGAAACTTCTTTTGAAGAGGGCTCTTCAGAGCTTTCCTCTGCCAAAAGACTATTGAGCTGACTGCTTTGCATAGAATGTGTATCGCGATCTTTTGGAGAAAATCCAATCATTGCATCATATAAAAACAAACAAACCAAGATAATCACGGGAATACAACAGAGTAAAACAATAATCCAAATGGGCATCTTTCTTTTTCGTTTGTTCTTTTTTGGCTTTTTATGTATTTCCTCTTCCTCTTCTTCATAATACTCAATATATTTGTCCTGACGTTTATTTTTATAATAATTGATTTCATCTTCTTCAGGTTCCTGTTCTTTTAGACGAGCAGAAGGTTGTTTGGCAATTGCAGTACTGGAAAATAATGTCGTTTGATCCATCCTAGTTGCAAAATACAACATATTAATCAAATCGCGCATAGTTTGTGTACGCTCTGTATATTCATAGCGCAATCCACCCATTACCGCTCTAGAAATATATTGAGGAACTGTATGATTGAGCTGATATAAATCAATTAAATTATCATTAATGGCACGACTAGAAGCATTGGGAGGCATGGTACCAGTCAACACCTTATACAATACAGCACAAATTGCATAGACATCTGTCCACTCTCCATGTGGTACCATCAGTGAATACTGTTCAGGAGCTGCATATCCTTCATATAATGTGCTTTGAATTTCACTTCCCACTGCACGAGCAGAACAGATTGCAAACCCCATCAATTTTAAATTTCCATTGCTGGAAACAGCAATTGTCTCTGGGCTAATCCCTCTATGAATCACTCCAGAACTGTGAATGACAACCAAAGATTCCAACAATGGTTTAAATAATCCGGCAGCCTGTTCCCAGGTCAATTCTCCTGCATGAGCAATTAAATAATCATTCAAAGACTGATTTTCTACATATTCACAAATGGCATACATTGTATTGTGTTCTTCAAATACCTCATACACCTTTAAAATATTTGGTAATACCTTCAAATCTGCAAGATGCAGATACAAATCGACAAAATCAGATTTTAACGCCTTAAACTTTGCCTCACATCCTGGTTTTACCACAATATCTTCTAGTTCTCTTGAAACCAAAGTCAATGGAAGATACTCCCGAATCATAACTGGACGGGAAATATTTTTATCATAACCTAAATAAGTAACACCTTCTCCATCTGTCCTTAACAGTTTTCCAACTAAATAAGCATTATGTAATAATGTTTCTGGAGGCAATAAATGTGGTGGCACTGGGTCATCTTTACAAAAACCACAATGGGGACATCGTGTGATATCTGCGCCAATTTCCCTCATGCAACCCAAACATTTTTGAATCTTCATTGTAATAGGACCAAGCCTTTCTATTTTCACATTAGCATTATTTGACCAATTTATACTTACATGCTACTATATGATACCAAGAAGCCTTTATTTTGTCAATATCATCGATACTTACCCTATCATACCAAATCAAAGCAGTAGCTTTGTGGATATCAACAGAATATCTTTATCCATATCCCATCATATGGTTGATTCATCTCGGACTGTATCAATAAAAATCATAAATATGGATAATTGTTGTATTTGATTGACAATCATCTGCCGGATAGATATAATAAAATTGTAAGCAATAGATAAATTTGCAGCAAATTTTAAATGATAGAAAGGAAACGATTTTATGGCAGTATTAGTCACAGGTGGCGCAGGATTTATTGGTTCTCATACCTGCGTCGAATTGTTAAATGCAGGTGAAAACATTGTAATTCTGGATAACTTTTCTAACAGCAAACCAGATGTTCTAGACAAAATCAAAGCAATTACCAAAAAAGATTTCAAATTTTATGAAGTAGACTTGCTGGATCCTGAAGGTGTAGAAAAGGTATTCTCTGAAAATGAAATTGACACTGTAATCCACTTTGCCGGTTTAAAAGCAGTTGGAGAATCTGTACAAAAGCCATTGGAATATTATTACAACAACATCACTGGAACACTTATTTTATGTGATGCAATGAGAAAACATCACTGTAAGAGAATTGTTTTTAGTTCTTCTGCAACCGTTTATGGTTCTCCCAAGACGGTTCCAATTCGAGAGGATTTCCCACTTTCCACAACAAACCCATATGGTAGCACCAAACTGATGTTAGAACAAATTCTTTCAGATCTCTATGTTCCTGACCATGATTGGAGTGTTATGTTATTGCGTTATTTCAATCCAATTGGAGCACATCAAAGCGGTATGATCGGGGAAAATCCAAATGGTATCCCCAACAATTTAATGCCTTATGTCTGCCAAGTTGCTGTTGGAAAGCTAGATCATTTGAATGTATTTGGAAACGATTATCCAACACCTGACGGAACCGGTGTGCGCGATTATATCCATGTTGTGGATCTTGCTGTTGGACACTTAAAAGCACTACAATATGCCAGAAAACACACAGGTGTTGAAGCGGTCAATCTTGGAACAGGTACCGGATATTCTGTTTTAGATATTGTGCATTCCTTTGAAAAGGCAAACAACATTAAAATCCCTTATGAAATCGCTCCAAGACGCGCAGGTGATATTGCAGAATGTTATGCAGACCCAGCAAAAGCCAAAGAAATGTTGGGATGGGTAGCGCAATATAACATCGAGACCATGTGTAAAGACGCTTGGAATTTCATTTCCAACAACCACTAATTGTAATAAAGAGCTGCTGTATTGATTGAGCAGCTCTTTTTTATTTGGTCAATTTGCTTTGTGCTCTGTTTTCAAACTTTTCTTTGATGACGATAAAGCGTTCATGAATTGCCTTTCCAATGACATCGCTTTCATCTACCGCCTTTACAGAAAAGGTCACCTTTTTTCCCTCTATCCCAATAATTTCAGCAGTTACCTTCACCTTCATTCCTTCTGGAGTTGCAGCAGAATGGGTGGTGTTCATCAATATTCCCACTGAAGTTTCTTCTGGATCTAAAAACTGTTTTAAACAATATGCAGAAACTTCTTCCATCAATGCAATCATCATTGGAGTTGCATACACAGCCACTTCACCACTGCCAACAGACTTTGCCAATTGGTCGCGATTGACTGTAATTTCTTTTTCCCACACGGTATGTAATAAAACTTCTTTCATAATGAAAAAATTCCTTTCGATTTTACTTTTGAATTAATTTTAAGCAAATTGCTTTCCAAACAACTTTGATAAGAGATATTTTTACAGCCATGTTTAAAAAAATAAATCTTCACAATATCCCTTTCTAATTCCTCTACAATGACACCCGCTCCAAAAAATTTGTGCCATACCTCTCTACCCTGTAACTGCGCATCTGATGTCCCAAGATTGCTTGTTAAAACGGGAATTTCTTTTTGTAGACGCGCTACAAATTGGGACTTTACAACTGGCTCATCGTTACAATATGCAGCAGTATAAATCACAAGTCTTGACTTTGCACGAGTAATTGCAACATAAAATAATCTTGCTTCATCTTCTAAAAATGTCGTCTGTCCCTCATCTAAATAATCCAAAGCGTGTTGGTTTGGCAAAATACTCTCCAACATATCCAACAAGATTACAGTATCAAACTCCAAACCTTTACTAGAATGAATGGAGGACAATGTCAGCCAAGCATCTTCACCATCTTGATTTCCCTGTTGTAGTTGTAACTCCAACTGCATTAAACGATCCACAAAGGTATCAATTGTTTGATGTTCTCGTGCAATGGTCTTTAAAATATTCAGTTTTAATGCCGCATTAACTGGATTATTTCCAGAGGAACATCGCTTTGACAAGTACTTATCATAACCCAGTTTTTCTTGTATCCACCCAATCGCTACAAATGGAGGCTTATCTTTAAGTTTTAAAAGACACTTGTGATATTCCAACAATTTTGTTTTTAAATAACTAGGCACCTGAGCACAATTTGCAGCAGCTTCAAATACAGAAGAAAAATATTGTATATTTTCCTTTACAAATAAAAAAACCGTCTTAGAACACATACATTTATAATAAATCTGTTGAAATGCTTTGATATCCTTCGCATGATAAGAGAGTTTAAAAAAGCTCAAAATATCTTTTACCACAAAGCTATGAAAGAATTTCAGATTGTGTTCTCTCATGATATAGGGTATTTTTAAGCGATTTAATATATCCAGCACAGGAACCACACTTTCATGATTGCGGTATAAAATTGCAACAGAATGATTTTTGTTTTCCTGTTTTAATAGTTTTTCAATCTCCCGATACTGTTGGCTATAGTCTTCTAATTCTATAAACTCAATGGAACCCTCTCTTTGATTATCACAAAACATATTTTTTTGATAACGCGCTTGGTTCCCCTGAATAAATAAATTTGCTTCCCGCACAATATCACAATTAGAACGATAATTTTTTTCTATTTTTAGTACTACCGTATCATCATAATCCTGTTGGAAACGCAAAAGCCCCTCTGGATAAGCGCCACGAAAACTATAAATACACTGGTCTTCGTCTCCTACTAAAAATAAATTTGTCGTTTTGGAGAACAAATGAATAATCTCATATTGAATCTTAGAAGTATCTTGTGCTTCGTCAATTTGAATATAGGTGTACTGTTTTTGAAAATGAGACAATACAGATGGAAGTTTTTGCAAAATTTCCAATGCAAATATCAAAATATCATCATAATCCATCATATGATTCTCTTTTTTTGCTGTTTCATAGGCTTGATACAGTTCAAAAAAGGGTTCTACTGTACTTTGCATTTGTTTGATTTCTGATTTGGTATAGTGTAAATTTTTTGCCAAACTAATATCATTGGAAAGACTTTCCAGCAAATCATCTGCCAAATAATCATGACAAACCTGTTGATAAATTTGACGCAACATCTGCCCTTTTGTAATCTCACCACTAGCATCCGCAATCAAGGTAGGAAAAGGTCTTTGATAACGCCTAGAATAATATTTTAAAATGGTATAACAAAAACTATGTATGGTGGAAAAACGCGGAGATGATATGCCAAGTGGTCCAAACAAACGAGAAAACCGCTCCCCCATATCTTTTGCAGAGGCGCGGCTAAAGGTCAATGTGAGAATCCGAGAAGCATCTATCTTATCGTTTAACAGCAACTTTGCAATTCGGCTGACTAAAACAGTGGTCTTTCCAGAACCTGGCACTGCCAACAACAAAATATTCTTCTCGTCACTCAAGACAGCTTGTATCTGTTGTTGATTTAATTGAATCTGAAATTCATGATTTAAGTATTGTATCAAATCCATGTTAAGGGCACTTCTTTTCTTCTTGTAAATCTTGTGCCTGTTGACCTTCTTCCAATTTGCGAATTCTTCTTTCTAACAATGCAATCGTCTGGGTGAGTTTTCTAATTTTGTCATTGCTGTGGGAAGCAATTGTGGTCAATGATAACAGGATAATCAAAATAAACATTCCCTCTACCATAAAGACCATATTGACTGGGTCTACTACCCCAATAAACCTTGCAAACTCAAATAACAAATCAGGGAATATACAAACCACCATCATGATAACTCCAGACAGTAACCAAACCAGAGTATAGCGAAGATTTAAATTTTTCTTTCGGAGCAAATTCAATATAATCAACAAATAAATTAAAATACAGACAATCAAAAAAATCCTTAGTGTGATTACCATATCATTACCCCTTCTTTTTTAAATTTCCCAATCGATAAATTAAAATTGCCAATGAAACCTTAATCATATAATAGATAGATTTCAGCGCATTAATAGAAGATTCTCCCCCCTGACGTTCGTGCATAATAACAGGAACTTCTGTCACGCGATACCCCTCCAACACAGCGGCAATAATTGCTTCTGGTTCGGGATAATCCTGTGCATAATTTTTGGCAAAAAATTTTGTCAATGACCGAGAGGTTGCGCGAAATCCACTTGTGGTATCATTGACGGTCGTTCCACAACAAATCCGAATGAGAAACTTTAAAAATCCAATTCCCAATCGACGCATTGCAGAAGATTGAAAGCCATCTTTGGTAATAAATCTGGAACCAATCACCATATCAGCCGTTCCATCTTGAAGGGGTTTTATCACATCTTTAATATAATTGGGGTCATGCTGACCATCTCCATCCATCTGAATGGCAATATCATAGCCATTTTCGACGGCATATAAATAACCTGCTTGTACTCCTCCGCCAATACCAAGATTTACTGGAAATGTAATATAGTTAAAATCATGCTATTGGCATAGCGCTTCTGTCCTATCTGTAGAACAATCATTTACAATTAAATAATCTACATCAGGTGCAGCAGATTTCAGATTTTTAACGACATTACAAAGGGATTCTTCTTCATTAAAGGCGGGAATAATAATCAATACCTTCATCTTTTCATTCCTTTCTTCTGTTATCCATTGTTGCTGTCCTGACTTTTGCTATAAAATTTCATCAAAAAGTTTGCCATCCATTTTGGCCAGAACTTTTCAAACATATACTGATCTTCCTGCTCACGACGACTATCCTGAATCGCTTGGGTTGTTTCAGATTCCTCGTGAATGCGATGATACATCAGTGAACGGTCGCTGTAACAAAACGCACCTTTTTTTTGGGCAATTCGGTACCAAGCTTCCCAGTCCAAGCTAACTGTCATTTGATGATTAAACTGAAAATTTGACAGTGTATGCAAATTATAAGTCACTGCTGGGCAACAGATTGCACAACCCAAAGCCAACACGCGATTGCGTATCAAACGGTTGTGTTTAAAATATTTTAACGGTGCCAATAATATTCGTTTAATCTTCATATTTCTACTTTTGGGAATTACTTGGTTATCTTTCATCTCATCATAATCGGTAAAAGCAATCAAGGCATCTGGATTTTTTTGAAACATTCCCATACAAGTCTGTAGATATTCAGGACAATAAATATCATCCTGATGGGCAATGGTAGCATATTTCGTTGTCACCTTAGATAAACCAAAATTCCAGTCTTTTCCAATACTGCCATCACGGTGAGAAAAAATAGGAAATTGATATTTCGATGCTATTTGCGCCAAATAGTCATTGGGTGTTGAAGTCACCATGATAATTTGACTTTTTAGGGTTTGATTTAGCAATGACTCAATTGCTTGTTCTAAATAGGGACTTTCTTTATAAGCACAAATTACAAAAGTATGATTGTTGGTTTGTTTATTTATCAATGAATATCCTTCCTTTCCAATTGGTAGGCTTTTTTTATCTGCCAAATCCAAAGCCCAACAAATAACATTGTCATAAATAACATCAATAACAAATATCCCAACGCGGCACCCATAAGTCCCCAATATTTCACCAATACGCCAGAAATAGACAATGCCAATACCGCTGTCAACGCATAAATCAGCATAATTTGTTTTTGACATCGCATAATCGTTGCGACATAATATAATACAGTACTAAAAGCGCTTAATCCTCCACCAATAATCATAATACTCAAATGCCATCGATAGCTAGATAAATCAACATGATAGATAAATCCAAGAATTGGTGTTCCCAAAAAATATCCGGCAACAACTGCCAACAAGGTTAAACCACCAACTGCCAAAGTAAGTCGAAACAGGGTTTGTTGAAACGAATGATATTTTTTATCTCCCCAACGCATTGCCAAAGAAGTCACCATTGGTTTAAAAATAAATCCACTAAATAAATTAATTACTGAAGCTGGCATAAATAATATATTGTAAATTGTCTGTATGCCTTCTGTCACAGCTTGTTGGTCAATCGCAAATTTTGATGCACTAAAGATATAGTTACACAAAAAATTTCCCATACACAACGGTAAACAAGCTAGAAGCAATGACCTTACACGTTTGTTTTTTAAATCGATTTGCAATCGCGCAAACTCATTTACAATTGCAATATCCAAACACAACCATACCAAAATTGTACTTATCAGGGCAAATAAGGTTGCCCAAACGGGACTTTTGGTCAACAAAAATACCAAAATAAACACAATTGTAGAAATTGCAATTTTAAAAAAAGAAGACTTCCCTGACAAATCCATTCGCCCATTTTGTTGATAAAGCGCTTCAAATACATCGCTGACTGCATCAAATCCACGATAGGCGCAAACCAAAATAATTAAGATGGTCTTTTCCATATCATATCCATTGATCAGCACAAATACGACAGAAGCCAACATCATAATCGCACAGGAAATTACCCTAGAAGAACAGTATTCCTGAAAACAATAAGCATTTTTCATATCAGAAGCCTGAAATACGCGCATGCCATAAAATCCTACTGTCAAAAACAACTGGGCAGTTGTATAGGCAAAATAAAAGGAATCGGATTTTTGTTCTCCCAACACCATCGTAACAACCCAAGTCAATAGCAGTGTGGTTGCTGCATAAGCAATCCCAGACAGGATTGTCCATAAATAAATCTTTCTACCTAAGTTTTTTTCATTTCCCAAAATCAATGCTTGTAACTTCATAAGAATTTCCTCAGTTTTTATTTACTTTTGGTTTCCAAAATCCAGTTCATATGGAAAATGATTCTTGCGTTTCTCCACTGGCGGAAGCTGCATATAATCCCCATAAAGTATAGTCAACATATCGTGCATCTCTTTTGGAAAGGTCATCTTTCTGCCTTCAAATTCCAATTCTTGCAAGGGATACAACTGTATTTTTTCTATCATATTGGTATATGGATTGGTATCACAATAATAAGCAAGCCTTTTGCTGTCTTGATGATTATATCTCGTTGTTGCCTGTAACATCTTCTTTGCCAACCACTTTTTAGAGATACAACAAAGCTTCATTGCATAATGCACCACTGCACAAATTCCATGAATGAGTTTGGCTTTCCAATTGTGAAAGCCAAGTACTGGAAAAGGCACACTGCGTAAAATCATCAATTTATTCCAAAACCAAACCTCTTTTGCCTGTTTTCTCATGAGTTTATCATCATCAGGCACATTGTCAAAGGCATATATATCTAAAAAAATACCCAAATCACATTTGACGTCCTTCATAGAATATTCTCTAAATTTTGTTCCATTTACAATCCAACGTGTGGTTGCAAGCGGATAATTGGGATCTGTTTGCGCATTTAAAATGGTATATTTATGGGAATATTCCCTTTGTGCCACCTCAATAAATTTATCATAATCCTTACGGGTCAGTGCCACATCAATATCATCATCCCATGGAATAAATCCCCGATGTCTCAACACGCCTATTCCCGTACCACCAAAGCCAAAGTATTCCAGTTGATAACGCTTGCAGATAGCCATAAAATCATCTAAAATTTCCAACTCTATCTGTTGCAGACGTTTTAATGTCTTTGTATCATATTCTCTCATCTTGATATAAACCCCTATCCCACAAATAACAGTGTTCGTATGATTTCAGTAATTGCGGCAAATTGCAACCACATACCAGAAAATAATAAGGTTCTATCTGTATTTTTCTGAAAGGTCAACGAATGGTTTCTGAGCAATAAAAATAACAATGGATAAACTGGAATAAAATACCTTCCCTGTACCCCTTCAATAAATTCATAATCAATCGGTGTCCAGCTTGTTGCCATTCCCACCTCTACCAATACCACGCTACCTAGGATAATACAAATCATCCAAAATTTTACCCCTAATTTAATCGGTTGTAACTCTGACTGTGGCTTGATTGCGGTTAGTACCAAGAATAATACAAACAACAGTGCCAAAAAATTAGAAATTCCAAACTCTAGCCAGCCCAAACGACCAATGGAAGAAATCAAATAAAAATCTTTTTTCTGAATAAAGGTATTAGCAAATAATTCTAATGTTTCACCAATGTGAGAAAGCATATAAGGAATGGTATAAGCAGGTGTTTGAGACCATTCAATCACAAAGCCTTCACTTCCCGATGACATATCCAATAACAGACTCAAATGATATCCAAAGAATGCCAGACAGGAAACTCCAATTGCAGCCCCAACAAAAATATGGTGATTTTTACGTTCAGGAAAACGCTTGATAGGAATGATTAAGGAAAGAAATGCAATTGGGAAATAAGCCCCACCTTTACAAAGGGAAAGCAACCCACTCAAAACACACAAAATTATCAAATCCAGCACCTTTATCTCCTGCGTTCCATATGCAATTGATAAAATATAGGCAATTAATAAAAAGGCTAAGGAATTCAACAATACATCATAAGAAAAAGAAGCTGATTGTTGCAACATCAATGGCAACACACACAGTCCAAATAAAATCATCTTCCCAAAAGGCATCTTCTTAATTGCAAGATACATCAATACTATATAACTCAACAGATTGAATAGCCGCCCCAAATAATACATGGGAATGGTTCCCAAATGCAGCAGTCTTCCAATGGTAATCCCCAAAGCGGATGGAATATATAAAAAGAATGGGGCATTAACTACTTTTGCATTCGCTTGTACCATTTCATCACTTTGTTGCATTTCAAAAAAATGTTTATAAAGGGTTCGATAATTTTCTATCGTAATCTGGGGTTGTAATCCCAAAAATTCTGCATCTTCTTTTCGCTGTGTCAATCGCTTTGAATTGTCCTCTGGATAATTTTGAAACATCATCAAATTAGAATAATAATATGCGGTATCAATATGAGCCTGCTCATCTGGTACGGATTTAGGAGGAATGACAAACATATAAATCATTCCAAAAAACAGCAAAACAATCGCTGCCAATCGTTCTATCTTTATTTTGATACAAAAGATCAGAACATAAAACACTACAAAAAACAGTATTATTGCAACTGCTAAAATCCAAAATAGGTATTTGATAAAGGCATTTTGTCCAGAATATATCTTAAAGGATAGATCATTTTGCTGGCGTCTTCCATTGATAAAGAAATCTCCTTGTGCATAATCCAAATCGCCTGTATGATAGACTGTCAGTTCGCTATTTGCATAGAGATTGGAAACATATAAATTTAACTGAAAACGATCTCCAGGATTGGTGGGAATTGCCTTGCTATAAAACAAAATATCATAATAGAGATTATCTCTAATTTCACTGATATCGATATGGGTCTTATAAACCTCTTGATTGGTCTCTAAATTGACCAATGTCGCTGTTACAACTCCGTGAGGAACTGCTCCATAAGTGGCAAATTGGATAGAAAATCCAGTAATACTTCTCTCTGTAGCAATAAAATTTTGATTGATAATGGTTTCCTTATCAAATTTGCCAATGACATCTTGAGAAGTATTATTTGCATCATTTGTACTTAAAATACAAGCTGGGGTTTCACTGGCATCTCGAACCACCTGTTCAAATAAATGGAAACTGACTCCCAACATAATACCAATCATACAAAGTAAAGCAAAAATATGCTTGTATTTTTTAAAAAAACGCTCTAGATTTTTAAAAAAAACACTTTCTTGATATCTTTTTTCTTTTTTTATCCTCTTTGAAGCTGCATTTTTTTTTGCTGCGTCCATAAATTCCTACAATCCTCCAGTTTAATTTTTCATAAAACTTCTATTATTTTACCATGTGAATTTTTAAAAAGCAAGTAAATACCCTTTTTTTGGTGCAAATTCTCATTTTATATTGGATCCATTTACATTTCTTTCAAGTCATGTTAGTATGATAATAGCTTTTACGAAAGGACTATTTTATGAAACAAACCATCACACACACCATTCCCCCTTGTTATGATTCCCATTCTCGCATTTTAATATTAGGAACCATGCCCTCTCCAAAATCTAGAGAATATGGATTTTACTATGGACATCCTCAAAATCGATTTTGGAAAATTATTTCAGATCTACTGGAAAAACCACTTCCCACCACCAATCAAGAAAAACAAAATCTGTTATTACAAAACCAAATTGCACTTTGGGATGTGCTCAAATCCTGTGAAATCGATGGAGCTTCAGACAGCAGCATTCAAAATCCCATTCCCAATAACCTCAGTGAAATATTATCCAACAGCCAAATTCATACCATCTTTACGACTGGAGCAAAGGCTTATCAATTATATGAAAAATACTGTTTTCCCCAAACGAAAATTTCCGCCATCTCCTTGCCTTCCACTAGCCCAGCAAATTGCCGAACCAGTTATCAGCAATTAAAAGTAGCTTATCAAATTTTATTGGATGCTTTAAAACAATAATACTATTGTTT
>ERZ778516.1982-NODE-1982-length-14463-cov-4.792546_pt1 | contig 14463 bp, 12 predicted proteins | sample MGYA00510342_ERZ778516 | MGnify/ENA primary metagenome ERZ778516 (study PRJEB29527, sample SAMN07138961) | mouse gut metagenome | material: feces | host: mouse | place: China:Nanjing | collected 2016-01-25 ...
TAATAAGAACAAAAATAGATACTACAAGCCATGAAAGAGCATATTTTAAATCCAGTCTGTTTTTTCTGACCAATTGCAGGATATATAACAATCCTAAAATATCAAGCACTGCAATAAAAATTCTTAAAGCGGTTGTCATCATAATGTTTTATCCCCTTTCTATTTTGTTCTGCTTTTTTCTATTAATATGGCAAGTGTTACCTTAAACATATAATAAATAGATTTCTTTGGTGATATTGAAGAAACGCCTTCCTCTCTGGCCCGCATAACAACAGGTATCTCATCTACATTCAATCCTCTTTTTATCAGTGCAACCACAGTTTCCGGCTCTGGATAGTCCTTTGGGTACTGATTTGAAAAAAGTTTGATTACCTTTCTGTTACATAGTCTATAACCTGACGTGGGGTCTGTTATTTTTTTTCCTGTCAGCAGTTTGATAAGAAATGTAAAATATTTAATTCCCATTCTTCTTGCTCCAGATGACTGAAATCCTTCATTTGTAATAAATCTTGAACCTATAACCATATCCAGTTTGTGTTTTGTAAGATGCTCCGCCATTGTATTCAGATATTTGGCATCATGCTGTCCATCTCCATCAAACTGAACCGCTATATCATATCCGTTTTCATATGCGTACCAGTATCCAGTCTGAACAGCTCCTCCAATTCCAAGATTTAAGGGAAGATCCAGCACATTCAACCGGTTTTTTCTGCAAACATCAAGAGTGTTATCTGTGGAGCGGTCATTAATAATAATATAATCAAATCCCTCAGAATTCTCCTCAATGTCCTTTACTGTATTTACAATACTTGCCGACTCGTTAAATGCCGGTATGATTACTATCTTTTTCATATGCAGTACCTACCATTCCTTTAAGATTGTCTGACAGCCATAATCTTTTTGTATATTTTATTTACATTTCTGTCTATGGCATAATAACTGATAACGCCAAATAAAATCGCAATAACAGAAACAATCACTGCATTTAATATCCAGTTCATGTGACCACCAGCAAACATACAAACTGTCTGACCTATGGGCCATCCCCATAAATACATTCCATAAGAAAATTCTCCATATCTGCTAAAATTGCTGAATTTATATTTACAGCCATATGCCAAATAAAATACAATATATGGAAATATTAATATCATTGCCAGAAAATCACATTTCATAACAAGCAACAGAATAAATATAATAATTGCCAAAAAATTATACTTTGCTGACAGCTTAATATAGTCACGCAGTACATACATTCCAAATCCAATATAGAACAACAAAACCGGACGAATTACAGATGTGAAAAAACTGTTATTTAAATAAAGAACCAAAGCACATATCACTGTTGCCAATGGTATGGTATATAAATAATTCTTTTTATTAAAAAACTTTGTTTTAAATGCAAGAAAGCATAATATATAACATATAAATTCTACTGGCAGTGTCCATAGTGGTCCATTTACCACCTCTGGATATATATTATTCTCAAAAACTCCCGGAAGAGCATGAACAGGTATCAATATCATATTTATCAAATACAGATATGTATTTTTATTTATAAAATAAGATACCAGAGGAAGCTGTGTCAAAACCGGTCCTAATACAAATACAGAAATCAATATAACAAAAATAAGTGGTGGAAAAATTCTAATACATCTTGATGAAAAAAAATCTTTTGCTGTTTTTACTCTTTCCATACTTTTTGATATCAAAAATCCTCCGGCAACAAAAAATATACCTACCGCGATTCCTCCTATACTTAAGCTTCCAGATGTATATACCGAGATAAAATCTGCATATTCTTCTCCCTTGCTTAATGGAATAGAGTGAGAAATAATAACACATACTGCTGCAAAAAATCTCATAATATCAAGATTATTATTTCTGTCTTTGCTTAATTCCGATAAATACATATCATACCTCCTTTGTTAACATACTCTAATCCAGAACAGACAAATATTCCATAAAATTTTGTTTATTTTCCAGAGCTGTTGTGGTTGGTCGTCCCAAATCAGCCCGTGCACCAATTGAGCATCTGACTTCAATCAGACTGAGTGTATGTCTCTGTTTTGCCTCTTTAAGTTCTCTATCCAAATCTGAAAAATTATCAACACATACAGCATATGGATATCCGCACGCTTTGGCAATAGCAGTTAAATTAATATTTCCTGCAACAGTCGGCATACCTCCTACGGTTTCATGTGCTGCATTATTAATTACTATATGAATTAGATTGTCAGGATGATTACTGCCCAAAACCGCCATCGAACCCATATGCATAAGAAGCGCACCATCACCGTCAATACACCAAATTTTTGTACTGGATTTATGTATTGCCAGACTCAGTGCTATGGAAGAGGCATGTCCCATTGAACCAACTGTCAAAAAATCATATTTATGACTCTGTCCCTTTGCTTCACGAATCTCAAACAGCTCACGGCTGGCCTTTCCTGTTGTGGAAATAATCGGAGCTTCTTCTGATATATCTACAATATGTCTGATAACATCTTCACGTACCATAACATTATCATTTTGATAATCGACTTTTTCTTGATAGGAAAGTGCACCCTTGCGTATTACAAATGCTACATTTTTTCCTGCTGCCAACTTTTCTTTAAATTCATCCATTACATTTTGCAGTTCTTTTTCTGATGTTTCCCTGCTTATGACAAATGACGAAATTCCCATATCCTCAAGAAGTTTGAGTGTTACCTCCCCCTGATAAACATGTTGCGGCTCATCATGTACTCCCGGCTCTCCACGCCACCCAATAATAAAAATACATGGTATGGCATATACCTTATCATTCAAAAGGGAGGCCACTGGATTAATAATATTTCCTTCTCCGCTGTTCTGCATATACACTACTGGTACTTTTCCTGTTGCAAGATAATATCCCGCTGCCATTGCTGTACAATTTCCTTCATTTGCTGCAATAACATGATGTTTTGGATTAATTCCATACCTTTTTATAAGATAGTCACATAATGCTTTCAACTGGGAATCTGGAACTCCAGTAAAGAAATCAGCCTGTGTCACTTCCACTAATTTTTCAACATTCATATTTTTCTCCTTTCCCTTATAAATTTCTAAAGCTCTTCAATTAATGAAATAATATCTTTTATTGGCATTAATCTCGAATCCACTTCCTGTGCACGATGATACTTTAAAATATCCTTCGCTGTTTGCTCCATTGCCGGAAATGCACTTCTTGTAAGCTGATTTGCATAAATTACAATATTTACTCCATGCTCTGCCAATTCTGCCTCTGTAATGGAATTAAATGACGATGGAACCACCACAATCGGAGTATTCTTATTCTGTTGTCTAAACAAATCACAAAACTCAAGTATTTCTGCAGGGTCTTTCTTTCTGCTATGAATCATAATACCATCTGCACCTGCCTCTACATATGCAAAAGCACGTTTTAAAGCATCCTCCATACCCTGCTCTAAAATAAGACTTTCAATTCTTGCAATAATCATAAAATCATCTGTTAATTGGATTTTTTTTCCTGCTTCGATTTTCTCACAAAAATGTTCAATAGTATCTTGAGTCTGAACTACCTCTGTGCCAAACAGTGAATTTTTCTTCAGTCCTGTTTTATCTTCTATAATAATCGCTGATACTCCCATACGTTCAAGAGACCGAACCGTATAAACAAAATGTTCTGTCAATCCACCAGTATCTCCGTCAAAAATAATCGGTTTTGTTGTTACCTCCATAACATCATCAATGGTCCGAAATCTCGAAGTCATGTCTACCAACTCAATATCGGGCTTTCCTTTTGCCGTAGAATCACACAAAGAACTAATCCACATTGCATCAAACTGGCCTAGTTCTCCATTATGTTCCACCACAGTTTTTTCTGCTATTAATCCAGTTAATCCACTGTGAACCTCTATTGTCTTTACAATTGGACACATTCCAATTAACTGTTTTAAACGTTTCCGTCTATATTCTGGCATTGCCAGCTTTTCCTGAATCCTCGCATCAATTCTTCGGACATTTTCATTGTATGTGTACGGAACATCTATTATCTCACCGCCATATTCCTTTAACGCTGAGATAACATTATCTCTGATTGCCTTCATAGGACCAGTTTTCCAGTTATCGCCATGAATCACATAATCTGGTTTAAGCTTTTTTATAATCTGGTCATACATAATATCCTTTTGTATCACTACATCACTGACACCCTCTAGCTCTGTAACCATTTGTATCCGTTCTTCAAAGCTTACCACTGGAAAACGATTATAACGCACCATTGCCTCATCACTCAGTACACCGACAATCACCTCTCCGTATTTTTGGGCCTCCTTTATAATATTTAAATGTCCCTCATGAATTACATCTGTACAAAAACAAGTATATGCTTTTTTCATTCTTCTATTTCTCCCTGTTCTTTTCAATAATTTCTGTAATCAAAAATTGTGCTGCTCCTTCAATGTTTTGAAAGGATACTTCTTTCATAAGAGAAACTCCGAAAACCTTTTTTGTCTTTTCTATAAGTTCATCTGTAAAATACAAAGTTCCATTTTTAACATCTTTAATTCCATCCAGATAGATAGATTCTCTGTTTTTTGCACGCATTTCATTTATGTTAAAGCATTCTTCATCAATATATGCTTTGACCATATCACCTGTACCATCAATAAGAACAGGATATCCTCCTATCTCTCCAAACACTCCCGGACAATGCAATTTTACTTTTGCTTTTTCTCTGACAGCCTTTAATATTCCCTGTATAATTTCAAAGTTGCTAGAAGCATTCATCATATTTCTCTTTGCATCAACCGGCATTGATATTTTACACATGGAAAAAATCTCATTCATATCAGATTCAAGTCTTTTACCATTATATTGAATATTAATTAACTGAGAAACATTCTCTGTCTGTCCTTCCTTGCTAATCACCACATCATGAAAATGACTGACCGCATAGGTTACATCAATGTTCCAGTAATCACTGATGTTATATTTTTCTGCCACTGCAAATTTAATTCGCGGAATTAAATGATTAATATTTCCGCTTCCAAAATCAGGATAAGCTTTTTTTGCTGATTTCAGCCATGGAATTACCGCATCCGAATAAGAAGTATTAATTACAATAGCATTACTCCCCGCATTTTCATATGCTTCCATAATATTTTTAATATATTTGATTGACAGAGGAGCCCATATTCCATATGCTCTGACATTTTTCCATGAAATACTTCCATATTTTAATCCTGAATATGCTCTGCTGCTATTAACTATAAAATCAGGAGCACAGCTACAAATACATTTTTCAATAGAAGAAACATCATTAAAATCAACTCCGCTGATAATCTTGATTTCTGTTCTGTTTTGTCCACGAATCATGGCAGCTACACGAACAATATTTACATCTGAAATTATTTTTTCCTGGTTTCTTCCCACCACATAAATTTCAAGCCTTTCGTCTTTACATGACATCAAATAATCAAGCAAATAGGACCCCACGCTGCCGAGTCCCATAATCATAATTCTAGTTTTTCTCTCTGAAATACTTTTTTTCAATATCTCCAGCTTTTCATTTAATTCTCTCATTATCATCACCTCATAGCTATATTCTTTCAAAATCTGATATTGTATTGCAGTTAATCCATTTTTTGAAGCGAATCATAGTATATTCTTCTCTTTTTAACCTTTCAAAATATCTCTGTATAAATACTAAATTTGTTCCTTGCCATTCTACTTCATTTAAACTAAAAAAGCTTTCTTTCAACTTATCAGAAGAAACAAATTTCCATATCTGACCTGAATTAAATATACCTGTAAATGGTTCTCGAATTTCCAATACATTATGACTCACATCATAAATATAATGGATACCGTAATTTACATCGTAATAAAATGCTACCGCCTTACTAGCGAGTATTGCCTCGTCATTACAGGTAATCACATTTGTCTTAAGCTCACAAAGCCGTTCAAAGCTCTCTTTGTCCACATATAAATCTCCCTCGGCAAATACTACCTGTGAAAATTCCATATTTATAATTGCTTTCAATCCCAGATACAGACTATATCCAGAACCATACTCTCTAAAGTAACTATTTTTAACCAGTATTATTTTTTTCTTCAATTCTGAAAAATCATTTTCAATCACTTGGTTCAGTTCATCATACATAAATCCGCCCACGATTACGTAGCAATCAAAATCCGTATTTTGATAAATCATTCTATACAATAAAGATTCTTTAATATTATTTTTGTAATAAATGCATTTCAGACAGTCTTTTCCAAGAGATTCACTAAACCTGCTTGATGTGCCTGCCACTGTAATAATTAATATCTTCAATCCTTCATTCCCTCCAGACACATGTCAATTCCCTTTTCCAGATTTATCTGTGGCCTCCAGCTTGTTCTCTCTTTTATCTTGTCAGTATTAAGCAGTCTTCTTACCGGGTCAGATTCACGATATCCTTTAAATGTAATTTCAGGTTCTTTGATTCCAAGCTTATCTGCACATAGCTTTACTAAATCAATAATCGATATTTCCTCATCTGTTGCCACATTATACACAGAACCGTCCAGCGCATTTTCAGAATCTATCAGTGCCAGCACTGCGTCACAGCTATCTTCATTATGAAGAAATGTCCGATAATTGGTTTTAGAATTTTCTAGCAGCTCAACACTTCCCTTTGTTTTTAACTCATTTAAAATATGTGGAATAATATGTTTTGGATATAATTCATTTTTACTGTATACATTTGCGAAACGAATGGAACAGCCCTTAATCTTTTTTTCATTTACAGCATCCTTCATAAAAAATTCTGTCATAAGCTTTCCTGTTGCATAACTGGTCCTCTGGCTGTGTTCTGCATTTGCCATTTCAATATAATCTGATTCCGATACTCCTCCCTCTTTCCATGAATTCATGGAATATACCTCAGAAGTGGAACAGTTAATATAAATCTGTGCTCCCACTTCAATCGCTTGGTCAAGGAAATCCTTCATTCCCAATACATTTGTCTCAAAAGTCCGATGCACATAGTAGAAATGTTCTGTATGAACTACTGCAGCACAATTAATATAAATTATTTTATCACATTCCTGTTTCAATATAAGAATTTTCTGTTTTAACTGATTCATCTGTTCTTTCGAATTTAAATCATACTCATAAAAAGTAAATTTATTGTCTTTTATAATATCTTCTACTGTTTCAATAGAAGATGCAAAAAAATTGTCAAAACCCACTACTCTGTTTCCGGAACTAACAAGACGTCTTGCCAGTTCATTTCCTGTCATTCCTGTTACACCACTGATTACATATAAATTCATTTATATACCCATCTCCAATCTATTTTTATAAAATTCGTCTACCTGACCTTTGTATGCTGACTGTTCACTTAAAATATCATATACCACCTTGTCTAAAATCACTTTTTCTGTTTTTATATCCAAAATAACATATTGTGCCATAGGATTAAGATTTCTTGGCTGTCCTACTGAACCTGGATTAATAAAGATAACCTTCTTTTTATTTCTTGCGTTTTTATTATTTACACTGTAATATTTTTCTATATAATGTGGAATATGAGAATGTCCAGAAAAAACATAATCATATTTTTGATATACACTTAATTCATCCTCCGGTTTCAGGCTTATCCAAAATTCATCCTCTATACTTCCATGTACTGCAAGACACTTTTTTCCCGCACACTCAAATTCATAAAATCCTCTGTCAGACATTTCCTGATTTATATAATCCCATGAATTTTGTGTTAAAATACTTCGTGTAAATTTTGAACATTCTCTTCCTCTTTCAGAAGAAAATCTTTCATAATTTTCATTCACTACTGCATCCTCATGATTTCCTCTTATATTGCATAAAACAGGATAGGATAACCCCTTTAAAATATCTATCACTTCATTTGAATGCATTCCATAATCAATAATATCTCCCAACAATATACATGCATCAATTCTATGTTTCGCATTTACTTTTTTCAACACTGAAAGAAGTGCTGATTTATTTCCGTGAATATCAGACATAATAAGTAAATTCATAATACATCACCTTCTTTATATAAATAAAATTACACCACATTACTTTTTTCACTTTTTGCATAAAGATTATTTATAAATCTGGCAACCGGCTTTGGCCAAAATTGACACATAATCTGAAAATCCTCTTTTTTTCTGATATTTTCTTCTAAGTTTCTTGTTGTGGCTGATTCCGCATAAATTCTATGTCCAAGCATTAACTTGGGAATATATATAAAAGCCCCCTTTCTGTTTGCCAGTGTCACCCATGTCATATAATCACAACTGTTTTTAAAAGTAGTATCAAATATATTTTCACCAGCATTCTTTTTTACATACGTAGCTGCCGGACAACAGATTGCACAACCTACAGATAATGTTCTTCTTCTGATAAATCTGCTTTTTCTAAAGAATGGAACTGACAAAGGCCAGTTTATAATTCTTTTTATTTTCAAAAGCTTATTTGTATTTACACGTTTTCCCTGCTTTAATTCATAATAATCTGTAAATGCCATAATTACATCTGATTTTTTACGTTTATTTATATATTCCAAGGTTACTTTAAGAAAATCCTTCTCATAAATATCATCCTGATGTGCCAGAGTAACTAACGGGGTTTTTGCCTGAGAATAGGCATAATTCCAGTCATCTCCTGCCAGATGAGGTTCAGGATTTACTACCATTGGAATATTATGTTTTTTACAGATTTCTTTTAAATATTCATTTGGTGTCGATGTGGATAAAATAATCTGACTTTTCACAGACTGGTCCTTGAGGCTCTGAATTGTCTGCTCCAAATATGGATTTTCTTTATATGCACATACCGCAAATGTATGGTCTTTTCCTGAATACATTGTTCCCTCCTTAAGTGTAAGTTTTATTTTCCTTTTTACTGCAAATAAATAAAATAACAGCAAACAAAAGAACTCTTATAATATTGTACAAAAGAAATCCTATACTAGCTCCTCTGATTTCATAGTTTTTTACCAATATTGGTGATAAAAATCCCGCTGCTATTGCTGTTACTAGATAACTGATAGTCAACCATTTCTGACGACGCATAATAGTTATCATATAACAAATAATAATGCCCAATGCAGAAACTGCGCCTCCTAAAATAATAATCAGCAGGTCTGTCCTATATCCATCCAAATTTACTCCATATAACAGATTAAGTAATGGTATTCCTAAAAAATAGCCGGATATCATTACTAGCAGAAAGATACATGCAAGAATACCAAATATTTTCAAAACAATTTTTCGATATCTTTTTCTGTTATTATAATAATAAGCAGATAAATCCACCAGTAAAGGTTTAAATACAAAACCACTGAGAAGATTTATAACAAAAGAAGGCATATACAAAATTCCATAATAGGTCTGATATTTTAATTCCAGAAAATCATCAATGGCATATTTAGGTGCGTTTCCCACATATAACGTCAGATAAGAACCGATAAATAAAGGCATACATTCCCATAAAATTCCCATAATTGATTTTATATCTCCTGACAGAGATACTGAAAAATTTCTTTTTGCGTTAATTTCAAACCATATCCAGATAATAATAACAGCGGCTGTAATTGCTCCCATAGATGCAATATATATATTTTGTGTTATTATAATTAGAACAAGAAAAGCTAAAATGGTAGCCAGAAGACGAATAGAACTATACTTTGCCCCTACATCAAGCTGATTTTCTTTTTGATACAAAGTTACATAATACTCTTCATAAGCGTCCAGCATTTTCAGTACGCATAATAAAAGAATCAGTATTATTCTGTCAAAAGAATATCCTTTTGAAAATACATATATAACACTGACCACCAGCATTGTCAGACAAGAAAGTACTTTAAATGAATAATACTGTTCATTTGAATATTTATTATTTATATCTGTAACCTGATAGGACCTCAATTCAAAGTATCCGATTGTTACCATTAACTGTGCAACAGAAAAAGCTAAAGTAAAATTTCCGGCCTGGTCCTCACCACAAATCCGACTGACCACTAACAGCAATACTGCGGACATTCCCGCATTTAACATACTGTTTATTGTATTCCATATATATGCTCCACTTTTTGCCGATATCATATTTTTTCTCTTTTCTATAAACTTTTATTTATATGTTCCAAAATCCAGTTCTATCGGACAATGATTTACTCTATCTTCCTCTGCCGGTAATTTCATATAATCGCCATATAAATGACGCAGTACTTTGTCATTATTATATGGAACCTTTACTACACTATCTCCAAAAGGTTTTTCAATTACAGGAAAAATATCTTTTTTATAAAATATCTCTGCACCCGGCATGGTTGCACCAAAAAATCCTATTCGGTCTGTATCTTTATATTTTGCTGTCTGCTTCATATAACTTTGGTAAATTTTCTGAGGATTTATACGAAACAGCTTCAAACCTCCATGTATTATACCACATACTATTTCTACAATTCTGTTCTTCCACCCCTTAAATGGAAGCTTTGGTCCACCCATATTTCTCAGAATAAGAAGCTTATTATAAAACCACGCTTTTTTCATCTGTTTTTTTGCTTCCTCTTTATCATTACTGACATAATCAAAAGGAAATACATCCAAATAGATGCCAAAATTACAATTTACATCTTTAAATTCCTTTACTCTAAACTTTGTACCCTTCAATATAATCTGAGTAGTTACAATTGGAAACTTGTTATTTTCCTCAAAATTCAAAACCTCATATTTATCTGAATATTCTTTTTTTATAACAGAAATAATTTTGTTAAAATCCTCCCTGAGCATCCCGACATCGATGTCATCATCCCATGGTATCATGTCTTTATGTCTTTCCACACCAATTCCACTTCCATACATAATAAAGTAATCTGCTTTATGTTCCTTACATATATTATGAAAATCCTGTAAAATCATTTTTTCAAGAGCCTGTACTTTCAACAGAACTTCTGTTTCATATTTCATATTTGTATTCATTCCTTTCACTTAACTCAGGTAGAAAACAGCAACTTTATACAGCTTTTCTCTGTTTATTATAAGCCTTATCTTTTTATAATTTTGGCTTCTTATATACAAATCTCAACTATTATAACATCTTAATATTGATTATACAAGCAAATATCATTTTCTTTTCCAGTAATTACAAAAAATATTAGAATATAGTATAAACAAAAAACATAACCTTTGATATTTATTATTTTATTTCCAACCCATCACAATAAATTGCATATTGAATAATTCTATACTGATTCATTAAATCTTCATAACGACTTTCTTCATCAAAACTGTACCATTTACCTGTATTATCCATATACCCATTTGCATTAATCAGAGGTATTTTCTTACTGAAATTCTGAATAAATCTATCATACGAAGATAGCTCCAGACCAGCCTTTTGTTTTATTAGTTTTGAAATTTGATTCGCTGAAATATTTTCATTTTTACTGCTGTTCAACTCATAGTTTGTCCATAATAAATATGGCGTAACATATCTTCTTTGTGTTTCCTCCAAGGTAAGCTCTGTTAGAGATTTTCCCAACAAAAGTTCAAAAAATTCATTTTCTACTGATGGCTGGTGGTCTCCAAACATAAAAATCAGAACCGGCTCCTCCTCGTTTTCAAAATAACTTATCAAATATTCAAAAGCCTCATCCGAAACATGAGTAGAAGATAAGTATTCCTCTGCCTGAGGGAAAGATTCTCCTTCTACACTGATAAAATTGTCCCATTGATAATTTGTTGTATAACCTCCATGCCCCTGCATTGTCACATCAAATACAAACAGTGTTTCCCCTTCCTCTTTCGCCTCATATAACTCTATAATCTTATCATAGGTTGCCTTATCACTAATCCAGCGTACCATTTCAGGGTCATCAAAATCCTCTTCTGAATAAAACATATCAAATCCCATACTTTCATATACCTTATCTCTGTTCCAGTTTGTCCTTGCACATGGATGTACCGCAATACATGAATATCCAAAACGCTTCAAACTGCTTACCAGTCCAGAGGTGGTATCCTGTGGAAACTGCTGATATATAATGCTTCCATTTGGAAAAAATGCCATGGAATGTCCTGTTAAAGCCTCCATTTCACTGTTTGATGTTGCTGACCCAAATATGGAAACATAACAGTCTCCTTTTATGGTGTTATCTTCCAAACTGTGAATAAATGGTAATGGGTCACTGCTAAATGTAACATCATTATTCTCATAAGATTCAAAATCTGCCAGACTTTCATTCATAATAATGATAATATTTGGCTTTGTATCACTATCCTCCAGTTTATTGACTGATGTATTTTCGTATTTTTTCAAATATTGCTGTGCAAGTTCTATACTGTAATCCTCTGGTTTTTTAATAAATGCATACTGAACATTTACCATAAAATTCATAAAGGGACCATTATCAAAATATCCCTGATTTCTGTTCCATATATAAGATATAATCCCTGTTGTTTCCAGAATATCAGGATTACACAGACAAAAAATACCAATTCCTCCAGTTGTTATCGCAATTATTCCTGATAATGCTTTTCGCAAAATAGTACTTTTCTTTCTGCTCCATTTCAAATAATACTGGTCCCCTGACATAAGCTTGATATTTAATCTCAGCCATAGAAGAAGCCACATAAATAAAACAAGCTGAGATGCCGTAAAAGTTATGAAATAGGTGTCCATAACTGTAACCAGGGTACCTACTGAAAATAAATCTGAAGGAACAATTGTCACGCCCCTATATATCATGACAAAATAGTTTACTATTGCTGCAAAAGCAAGGAAAATATCCGTAATAATAATAGACAAATAAACATTTCCACAAATTCCGAAAATAACAAGCTGTACACACAACATTAAAATATATGTCATACATCGAATGGCAAAGGTAATCTCAATTCCTCCAATTCCTATATTCTCTGTAAACCATTCTATAAATACAAAATTAGTTAAAAATACTAATAAGTTAATAAAAGTCAAGGCTGTTTTATTACTTATGTTTTTAAAGCAGAAAAACGAAATAAAAATACATACCAGAAACTGCAATATTAAATGAATATAAAGTGAATATTTTATTCTTGAATACTTATAAACTGCATTCATATTAAAATCTTGTTTTTCATTATTAATATATAAAGAAGTACTGACTTCATTATTTTCTGAACACCAAATTGCAGGTGGGAGTTTATTTTTATCAGTATCTGTTCCCTTTATTTCAAAATAATAGTTTCCGCTTTTATTTTTGACCTCCTTATCAATTACAATAGAAAAATAGGCATTATCCTGTAATTCATTACCTGATATTTTTTTCGTATATAATGCGATATCATCTTCTGAATATAAAGTAAAGCTGATACCATCCGTATCAATATAGCTGCTATATGTTGCAAACTGGATACTGATAAATTCCAGTCTGCTGTTTTTTGGCACCTCAAAATATTGTCTGCACTCAACATTATTATAAATACCCTCAATAATATTTTCAGCATTAGAAGGTGTTTGTGTTATAAAAGTTTCCTTTTCATTCTTTTTTATTACCAGTATAAATAATCCAATGAAAAGCAGTAAATATACTGCGAAAATAATACTATTTCTTTTCGTCAGCTCAAACAATTTATTTTTCATTTTTACTCCAATCATATCTATTATTTTTGTCCTTCAACGATATAGTTTACCCTTATTTAGATAAGATTTTCATAGAAATTATTATAAACGCTCCCGCATTCCATTATTAATATTTATACAAAAAAATTTAATATGTCTTTTTTTTCTCAGATTCCATAATCTGAGAAATCTTTGCCGCATCTCCCCATATCCCCGGAGAATCATAAGGTCTATCAGGAAAAGCTCCATATTTTAACTTAATCTGAAAACCATTTTCTTTGATAAAGCTTTCTATCTTTTCTGCAAGAGAAACAGGTACTCCTGTACAACTGTTAATAATGCCGTTCACTTTATCCTGCATAACAATTGCTGCAATCTGCTCTGCCATTTCCTGAATAGAGATAAAATCATACAGATTTTTTCCAGTAGTAAACGGAAATTCCTGTTTTCCTTCCTGTTCTGCCTTTACAATTTTGGAAAATATGGAATTGCTGTTTAAATCATCGCCATATATATAAAATCCCCGAATCCATTGAACAATTGCATTGTTATTTTTTCCTGTTAGCATCGTGAGTTGACGTAACGTATTTTTAGCAATTCCATATAATGATAATGGATTTGTAGGTGTATTTTCATCAATTGCTCCTTCATGATAACCAATTTCATGCATGGAACCCATAACAGCAATCTGTTTTAAACCTCCCTCTATCATATTTTTTACAAAAAAATAATGCTTTTCCAAATCTAAAATATGCCTCTCAGAATTATGCACAAATCCATCTCTCCATGCCATATGAAGACATACATCCGGCTTGCCCAGTTCCTCATATATGTTTTTATTTGCAGAAAATATATCTGTT
>ERZ778516.1986-NODE-1986-length-14443-cov-3.785307_pt1 | contig 14443 bp, 9 predicted proteins | sample MGYA00510342_ERZ778516 | MGnify/ENA primary metagenome ERZ778516 (study PRJEB29527, sample SAMN07138961) | mouse gut metagenome | material: feces | host: mouse | place: China:Nanjing | collected 2016-01-25 ...
GGGCAGAAGTAACACCGGCGCAGGATGTGACACCGGATATAGGAACACCTGTCCCGACAAAAGAAACAGATGTGCCAAAAAGCACACCGGAGCCGACTGCAACACCAAAGCCGACACCGACACCAAAGCCACAAAACACTCCTACACCAAAACCGCAGAACACGCCGGCTGGAAAACCGACTGCAACACCGGCACCAACTGCAACGCCGACCTTGACACCGACACCAACCGTCAAGCCGGATTATGCCGAGGGGATGGATGCGGATTTTATTGAATCACTTGGAACACCGCAGAGCGGGGAGCTTTTGGTAGCGGCGGGCGCTGTGGATACCATGTACTATATGCAGACGGATCCTAGATGGGGCAGCCTGATTTATGGCGGGGAGGATACAATCGCAAAATATGCGTGCGGACCGACCTCGATGGCGATTGTTGTTTCGAGTCTTACAGATATAGGGATCGACCCGGTACAGATGTCCGGCTGGGCATTTAATAAGGGGTACTGGTATCCAAAGAGCGGTTCACTGCACTCGGTAGTGAACGGGACAGCAAAGGCTTTCGGGCTGAAATCAGAGGGCGTGGGCAATGATTCTGATACGCCGGAAAAAGTAAAAAAAGCCTTAAAAAACGGGGATATGGCAGTTGTGCTCATGGGCAAAGGGCATTTTACAAAGGGCGGGCATTTTATTGTGCTGCGCGGGATTACCGCCGAGGGGAAAATCCTTGTGGCGGACTGCAACAGCAGGGAGAATACCATGACGGAGTGGGATTTTGAAACCATACAGTCGGAGGCGAAGTGGGCTTCGGACGGCGGACCGTTCTGGATTATACGCAATCCAAACTAATACATCTATGTGTTATGGCACAAAACGGGTGGGGAGATTTCCCCGCCCGTTTTTTTATGCACACGGACGCGGAGAGGAAATATGCAGTAGGAGCTGCCCGCGTCCGGCGCGCGAGTAGGGGGAAGAATCGTTCCCCCCACTCGATTATACACGGACGCGGAGAGGAAATATGCAGCAGGAGCTGCCCGCGTCCATGGAAGTTTGTTTATGGACAGATGGCATAGGACAACCTGCCGAGGAAATAGAATGGTGGAAAGCGGCTGCAAAAGGAGCGGCTATGGATTGTAAGAACGCGATATTTTCACAGGATATGCAGGAATTTTTTGTCCAGCGCGCCGCGCTGCTAGAGGAGCTTTCAATGGTCTACGGTTTTGATTGTATCCTGCCGTTAGATGAAAATTATGCGGTTGGGTATGTCAATACGGGGCGCGTCAACAGCACAACAATAGGATTCCCCTCTGTATACAGCTCCGTGCCGCGCTGCTATGCTATTATGGAGGAGGCGGGGGATGGGACACAGCAGACCTCCAGCGCCCCGGTGCTTGAGGAGATGGGGATTGCAAGGCTTGACAGGCTTCCATACCTTGACCTGTCAGGGCGGGGTGTTATAATCGGTTTTATCGATACGGGGATTGATTACACGCACCCTGTTTTTAAGAATCCGGATGGCACAAGCAGGATTACAGCAATCTGGGATCAGAATGTGGAGGACGGAACACCGCCGCAGGGTTTTGCATATGGGGTGGAATATACGGGGGAACAGATTTCCCAGGCGCTAGAAAGCGGCGATCCGCAGGCAGTTGTGCCCGAGAGGGATGAGAACGGACATGGAACCTTTGTTGCGGGAGTGGCAGCGGGGAACCGTGACCGCGAATCAGGGTTTTCGGGGGTTGCACCGTTTTCGGATATTATGATGGTAAAATTAAAGCCCGCGAAAGCATATTTGAAATCGCTCTATAAAATACCGCAGGATGCTGTTTGTTTTCAGGAAACGGATATGGCATGGGGTTTGCAGTACCTGATGTCGAAAGCGGCTGCAATGCGCAGGCCGTTAGTGGTCTGTATGACACTTGGGACAAATTCAGGCGGGCACTCCGGCAGGGGAATCCTTGACAGCATGATTAATTCTGCCGCGGAGAGATATCATATGTGTGTGGTGACTTCCACGGGGAATGAATCCAGCTACGGTCTGCACTATCGTTCGGAGGGGACGGGATCGGAGTACGAGGAGGTGGAACTTAGGATCGGGGAGCGGGAGAGGGGATTTACAATGGAGTTGTGGGCGGAATCTTTAAACCAGTATTCTGTTTCCGTTGTGTCGCCGACGGGGGAATTGATCCGCAGGATACCCGACCGCCGCAACCATGTGCAGCAGATGAATTTTCTGTTCGAAGATACAAGGATCTGCGTCAATTATTTTATGTCGGAAGGAAGGAGCGGCAACCAGCTTATCCTGATGCGGGTTATGGATCCGACGGCGGGCATCTGGCGTTTCCAGGTATATGAGGACCGGTCTTTTGGAGGGGGATTTGATATCTGGCTGCCAGTCCATAATTTTGTCACAGAGGATACTTATTTTCTGCGAGCCGACCCCTATGTCACAATAGCCGACCCGGGCAATGCAAGCGAGCCTATAACGGTTGCTACCTACCGGGTTGAGGATGGTTCGGTCGCACTTCATTCCGGACGCGGCTTTACAAGAACCGGCGGGAGGAAGCCGGATGTGGCGGCACCGGGAGTATCCATCTACGGACCCGAGTCGGGGGGTGGATTTGGGACAAAAAGCGGCGGGGGGATAGCGTCCGCACTTACGGCGGGGGGATGTGCACTCTTTCTTGAGTGGGCGGTAGTGGATAAAAGACAGCCCCAGATGCGGACGCAGGAGATCAAGAGGCTTTTGCAGGGCGGGGCGGAGCGGGAGGGGCTTCTTACCGCCTCGAGGGAACTTGGGTACGGGCTGGTAAATTTTTATGGGGCATTTGAGGAATTAAGGATTGTGGCTGGAAGTTAATAAAGTAATACTAATAACACTAATATAGGGAAAGGGCAAAGCGGGGCAATGGCAGCTTGACGGGTGTGGATAAAAGTATTATGATTAGCAGGGAGTATTTTATGGCATTTTGTGCCGGAATGTGAGGGAACTATGGAAAGGAAACTGATTATATTCACGGACAGCGGCGATACGGTTATTGATGAGGGAAGCCAGGTATTTGACGGGAGGGGGATTGTCACGGGGGCAGAATTTATCCCGGGAGCGGGGCAGGTGTTAAAAAGCCTGCACGACGAGGGCTACCGAATTGCCCTGGTGGCGGACGGGCAGTGGGAATCCTTCCAGAATGTATACCGTGAAAACGGATGCAGCCACTGCTTTGAACAGTGGATTGTATCCGAGGTGGTGGGACATGAAAAACCGCATGTCAGTATGTTTGATACGGCAATGGATAAAATGGGGTTGTCCGAGGCGGATAAGCCGCTTATTGTAATGGTCGGCAACAATCTGAAAAAGGATATTGCGGGGGCAAATAGGTATGGCATCACCTCCATATGGCTTGACTGGTCGCCGCGGTATTTCCATACGGTGGAGGAGGCGGACTGGCAGCCGGATTATACGGTAAAAACCCCGCAGGAGCTCTATAAGCTGATTCACAGGCTTGAGGAGGAATTGGAAGGAGCCAGCAGCGGCAAGCAGGAGGATGTGGCGGGTGTTTCCGGGGCGGTGGCCCATGAGGTCACCCGCAAACTTTCGCTTGTTACGGATGCCTTTACCAAGATTTTGTACGAGGAGGACGAAGCTTTCTTAAAAAATATGCAGAACCATAATCTGGCGGGGGATGATATTGAAAAGTACCGCTACTGGGAGTGGACCCAGGGGGTTGGGCTGTTCGGGCTCTTTAAGTTGTTCTGCCACGAAAAATCGCGGGCGGGTGATACAGAAAAGTACCTTACCATAATTAGGGAATATTATGACAGACAGCTTTTAATCGGTTCTCCGGCACTCAATGTCAACACGGCAGCTCCCTATCTGACCATGTCATTCCTCGCGGAATATACCGGGGAGAAAAAATATATGGAACCTTGCAAAAGGGCGGCGGAAGAGATTATGGATTCTTTCCCAAGGACAAAGGAGGGCGGTTTCCAGCACAAGACTTCGGATTCTGTAAACGAGCAGGAACTGTGGGATGATACTCTATATATGACAGTACTCTTTCTGGCAAATATGGGTCGCATCCTCAAAGATTCGCGCATGGTTCAGGAGGCGCAGTACCAGTTCCTTTTGCATGAAAAATACCTCTGTGACCGAGTGAGCGGTCTGTGGTACCACGGCTGGACATTTGCGGAAAGAAATCATTTTGCAGGGGCATTCTGGGGGCGCGGGAATTGCTGGATCACAATGGCAATCCCGGAATTCTTATCGATTGTGCCGGAGGATGGACCGGTAAAAAGAATGTTGGTACAGACCTTGAAACATCAGGTGGAAAGCCTTGCAAAATACCAGAGTGATAATGGTATGTGGCATACGCTTGTGGACGATGCGGATTCCTATGTGGAGGCGAGTGCCACCTGCGGTTTTGCTTACGGAATTTTAAAGGCGGTAAAGGACGGGCTGATCGATCCTTCGTACCGCAAAGTGGCATATAAGGCACTGCCCGCCATTTTGGAGTGTATTTCTGAGGAGGGGGTTGTACACCAGGTTTCCTACGGCACGCCGATGGGGCGGACGGATAAGAATTTCTACAAGGAGATTGAACTAAAACCGATGCCTTACGGTCAGGCGTTAGCAATGCTGTTTTTATCGGCGGTGTGAAAAAAAGCGGTTTGTGTGGGGAGGGAAGGACATGGGGCTTGGCAGGCAGTGGGAGGAGCGGCTCAAACTCTGGGATGGTGCGTTTGTTTCAAATCTGTATCAGAAGCTTGAAGGGGTAGAACTTGAAGGTTTTGTAACGATGGATCATATCCCTCTCTGTGAGGTGCGAAAACGGGAATTTTGGCCTTTTAAGGAGGGAAAGTGCTGGGGCAGGAAATGGGAGTACGGATGGTTTCGCTGCCGGATTATCCTGCCGGGGCAGGCGGCGGGGAGGCGGGTAATCTTAAAGCTTGGGGCGGCTTCTGAGATGCTTGTCTATGTGAATGGCAGGGAGGCAGGTTCCATTGACAGGCAGCATGATTTTGTGCAGCTAACCTCCGCCGGTGTTCCGGGCGAAAAATTTGAAGTCTATGCGGAAGGGTATGCGGGGCATGGACCAAGGCTTGAAAACGGCGGTATTTATCCGCCGGAGTCAATCCCAATCCCGCAGCCGCCCAAATTTCAGTGTGTGGTAAAAGAAAGCAGTTTCGGGATCTGGAACGAGGAAATGTTTCAGGCGTATGCGGATTACCACACATTGTATGAGTTGATGCGGGCATTGCCGGAAAATAGCCTGCGCAGGATGCAGGTTGTCTGCGCATTAAAGGAATTTACATACCTGGCGGATTTTGAACTGCCCGAGCCTTTGAGGACGGAAAGCGTTAAAAGTGCAAGGGCGGTGCTTGCTCCGCTGCTAGATAAGAAAAATGGTTCAAGCGCCCCGCTGTTTTCCGTTGTTGGGCAGTCCCATCTTGATCTGGCATGGCTTTGGACAAGGGAGGAAACGAAGCGGAAATCGGCGAGGACTTACGCAAACCAGCTTGCACTTATGGAGAGGTATAAAGAGTACCGCTTCCTGCTCTGTGAGCCGCCCATCCTTGAAAACCTGAAACAATATTATCCCGATTTGTATCTGCGGGTGAAAGAGAGGGTGCGGGAGGGGCGGTTTATCCCCGACGGCGCGATGTGGGTGGAAGGGGATGTCAACATGGCGGGTGGGGAGAGCCTGATACGGCAGTTTGTCTACGGGAAGCGCTGGTTTTATAAAGAATTCGGTGTGGACAGTCGGGTGGCGTGGATGCCTGACACCTTCGGTTTTACAGGTGCCCTCCCGCAGATAATGAAAGGATGCAGAGTTGATTTTTTTGCAACACAGAAGCTGTTGCGCGCAGACCCCGAGTGCGAGCCGTTTCCCTATAATCTGTTCTGGTGGGAAGGGATTGATGGCAGCAGGGTTCTGGCACATATATTTAAGAAAAATAATGCAGCATTTTCGCCCGCCGATATGGTGGGGCGCTGGGAGAAGGACAGGAACCAGGAGGAAGAGATTTCGGGGATGCTATATCCGTTCGGTTACGGGGATGGAGGAGGCGGGCCTACTGAACTGATGCTTGAAATGCTCTGCCGCTGCGGTGACCTTGAGGGAGCTCCGAGGATGGTTGTTGAAGGACCTGGGGATTATTTTTCCCGCGCGCAAGAGCAGCCCGTGGAGAATGTATACTATGGGGAATTGTATCTGGCATGGCACCGGGGAACTTACACCGCGCAGGCGCTGATAAAGAAAAAAGTGCGGGAAGCGGAGGGCGCGCTGCGGCAGGCAGAATTTTTGGCGGGGCTTTGCAGGCTTTCTGGCAGGGAACCTGGGGATTTTTTAGAGGACATATCGGGCAGGGAAATTTCCGTGCGCGTAGAAGCTCTCTGGAAGGAACTTTTATTCTGCGAATTCCACGATATTCTGCCGGGAACCTCGATTAAACGGGTTAATGAGGAAGCAAAAGAAACTCTTTCTGCGGTGCGGCAGGAGGCATCTTTATTGGCGGACAAGCTGTTAAGCGCCCTGGCGGGTGAGGGGGCAGTATTTAATTCACTGAGCTTTAAACGCAGATACAGGGGGGAATACCTGCCGCCATGCGGGTATATAAGGACGGGGCAATGCACGGGGCAGGAAGATGAGAAAAAAGCGCTGTCCGTAAGTGCGCTTTTTTCGGATGACAAAAAAACGTTGTGGTGGAAAGCCCGTATTACCGCGCGAAGGTTGACTGCCTTGGCAGGATTTTAAGCCTGACCGATAAGGAGAGCGGATATGAATATGCGGCGGGCGCACTTAATGAACTTTGTCTTTACAGGGATGTTAATGTGGATTACGATGCCTGGGAGCTTGGCAGAATGTACGAGAAGGTTCCGGAGAAATTTTTGCAGGAAGGGACGCTTGCAATCCGCAGGGAGCGGGACGGGGTACATTTGGATATCGACCGGAGGGAAGCAAATTTTACCTGGCAGCAGGAGATTGTTTTTGCAAGGGATGAGCGCAGAATCGAATTTCGCACAAAAGTGGACTGGAGAGAGAGGCATAAGATTTTGAAGGTATCCTTCCCGACTGCGGTATATACAAGGGAGGCAATCGAGGAAATCCAGTTCGGATACCTGAAACGCCCAACCCACCGCTCGAGGCAGTACGAGCGTGACCTTTATGAAACCTGCCATCACCGCTACGCAGTACTCTGCGATGGCAGGAATGGTTTTGCCCTGCTTAATAACTGCAAATACGGGATCTCCGCAAAGGACAGCACCCTGTCGCTGACACTTTTGCGCGCGCCCGTGATACCGGATATGGAGGCGGATCAGGGAGAACATGAGTTCACCTATGCGCTGTATTTGTTTCAGGGACCATTTACCGGGAGCAATGTTGTGCGCGAGGCTTATGAATTAAACACGGAGGTGTTAGTATCCGGAAGCTGTGGGCGGGATATTAAGGAAGCCGGGGCGGCAGTAAGCTACTTTTCTATAGATGAAAGTAATATTATACTGGAAACCTGCAAACCGGCACTGGATAGTGAAGATGCTGTTGTGCTGCGGCTTTATGAGTGTATGGGGGGAGCGGTAACCTGCGTTTTGTCCCTGCCCCCTGCGGTAAAAGAGGTATGGATATGTAATATGCTTGAGGAAAAGCAGGAGAAAGTGCCCTTGACAAATGGGAAAGTCAGGCTTTTCTTCCACTCGTTTGAAATCAGGACATTGATGCTTTTGGTGTAGGAAGATGAGGGGGCAGCGGAGCGGAGTCCTTATTTCTTTTGATTCTGTGGCAGCATCGGTTTTGACTGCGGAGGGAAGCCGGGAGTGGATAGCCGGAAATACCATGCATCGGAAGTTTTTGCTGTCAGTATTGTAAGGATATAATTTATGTGAGAGAGGGATGAAGATGGAATCGCATTACAAAAAAATTGTTAAGGATACGGACAGGCGGGTTATTGCTTCCATGCAGCGTCAGATTATGGATGGGGGAAATGCCTGTTATGGAGGGTTTTGGGACGGGACGGGTATTGTGCAGGCGAAGTATGCCATTTATCAGGTGGCACCAATGATAGCGGCATACTGCTGCACGGACAGCGCATTTTACAGGAGCGGGGAGATCTTTGAGCGGATTATAGCGGGTCTTACATACATCCGGGGTGTCCAGCATGAAAACGGGCTGTTTGATTATATTACCTGCAATTTTTTTTCCGCGCCGGACACGGCTTTCTGCCTGAAAAAACTGTTGCCGGTATATGAGTATCTGCGCGGGATGGGGGAGGAGGAAATTTCCCCGGCGGAGAAAGTTTCTTGGATAGGGAAGATTACTACCGAGGAAATTTCCCCGGCGGAGAAAGTTTCTTGGATGGGAAAGATTACTACCGGGGAAATGGAAATCCTGCGCCGCCTTGAGGAAATAATAAAAGATGGCGCAGACGGTATGCTTGCGGGCGGTTTCCACACGCCAAACCACCGCTGGGCGATCGCGTCAATCCTGATGGCGTGCAGCAAATATTTTGGCAGCAGGAAGATGGAGGAGGCAGCTAACACATATTTAAAAGAGGGCATTGACTGCAATGAGGACGGTGAATTTTCCGAGAAATCCGCCGGGAATTACAACCGGATTAACAACGATGCAATGATTTTGCTATCGCAGGTTACGGGGGATACCACCTATGAGCAGCATGTTTTGCGCAATCTTCGCATGATGCTTACCTATATCGAGCCGGACGGCAGTATATTTACGGCGAATTCCACACGTTTTGACAAGGATTTGCTGGTCTACCCGACGGATTACTATATGGAATACCTGAGAATGGGACAAAAATATAATATCCCGGAATTTCTTGCAATGTGCAATTTTATTTTTGACCTGGCAGGGGAGAAAAATCTTGCCGCGCCGGACTGCCTGATCTGGTTTATGCTCTGCCCGCAGTATCGGAACCTTGAATTTGGGGAGAGTTATGATTTCGGAAATTTCCATGCATTTTACAGGGATTCGGGTATTGTGCGGGGCAGAAACGGGCGATTTACCTATACTGTGATGAGCGGAAAGTCGAATTTTTTCTATCTCCACAGCGGGACGATAAAGCTGGAGGTAAAGGTGTGCGGAAGCTTCTGTGAACACAGGGCGTTTAAGGCGGATAATATTGAGCAGCTTCCGGGAGGGGGGTACCATCTGAATCAGGTGATGAGGGGATGGTATTACCTGCCGTTTGAAGATGCACCGGAAACAAGTGACTGGTGGAAGATGAACCAGGTAGCCCGCCCTAAAAAATATGGACCAAATATGCAGATTGATGTGTGGGTGCAAGAGGTGAAGGGCGGGGTGGATATCCGGGTTAAAACCTCAGGGGTTGAGGGTGCGCCATGGCGGATTGAACTGGCATTTTTTGGCGTTAATTTCCTAACAAGCCGCCAGATTGACATGCCGCTTACCGGCAGCGAGGTGCTGGTGGTAAAGGAGGGGGAAGTTGAGGTGGCAAACGGATACGAAACCCTTTTGATAGAGACATGTTTAGAAAAGCATCATTTTATAGAGGGAAAGGAAGACAGCGAGAAAAAGACACAGGGGGCGTTTACATTGTATCTGACGGATTACACAGCGTTTGACCGGGAAATCCATATACGGAATAAATTAGGTTTGTAGCGGATTGGACTGTTTTTTGAAACTTTCCCCAGGTATTTAAATTTTGATTGACACGCCAAAAAACCATAACTATAATATATCTATTGGAAGCATAAAATCTGAATGGATGAAAACAAAGAGCGAAGGGAGAGCATACTATGAAAGCCTACAAGGACATGAGCCGGGATGAACTCTTATCCTTAAAAGCAAGCCTTTTAGAACAGTATAAGACCGAGGAGGCAAAGGGGTTATCCCTCAATATGGCGCGGGGCAAGCCAGGCGCGACGCAGCTTGCAATTTCCATGCCGCTGTTAGATGAGATCAATTCGAAATCCGATATGACAACCCTGCTTGGGAATGACACCAGGAATTACGGCGACTGGGACGGAATCGGAGAGTGCAGGCAGCTTATGGCGGACATGATGGAGGTTAAAAAAGCCAATGTCGTTGTGTGCGGGAATTCCAGCCTGAATATTATGTACGATACAGTTGTGCGCTCAATGGTGATGGGGGTCAATGGCTTAACACCATGGTGCAAGCTGGATAAGGTGAAGTTTTTGTGCCCGGTACCCGGTTATGACAGGCATTTTAAGATAACGGAAACTTTCGGGATTGAGATGATTCCGGTGCCGCTTGGCGAGGACGGACCGGATATGGATATGGTCGAGGAGTACGTAAGCGGCGACGATGCCGTAAAAGGGATATGGTGTGTACCAAAATATTCCAACCCGACGGGCATTACTTATTCGGATGAGGTCGTGCGGCGTTTTGCCAATTTAAAACCGGCGGCGGCTGATTTCCGTATTTTCTGGGATAACGCATACTGTATCCACCATCTCTATGACGATATGAAAGATAAGATCCCGAACATACTTGAGGAATGTGAAAAAGCGGGCAACCCGGATATGGTATATGTTTTTGCATCCACCTCAAAGATCAGTTTCCCGGGTTCCGGTGTATCCGCTGTTGCAACTTCACTTGCAAATATGGAATATATCAAGAAATTTATGACAACGCAGATTATTGGACACGATAAGATCAACCAGTTAAGGCATGCGCGTTTCTTTAAAAATATTGACGGGCTGAATGCACATATGAAAAAACATGCGGATCTGATGCGCCCGAAATTTGAGGCGGTACTTACCGTTTTGGACAGGGAGCTTGCGGGGCTTGAAATCGGGACTTGGACAAGGCCGCGGGGCGGGTATTTTATTTCCTTTGATTCGATGCCTGGCTGCGCGAAGGCGATAGTGGCAAAATGCAGGGATTTAGGGCTTGTCCTGACCGGTGCGGGTGCAACCTACCCATATGGCAGGGATCCGAAAGATTCGAATATCCGCATTGCGCCGTCCTTCCCGACACCGGAGGAGATGTTTGAGGCGGCGGGGATGTTCGCACTCTGTGTGAAGATAGTTTCTGTTGAGAAATTGTTGGGTCAATAATATATTGTAAATTGAAATTGAAATTGATGGTGCCACCCGAGGTCGGCTGGAGCTTGATTTTGCAGCAGATTTAAAAATGCAATGGGGAAGGAGGAAAGAATATGCCATTGATTAACAAGATTATGAAAAAGCTTCCCCGCAAGCAGGTGCTTCCGGGCGAGCTTGAGGCGGCACGCCGGTTTAAGGAGCCGTTAGTAGTACCACGGCAGCAGCTTTCGGAGGATGGGAAGGATGAGAGCGGGGAATATCCGATTTTAGAGAGGGAGATACTTCCCGAGCGAATTATCTGTCCTGACTGTGGGGGAATAACACTAGAGGGACTGGACTTTTGTGATAAATGTGGGGGGGAGTTGCGGTGAAGGTTATGCGCCGGGAATATTGTTTGATAGTATTTCAAAATCGATTTGTTTACAGTATTGACTATTTGAAAAAAAGAGTTATAATAAAACTTGGATAATATTATTGATTCCAAATGTTCAGGAACTGTTTCTACGAGATTGAGAAAAATTACTCCTGCTAGTTGAGATTATACATATATTTCTGGGATAAAATTTCCAAAACCGTCATGGGCAGGGAACCTGCTTTGGAGCAAGCAGAGAGGAGTAACTTATTTATGGAAAAGAAGGGTAGTATTGAAAAAAAGCTCACTCACTCATTCTTTAATGTAGCATCTATTGCTGCGGGGGCGGCGGTCTTGGGGTTGATCGCATTGATTTTCCTTTCAATGAGGTATTCGTATGCACTGACCAATTTCGGTTTTGCACAGGGGGATATCGGGCGGGCTATGTTTGAATTCGCGGATATCCGCTCATCGCTGCGCGCGGCAATCGGCTATGATAACGAGGACGCGATCGCTTCCGTTGTGCAGATGCATGATGAGTTGAAGGTTGCGTTTGAGAGGGATTTTGCCAAGGTCGAGGACACCATTGTGTCGGAGGACGGAAGGGAAGCCTACGATGCGATAAAGCAGGAGTTAAAGGCGTACTGGGAGCTTGACGATAAGATTTTGAGGCTGGGAGCCACGACCGACAGGGAGTATTGTAAACTGGCGCAGGATCTTGCGCTGACGGAGCTGGCTCCGGTATATCAGGGCATTTATGATAAACTCGAAAACCTGCTTGATGTGAAAGTGGAGCAGGGGAATAAGATATCCCTGACACTTAGGATTGTATGTATTATTACAGGTTTTGTGGTTGCGGGTGCGATTATCGGGGCGATGTATTTGTCCGCAAGGATTGGAAAGCGGATTGCACAGAGGCTTACCAGTCCGTTAAAGCAATTGGGGGAACGTCTTAAAACATTTTCAGGCGGGGATTTGACCACGCCGTTCCCGGTAATCAGCACGGGGGATGAAATCGAGGATATGAATAAGGATGCCGTCGAGATGGCGGATCAACTCAATGTGATTATCCACGATGTCGGTGAGGTGCTTGGGGAAATGTCCAGGGGGAATTATGCGGTTCGGTCAAGGGCGAGCGGACGCTATACCGGGGATTTTAAAAAGTTGTTTGAGTCCATGAGGGGTATGAGGGATCAGATGAAGGAAACCCTGCTTTCCATCGGGGAGGCATCAAGCCATGTATCCTGCGGTTCGGGCGACCTTGCAAAAGCCTCCCAGAGCCTTGCTGAGGGCGCAACGGAGCAGGCTGGTGCGGTGGAGGAGCTGCAGGCGACCATCGCAAATATTACGGCTACAATGGAGAAGAGTGCGCAGAGTGCAGAGGATTCCTATGCGAAGGCACAGCACTATGCCGATGCGGCGGATAACAGCCGCGAGGAGATGAACAATATGATGACTGCGATGGGGCGGATTAACGAGGCTTCCGCAAGGATTGGGGATATTATATCAAAGATCGAAACCATCGCAGCACAGACCAATCTTTTGTCGCTGAATGCTTCCATTGAGGCTGCCCGCGCAGGCGATTCCGGCCGTGGATTTGCTGTTGTGGCGGATCAGATCCGCGAGCTGGCGAACCAGAGCGCTAAGGCTGCGATTGATACAAGGGAATTGATTGAGGGTTCGATTAAGGAAGTTGCCGAGGGCAACAATTCCGCTGAGCGCGCAGCACATTCCATTAAATCCGTTGTGGATGGAATCAAGGAGATTGCAGAGTTTTCCAGGGAATTAAAGAATATGGTGGAAGACCAGACCGAGGCGATACGCCAGGCGGAAGTGGGCGTGGAGCAGATTTCCGAGGTCGTGCAGGTCAATGCGGCGACCGCGCAGGAATCTTCTGCAACAAGCGAGGAACTTTCTGCCCAAGCCATTGTCCTTGATGAACTGGTTGGGAAGTTTGTATTACAATAGCAATTAACTGCCCGGGGTAAAGCCGTTAGCGGGGCAGATATGAAAGCGTTTTGCGGGTTTACCCCCGGCAGGTTTGTATTGGCAGGCCTGTCCGGGGGTATTTTCTGTATATCCGGTCATTTGACAAGCTTTGGGATTTCTGTTATGATGTTTTTTTAGAAAGTCTTTAACTGGAGGTGAAGCATGGGAAAAACTATCTTTACAATTGCAAGGCAATATGGAAGCAGCGGGCGCATGGTTGGAAGAAAACTGGCAGATCAGTTAAAGATACATTATTATGACAGGGAACTTTTGCGCCTTGCTTCTAATGAGAGTGGGATTGACGAGGAGTTGTTTTACAAGGCGGATGAAAAGTTAAAAAAGACTTTTTTTGATTACCTTGCCCGCAAAAAGTACAGAGAGAACTGGATTTCCCCGGACAGCGACGAATTTACCTCCGACGATAATCTTTTTAATCTCCAGGCAAAGATTATCCGCAGCATTGCAGAAAAAGAGTCCTGTGTGATTATTGGCCGCTGCGCAGATTATATCCTGCGGGGGAGAGGTGATGTGGTGCGGGTTTATCTTCATGCGCCTTTTGAGGAGAGGTTAAAGGCTGTTCTTGCGCTTTCTCCGCTTTCGGAGGAGGAGGCGAGGAAGCAGATGGAAAAGACGGATAGGTTGAGGGAGGAATATTATTCGTACTATACGGGTGGGAGGGTCTGGAATTCGGCAGATAATTATGATTTGTGTATTGATACAAGCCGCGTGACGGTGGATGGATGTGTGGAGATGATTATCCGGTATCTGGAGTCCATACAGCGCGGGAAGGGAGGCAGGTAGTTTGAGAGCATGGGAGAAGAATTTCAGGAAGGTGGAGCCGTACATCCCGGGAGAGCAGCCACAATTTGAGAATATGGTGAAGCTGAACACGAACGAGAATCCGTATCCGCCATCTGCTAAAGTGGCGAAAGAGTTGGAGGAGCTTAGTAGACAGACGGAAAAGTTCCGTTTGTATCCGGATTTTAAGTCGAGAGTGTTAGTGGATGCTTTGGCTTTACATTATGGGCTTTCGTCGGATCAGGTTTTTGTCGGGGTTGGCTCGGA
>ERZ778516.1987-NODE-1987-length-14438-cov-5.054161_pt1 | contig 14438 bp, 9 predicted proteins | sample MGYA00510342_ERZ778516 | MGnify/ENA primary metagenome ERZ778516 (study PRJEB29527, sample SAMN07138961) | mouse gut metagenome | material: feces | host: mouse | place: China:Nanjing | collected 2016-01-25 ...
TCCATCATCGAGGTAATGATTATCAAGAACAAAGCCTAAACAACCTGAACCCGATATAGGACTTTGTTTTTAATGGTATAGAAACCAAACGTGATTAAACAATGCTATCTCGATTTCCCTTCCCCCACTGGAGGAGAGAAATCGAGATAGTACTTTTAACTCATAACACTTCTGAAAAAACTTATAACTGATAGGAAACGAGCAAAGTCTTTTATCACCTTATCACCCCAATCGTTCTCTGAACGCTTCGGGCAACTCCGGCATGGCACCGCTTTGCGTGCAAACGTATGCAGAGAACTCCGCGGCCAGTTTATGAGCTTCGGGTACCTGCTTTCCGCTGAGAATGGCAGCCGTGAAAGCTGCCGTGAACGAATCGCCCGCCCCCACGGTATCAGCCACCGGCACTTTCGGAGTCTCCTGGAAGGAAACCACTCCCGGAGTAAACACATAACTGCCGTTCGTTCCGCAAGTCAGGATAAGCATTTTCAAATTATATTTGGCCAGCAGAATCCAGCATTTGTCCTGCAAGTCGATGCCCGGATAGCCGAAGATACGGCTGATGGTCACCAGTTCCTCATCGTTTATCTTGAGAACATTGCAGCGGCGCATGGATTCGCAAAGTATCTCCTTAGTATAGAAACCCTGGCGGAGGTTGATGTCGAATATCTTCAACTGCTCGTCCATATCAGGCATCGCATCAAGAAAACGGTTGATAGTGGTGCGGCTAGTTTCACTGCGTTGCGCCAAAGAACCGAAACACACGGCACGGGTATTCAGTGCCAGATGTCTCAATTCATCCGTAAACGGGATATTATCCCAAGCGACCCCTTCCTTTATTTCATAGCAAGGAACCCCTACGGCATCAAGAGTCACCTGTACGGTTCCGGTCGGATAAGGCACACGCTCTATCTGAGTTCGCAAGCCTTTCCGGGCAAAGACATCCAGAATCTCGTTTCCGTCGGCATCGGCACCTACGGCACTGACCACGCAACTGTCGAACCCAAACTGCGATGCATGGTAAGCAAAGTTTGCCGGAGCACCGCCTATCTTCTTCCCTTCGGGGAGGCAATCCCATAAAGCCTCACCCATTCCTACAATTACCTTATTCATGATATTATTTAGTTTATTGAATCATATGTTTTCATTCGTAGCGGCCTATTGTTCCACCTGACAAGAAGCAGTAAAAAAGTTGCCAAGTATAGGACAAAAAGTTGCCAACTACCTATTAAAAAGTTTCTAAGAACCAAGGATTATCTCTATCCCAAGGCTTGGGATAGACATCCGCAGGCTGGGGACAGATATCCGCAGCTTTGGGACATGCGTCCCCATCCTGCGAACAAACATTACCGCTTCATACGCAGCATATAGAAGAACAGATAGACTACCCCTACCGTCATCACAGCCACGGCACCGCTCTGTCCTACAGCATCACTTGCCAAGCCCATTGCTATCGGAAATACCGTACCGCCGAAGAGCCCCATAATCATCAAGCCGGAAACCTCGTTCTTCTTTTGTGGCATAGCAAGCAACGCCTGAGAGAAAATAACCGGAAAGATGTTCGAATTGCCGAAACCGATGAGGGCAATGCAAATATATATCATCGTCTTTTCATGGAATACGAACAACCCTACCATCGCCACTAACATACATAACACGCTGATGCCGAAGAAGGTTCGGGGAGCCATCTTTTGAAGGATGAAGGTTCCGAGAAAGCAACCCGCCGTGCGGAAGATGAAGTAAAGGCTGGTGGCAAAGCCGGCATCGGCCAGCGTCATGCCCAGGCGCTCCATCAGAATCTTGGGCGCCGTGGTATTCGTACCTACGTCAATGCCTACATGGCACATGATGCCCAAGAAGCAGAGAAAGATAAACGGCTTGCCCAGCAGGGCGAGGCACTCCCCGAAGGTGGAAGGGCGCCCCTCTTCCTTTTCTTCGCGGATGGAAGTACCGCTCAGCCAAAGAATGGCAATCACCGCAATGACCATATAGACCGGGAACAGCACCCTCCAGCCCATGCCCAGAGACGGAATGACCTGCGTAGCTCCCCACATGGCAATGTATGGAGCCAGAAACGAAGCAATGGCTTTTACAAACTGTCCGAAAGTGAGCGAACTTGCCAGCCGCTCGCCGCTTACGATGTTGGAAAGCAGCGGGTTGAGCGACGTTTGCATCAGCGCATTACCGATGCCCAGCAATGAGAACGAGAGCAGCATCAGCACGTAGCCGTCTCCGAAAACCGGGAGAAGCAAAGAGGCAAACGTGATGACAAGGCTGAGAAGCACCGTCTTCTTGCGTCCGATGCGGTTCATCAGCATACCCGTAGGTACGGAGAAGATGAGAAACCAGAAGAACACCAGAGACGGGAATATATTGGCTTGCGAGTCGGTCAGGTTCAAGTCGGCCTTCACGTAGTTGGAAGCGATGCCTACCAAGTCTACAAAGCCCATGGCGAAGAAGCAAAGCATGACCGGAAAGAGCTTTGCCAAGGAAGCGGAAGATGTAGCAGATTGTTTCATTTTACAATGTTCTTTTTAATGGTCAAATTATTTTCTACCTCCAGCGGATAGACGGTCAGGTTTCCTACCCGGCAACGGCCTTTGTCGGTCGATATGGAAAGAGTGGTGTAGGGTTCCGTGGGGAAAACCAAGTTTGTCATGACGAAACGCCCCTCTCCGTCGAAAGCCTCGATGCTGCAACGATCTATGAACAAACGCAGATGTTGTTTTCTGCCCTGAGGGGCCGGAGCCAGCGTGATGGCAGGAAAATCCTTGCTGAAGTCCGTCAGACCGCTTCGGGTGCGATCCATGCCGAAACTGTTGTCTGTCAGATTATAGGTCAGGACGGTCTGTTCCCCTTTAGGATTACTCAAGGTAATGTTTACCTTTCCGGCAGTGCGGGCGTCCAATTCCAGATTCACCTCACAGATTCCGTTATTGGCAACAGGCAGTTTCTTTGCCACACCGTTCTTGCCTACAGAGAAAGCACCGTAATCCATCGTTTTCTTGCCCCGCAAAGCCAATGTTTCGGGAGCCGGTACGGTAGTGAGATAATAGTCGCCGTCACCGACTTTGTAAAGACCCAAGTCGCGCGGAAGAGAATTGGCACTGCGATACTGCTTGGTGGGCACGTTGTTGGCGTACTGCCAATTACTCATCCACGCTATCACAGTATGTCTGTCATCAGGAGCATTGCTCCACGACACAGTGGCATAATGGTCCTTTCCGTAGTCCATCCACTTGGTGACTTCGGGCTTGGTGTCGCAAGTAAACGTCTTGCCGTCGAAATCACCTACAAAGTACTGTGCCGCACTGCCGCCGAAGGGGCCTCCGGGATTGATGTTGCAGATAAGCACCCACTTCTTCTCGTCGGTACCCCGAACGGGCAACTGCATCAGGTCCGGGCATTCCCATACTCCCTCCTGACATCCGTAACCACGACCGAAGCTGCTCTCCTTTTTCCAGTTCTTCAAGTCGGGAGAAGAGTATATCCACATCTCCCTCTCCAGCGCGGCGGCAAGGACAAGAATCCATCTGCCGCTTTCGGCATGCCAGAACATATTCGGGTCGCGGCACTCCTTGTCCGAGGTGATGATGGGATTGTTTTCGTAGGTCTTGAAAGTCCGTCCGTTGTCCAAGCTATAGGCAAGACTCTGTATCTGGCTGGCACCCGCCGAGGTATAGATAGCGACAACGGCATCCTTGCCGAAACCAGCGGTGTTCTCCTTGTCCACCACACAGCTGCCGCTGAAAATCATTCCCAGCCCGTCGGGCACGAGCACCGGCTCTTCCGCTTTCCAGTTCACCAGGTCGGTGCTGGTGGAGTGTCCCCAACTAAGATTTCCCCACATGGAACCGTAGGGATTGTACTGGAAACAGAGATGATACACCCCATCCTTGTAGAACATCCCGTTGGGATCATTCATCCAGCCATAGCGGGGAGTATGATGAAAAAGCGGGCGGAAAGCTTCGCTGTTAGATGCGTCAAACGTATCGCTCAGGCATATATCGCTCCAGCAGGCATCCTCCATGGCATCGCGTACGTTGGCACGGCTGTTGCCCGTATGCACGTCCAGCGACACCTTGCCGGTTTCATACGGAGCCAGGTCGAAAGGCACCCGGTAATCCACGCGATTCATGGCAAGACGTACCGTCAGCGTACGCTCCACCTTATTATTTACCAGTACATGAATGGTTGCCTCCGGAGCAGCCTCTTCAACGGGCAACAACAGATACTTCCTGGGAGACACTACTTGTATCAGACTATGGTTGGCACCCAGATAATGGACCTTCAGTCCCTCTTGATTTTGCGCCGCACAAAGTCCAACGCTCATCCACAGCAGGAAGAGCAATGCGGCCAAATTTCGTTTTACGTTCATAATAGATATTTTATGTTTATTCATGGTTTCATGTTTTTCATCCGTTGCAAAGATACGGCCTTACGCCATTCCCGACTATCTTTTTTGTTTCAAAGCATACTACAAATGTTACATTCAGTCTAAAAAAAGCCGTCAAGGCAGACCAGCGTGTCCTTTTCGTTCACAAAGAAAGAGACAATTCCACAACCATCATTGTTGGCAAATCATCTTAGCGAATCGGGAGACACAGAAGAGTGAGGACGATAAGGCTCCTTGTATAAACTGTCTGAATTCATTTGTGCACCGGCAGACAATGTTCCTGCCAATAAAAGCACACCCAATATAGTTGGTATCTTCATTTTCTGCATTTTCATTAAAAGTTCATCTTTACCCTTGCATCTTTCAGTCTCCAAACTTCGGCAGCAACTTCCGTTGTATTTCCATCAGAGAATAGCTCCAATAGCGTACCGTTTTCTTTCAGAGGAAAGATTCTTGTAGTAAACGCATCTTCGTTATTGATAAATCCTTCCACTACAGAACCGTCAATAAACAAACGAATTTCCACCGGCTTGGTTGTATCCAACCGATACCGGTCCTTGCGGAGCTTCAAAGGAATGTGTGCACGCAAGGAAGAATGCGTCTGGTCTACAATAAGTTCCTCCTTTTCCACATCATAATAAATCAGGCTATATTCGCTATTATCCGGATTCTTGCACAATGTAAATCCAAACCGTCTTGCGTCACCGGGATAAAAAGTCGCCTTGACTTCAAGCTGATGTTCCCTTCTGCTCAAAATGCATGGTTTCGCAGCAGTCAATGCCTGCCTGGAATAAACCGTGGATTGTTCACGCAATTGTTTCATTACGGGATGGGGTGTCTGGCATAGTTTTCCATCTTTCAACTGCCATCTTCTGGGCATACTATAGAGATGCGCCCATCCTTGTTCATAAGTGGCTTCCCCTCCTATTTCATCGGGTATAATGGCAATGGCAGCAACATCCCCTTCCAGAGTCTCCACAACAGAGGGAGACAGCAAGCGGTTGATGACCTCCAGATTTTGAGGAACCGGATTGTCCGGTACAAACTTCTCATTCTTGAAATCTCCTATCCAATATTGGCAACGCGCAGGTATGCCTTTATGAGGAACCCTATTCACCAAAAGAACATACTTGCCGCCCATCTTCTTAAAGACCGGCATTTCCCAGAAAATACCGGAATCATCCACTTCCGGATTTCCCTCAAACAGTAAATGTACAAAATCCCATTTCTTCAGGTCTGCCGATTTATAAAGCAACAAAGCTCCATGGGGTGTATCGGTCTGCTCAATGCCGAAGCCGATAATCATATACCAGACATCACCTTCTTTCCAGACATACTGGTCGCGCATGTCCGTACGGGTATATCCGGCAGGCTTCTCGGCGATAACCGGATTACCCGCATATTTCTCCCATTCTATCAGCGCAGTATCTTTCGGAAAAGCAATACCTACTCCCAGATTGTCTCCACCGGCTGTATATATCAGTTGGGGGATACCGTCATCATTGATGACAGCATATCCGGACCATATTCCATTCTTGTCATAAGCAGCATCAGGAGTCAAAGCCGGCTTTTCCTCCGTCCAATGAAGCATATCGGGACTGCTGAAATGTCCCCAATTTATCTGCCCCAGGAAAATGGCAGAAGCATTCTTCTGATTGAATATATGGTATTTACCTTTATAAAGAAGCAAGCCATGCGTTTCATTAGTCCAGTTGGCAGCCGGCAACAGATGATAACGGGGGCGGTTGAAGTCCTTCGCAAAACGGGTTTCCGGAATAGCCAAAACCGGAGTTTTCTTCAATCCCAAGGCAATCTCGTCTCTCCATGCAGACGAATCATCGGAAAAGGGAGTGAGGCTTATCCCGTCAATCAACCCGTTTATAGCCGTAACATCGTACATCCAAACCTTCTTTTCCCTGAAATCCTTACCTACCCGAAGGGACATTTCCCCACCCAGTAAGTTCCGAGGCCATACCTCCGCACTCATCCTCTGCCCATTCAGGCAAACCGATTCATTGCTCAAATCAAGGCCCACATGCAGCCACTTGAAACGGTCGACTTTTGTCTTTAATGAACAGTAAGAGTATGAGCCATTCTGCCCCATTCCCAACAGCAACTCACCATAACGGTCTACACACACCGCTACAGATGTTCCTGCCATGTCTCTGATTCCCATAAAGGCAGCAGTATCCGTCGGATAAGATTCCAAAGCAAACCATCCGGACAACGACGAAACCTCTCCTTCCGCGGTGGTTTCCATCCAGGTGGAATAGCCGTCTGTACGAAGGGCCTTACCTTCGACTCCGGCAACAAATTCCGGTATTTCCTTTATAGTGTACAAATTCAACAGTGACTTGCCGTCACTGGAAAGTAAGGAGTCCTGCCCGTCAAACGACCATGTTTTTTGAGCAAAAGCTGCATTCAAAGAAAGCAATAGACAGCCCAATATAGAATAGGCAAAGTATTTCATAATAAAAGATTGTTTAAAGAAAGAGGGGGGAAACAAATGTTTCACCTCCCTTACGTTTCTATTTCAAAATACAACTAGTTGAACGGAGCATAACCGGGATTCTGTACATACTTACCTCCCGAGAATCCGTATTGATTGTTCGGAACCGGATAATACTCATCCTTTCCACCCGTAAAGTGCGCATTGGCATAGTAAATGCGATTGTCTGCCTCCGCAGCGATGTACTTGTTCATGGTTGTTTCCACTATGCCCCAACGAACCAAGTCAAAGAAACGTTCACCTTCCAAAGCCTTCTCCAGACGTGTTTCCCAACGGAGGGCCTGACGGGCATAATCCTGATTCCATACATCAGCAGGATAAGGATTGACAAGATAGTTGGCCGCATTGTGGGAATGGTCGTTGAAATCCTTTACATAGGCGCTGTTCCGGGCACGATTGCGTATCCGGTTAATCAAATCACGGGCAGTTTCGAGTCCATTGCCTTCATTGAGTTCAATAAGAGCCTCAGCTTTCCAAAGAAGGATATCCGCGTAACGTATAATCTGCCAGTTCAACTGTGAAGCCCCCCAAGGCCATCCATTAAACATATCACTACTTTCCGGAGAAACCCAAAAGCGCTTCGCACAATTATAGCCGTAAGTTTCCTTATCACGCACCCATCCTTCACACGGTTTGTCCGGGTAAGTTTTCCAAGTTATATTAGGACGGCCCACAACAAAATCAAGACGCGGGTCTACATTGGGAGTCGTGTTTTGCAAAGTATAAACACCATTGTTCAGTACCGCCCAACTATAATCAGGCTTTGACTGATAATTAAAATCGGGCAAACCGTTTGCATCTGTCTGGTAAGCATTGATCAGGTCTTGGCTGGGCAAGAAGAAACCGTCGCCTCCGTAAGGGCTGCCTCCGCCCGGAGAATTCAACAGATTGCTCCAGTTGATGCGGCCGGCACTTTCGGTACCGTCATTCATGGAATATTGAATGGCAAAAACAGACTCTTTACCGTTTTCATTAGCTACCAAATCCAATCCCTGGAAATCGTCAAGCAAACCGTAACGGTTGCTGGCAGTCACCTGGTCGCAAAGCGAAACGACTTCCCTCAGCAGCTCTTTATTGATGGAAGTTACGGCATGTGTAGTCTCATCTTGCTGATACGCCTGGTACAGCTTGATTTTAGCCGCATAGGCCAGTGCTATGTATTTATGAATACGCCCTACCTCCGGCTGTGATGCAGGAAGCTGTTCGGCAGCATCAAGCATCTCCTTGGCCAGCATACTCAGAATCTCGTCACGGGTAAACTCATTGTTCGGAATATCCGGATATCGGGAAATCTCAACGTTCTCGTCAAAATAAGGTATCTTGTTGAAAAGCCGGCTCAACTCAAAGTAATAATGGACACGAAGCACTTTCATCTCCGCAATGCGGGATACACGCCCGTTCACCTGCTCGTCTGTTGCAGCATTCAGTACGCGCAATGCAGAGTTACAACGCTGCACACTGCAATATAGATGGTACCACTTGCTGTCCAGAAATCCATTGGTAGCATCCATATCAAATGTCTCCATACGGTGCACTTCATTAAGGTCACCGACACCGCCACCGCCTTTATAGGCATTGTCCGAACGCACCTCACCATAAGTCCAATTGGAAGTAGGATGACACCATACACTCCAGCTCTGTCCCTCGGGACCACCCAAAGCTGCATACGCAGCATTCACCAAAAGGTCGGCACCTTTTGTAGAAGTCATAATATCTTCGTTCAAGCTACCCTGGGGCTTCAAATCCAGAAACCTGTCTTCATTACAGCTTGCAGTCATCAGCGCTACTGCGCCAAGCATATATAAATGTTTCAATTTCATAATAGTATAGTTTTAAAGTTTAGAAACCAAATGATAATCCCAAAGAGAACGTACGGGGCAACGGATAAGGATAGCCCAGACCTTCAGGGTCGGCACCCGTATAACCGGTAATCGTAAACAAATTCTGAGCCTGGAAATAAATGCGCGCATGACGCATCTTCATCTTGTCGAGAACTGCTTTAGGAAGCGTGTAACCCAATGTCAGGCTTTTCAGCTTGATATACGAACCATTTTCAATATAGAACTCGGAAACCTCGTGCTCATTGTTGCTGTTAAGGGTGGTCAAAGCAGGTACACTGCTATTGTAAACACCTGTCTTTTCAAAATTCTCGTAGGCATGCATGGCATCGAGCAGGCGGGTAGAGTGATTACCGGTCCAGCATTGGAACAAATCCGTATAATATTTGGAGTTGTTATAGGCATCACGAATCATACCGTTGAAGAACATGCTGAGGTCAAAGCCTTTCCAAGATGCCCCAAGATTCAGACCTGCAATCACTTTCGGATTGTCAGAACCCAACCATACACGGTCGTTCGTATCAATCGTACCGTTACCGTCAGCATCCACGTATTTGATACGTCCTACTCCGGGAGCGCCAAACCGTACATTATATTTGGATTTATACTCATCCACCTCCTGCTGGGTACGGAACACTCCATCTGTCTTGAAGCCCATCCATGAACCGAACGGTTGGCCAACCAAAGTCTTGTCAACACCATTACCGCCACCATAAGTATAGTAAATTTCTTCCGTCAGCTCTGTCACCTCATTTTTGTAGTATGAAAGATTAAATGCTACATTATACTGGAAATCCTTCACCTTATCATTCCAGGTCAATGCCATCTCGAAACCTTTATTGTTCATCGTACCACCATTATACCAGCAGTAACCACCCTCGCCAATGACAGCAATATACGGTTTCTCTACAAGCATATCGCTTGTCTTCTTATCAAAATAATCGAGAGAAGCACTCAGACGTCCGTTCAGGAAAGCGGCGTCCACACCGATATTGAGCTGCCTTGTACTCTCCCACTTCAAATCAGGATTGGTAGACCTCACTTTGTAACCACCGGGAGCCAAAGTTGTTCCATCACCGTTCATGTTGTAGCTTGCATCCTTCAGACTAATCAAATATTTTGTGTAGGGAGCTTCATTATCAATAATATCGTTACCGTTGATACCCCATGAAGCACGTAGTTTCAAATCTGCCAACCAATTTCCGGTCGCTTCCATAAACTTCTCACTCGAGATGCGCCAGCCTGCCGACACTGAGGGGAAGTAATCAACATTATTACCCTTTGCCAAGCGGGAAGAAGCATCACGACGCACCGTAACAGAGGCCAGATACCGTCCTTCATAATCATAGTTCACTTTACCGAAGTAAGACACCATGCCATAATTGGAAGCACCGGCACCTACATTCTTACCGGCAGTCACACCGTCGAGATAAATATAATCTTCATCTTCTATGGCCAGTCTCGTACCATAACCGAACATGGATTCCGAATGGTTCTTCTTGGCCTCTGTACCAAGAAGTGCAGTCAGATTGTTCTTTCCAAATGTTTTGCTATAAGTCACGGTATTGGTCCATACCCAATCCAGCCTTTTGTTGGATGATTGAGTCAGCTTATTGACCTCATCGCGTGCCCATGCCGGCTCAAAGGTTTTGTTGGTTTCATCATAATAGTTCATACCGAAATTGGTTTTCAGCACCAAGTCCTTTATCGGTTCAATTTCAAGGAAGGCATTACCGAAAATACGCCAATAATCATGCTTGTTCCGCTTTTCATTCTCCAACAGACGCGCCATGTTTGGGGCATCACCCAAAACATCATTGATGGCATCGTTATAATCGCCATTCTCATCATAAACCGTCTTGGCAGGATGCTGCTTGATGGCATTCTCATCTACACCGGCCGGACTGAGGGTCTGCGTCCAACGATTGACGGCAACGTTCTCGCCTATGCGTAAGCGATTGTCAAGATAATGATAGTTGGAACTGATACGGGTATTGATTCGCTGGAAATTCGTATTCTCTACCAAACCATCGTGGTCGAGATAGTTCAACGCCAACGAGAAAGCCCCATTGTCAGAACCCTTTGAAAGCGTAGCACTGTAATTCTGCATCAAGGCAGTGCGGTAAACCACATCGCGCCAATCCGTATCAACGGCATGTACTTTAGCTCCATTCAGGCCGATGTAGTCCTGAAGTTTGGGAGTTGCACCATTACCATATATTTCGCTGCTTGGCGTAGCGCCATTATTGGCATACTTATAAGCTGACCAGTAAACCTGCCCCCACTCATCAGCATTCAGCATATCAAAACCACATTGATAGCCCTGCAAAGTCAACGACATATCAAAATCCACGCGGGTCTCCCCTTTCTTGGCACGCTTGGTAGTAATGATAATCACACCATTGGCAGCCTGCGCACCATAAATGGAAGCGGAAGCGGCATCCTTCAACACCTGAATGGATTCTACATCATTGGAAGAAAGGATAGACGAGATGTTTTCACGGGTCATCACCCCGTCGATGACATAAAGCGGAGAGTTGGCATCGCCACGGAAAGAAGACTTACCACGTACCAATGTAGAGGTATTTCCACCGCCCGGCGTGCCGTCAGTGGTAATGTTCATACCGGCAACACGTCCCTGCAAGCTCGACAACACATTCCCCGTAGGAATATCCGCTACATCCTTCATCTTGACCACAGCCACCGAACCGGTCAAGCTGGCCTTTTTCTCGGACATATAGCCGGTCACCACTACTTCATCAATCAACTGGGAATCTTCCGTCAACTCAATGCGTAAAGTGGACTGGGCCTTTACTGTAACGGTTTTATATCCTATATAGGATATGGACAATGTGGCACCGGAAGCCACAGACAGCGTGAAGTTTCCGTCAATATCCGTAATTGTTCCATTACTGTTGGAACCTACTTCCATGACAGAAGCACCGATAATGGATTCACCACTCGATTTTTCAACGACAGTACCTTTTACCTGAACTTGCTGGGCAAAGGAACAGATGCCCGCAAAGAGAAGCACAATTAGTGTGCAAAGCCTGAGACTAATGCTTTTCAACATATCTATTAATTTAAAGTTAATAATAAACCAATTCTGCAATTGAGTTTTGTGTCGGCAAAATTAAGCGATACCGGCATTTTAGCCTATAACAAATGTTACGAAAGATGGAACTTTTGATACATCCCCTTTCCAAAGGTATTCTACGCGTGTTTTTTGATGAATAAACTTGAATGATTATCCGTAATATTCCCCCATGATACTTTCCACATCACGGCATATCAGTGCTAAAGGGAAACAGGATACGTGTATAAGTCTGCCGGGAAGGCAGTATAGGGAAGATATGATTAAAAGGCTTATAATATAGCATTAAAAGGCTTATAATATGATATTAAAAGCCTTTTAATCATACATCACTATGGGAACGAGGTTGGCAGAGACGGTGAAAGAATAAGGATGAAGCATGCAAATAACCGATTACGGGAAGAACCGTTCCGCACACCGGTATCCTTCTTCATAAAGCTCCCTCAGCTTCTTGATGTCACGTTCGATGCGGTCTACCACTACCGGCTTCTGCGGACGAATAACAACGATCTCTCCGGCGGCTTCCATCCGTTCCACCTGCTCCAACTGCCGGTTATAGACCATGCTGCGGCGATTGATGGCTTCACGCAATAGCGGATATTTCCTATATATAAAAGGTGGAACTTTCGTTCCCTGAATTTCCTTACGGTACCCATGATTGCGCGTCAGCACCACCACATTATTGGTAAATCCATCCTGACGGGCACGCATCAAAGGGATACTGTCCACTATACCTCCGTCCAGCATCGGGATGTTGTCCACGTAGGCAATGGGACAGACAAACGGCAGACTGCTCGAAGCACGCACAATATCAATGACGCGCTCCTTGTTCCGCTTCTCCTCAAAGTAGTTCGCTTCGCCCGTCTCGCAGTTGGTGGTCACCATCACATAGCGTTCGGGGCAACGAAAGTATGCCTCGTAGTCGTAGGGAAGTATGTGTTCCGGAAACTCCCGGAACAACAAGTCGAAATCCATGATATTCCGTTTCTTCAACAGATACTTCAACCCGATGTAATTGTATTTTTCCAGCAAGTCGATATTGCTGTACTTGGCACGCCCGCGCTGACCGGACATATAGGAAAGTCCGTTGCAGGCTCCGGCACTGACGCCGATGGTATAGGGAAAGCGAATGCCACGGTCCATAAAGCTGTCGAGCACACCGCAAGTGAAGACGCCGCGCATGCCGCCGCCCTCCAAAACAAGACCGCTACGGTCGTCGATACGTATCATTTTCTCCATAAGTGTCGGAATTAACGCTCCAAAGATAGCTTTTGTTTACGATATTCTACCTATATTTGCAGCTGCAACTATAAATCTATAACATTTTAATCATGATGAAGAAATCAATACTGATTGCCGCATTGGGTCTGCTGAGCGTAAATGCCTTGGCACAAGACACTCCGAAAGAAGAAGGTTTCGTCTTCACCACCGTGAAGGAAAACCCCATCACATCCATCAAAAACCAGAACCGCGCCGGTACATGCTGGTGCTACTCCGGACTGGCGTTCATCGAATCCGAACTGCTCCGTATGGGCAAGGGCGAGTACGACCTCTCTGAAATGTTCATCGTGCACAACACCTATCTGGACCGTGCCGACAAGGCAGTGCGTACACACGGCGACATCTCCTTCTCACAAGGCGGTTCGTTCTATGACGTTGTATATGGCATGAAAACCTTCGGTCTGGTTCCCGAAAGCGAAATGCGTCCGGGCGTGATGTATGGCGACACGCTGAGCAACCACAACGAACTGACAGCCGTATCCAACGCTGTAGTGGCTGCCATTGCCAAAGGAAACCACCGCAGCCTGCAAGCCGACAAGAACAAGACTCCGCTCTGGAAGAAAGCCATTGCTTCCATCCACGACATCTATCTGGGCGAACGTCCCGAAAAGTTCACTTACAACGGCAAGGAATACACCCCGAAGTCTTTCTATGAATCTACCGGGCTGAATGCTGATGACTACATCTCACTGACTTCTTATACCCACCATCCGTTCTATCAGCCGTTCATCCTCGAGATTCAGGACAACTGGCGTTGGGCTTCTTCCTACAACCTGCCCATCGACGAACTGATGCAGGTGTTCGACAATGCCATCAACAAAGGTTACACCATCGCCTGGGGTAGCGACGTAAGCGAACAGGGCTTCACACGCGACGGTATCGCCGTACTGCCCGATGCCGAAAAGGCGCAGGAACTGAGCGGTTCGGACATGGCACACTGGCTGAAGATGAAACCCGAAGAGAAGAAACTCAACACCAAGCCTCAGCCGCAGAAGTGGTGTACACAAGAGGAACGCCAACTGGCCTACGACAACTGGGAAACTACCGACGACCACGGTATGCAGATTTACGGTATCGCCAAAGACCAGACAGGCAACGAATACTATATGGTAAAGAATTCTTGGGGCAAAGCCGGCAAATATGATGGCAAATGGTATGCTTCCAAAGCATTCGTACGCTATAAAACAATGAACATCATTGTGCACAAGGATGCACTGCCTAAGGATATTGCCAAGAAACTGGGTATTAAATAAGAATAAGGGCATTCTTAAAGAAGAACACTTAAAATAGAAAAGGGAAGCATGCCGGTTTTTCGGCATGCTT
>ERZ778516.1991-NODE-1991-length-14415-cov-18.298607_pt1 | contig 14415 bp, 13 predicted proteins | sample MGYA00510342_ERZ778516 | MGnify/ENA primary metagenome ERZ778516 (study PRJEB29527, sample SAMN07138961) | mouse gut metagenome | material: feces | host: mouse | place: China:Nanjing | collected 2016-01-25 ...
CATGCAAAAACCTCTTCTCCGAACAGTATAGGCTTTTCTGCCAATTTCATTATTAAAATGATTACAGGAGATTTCCGGGATAATCAGGCAGGCACTGCAACTGGTATCATCACGGTCTGTACATATCGGATCGAATACACAATTTCTCGTTTCGACATAAACCTTATCTATCCGGGTTGCTTCATCAGCCTTTCAATCACGCAACTATGCGGTTTGACAATAGTATCCTTGTCATAATTGATCCCGACGATCACAATCTCACCGACATAATCTTCCAGTGCCTGTGTATACTGTCTGCTTTTGATCTGCTGTATCGCTGTGTCAGCTGTCTTATTGTATTTTAATTCGACAACAAGCGCTGGTTTGTTTACAGACGGCAGCGGCAGAAATACAACATCCGCAAACCCACGCCCTGCAGGCAGTTCCCTTATAAGCCTGTAATCTTTCCTCGCACTGTAATACGCCAGACCAATTGCGCATCCAAGGGAATTTTCGTCGTTATAAGTCAAGATTGATGCCACTTCCGTATGAGCCCGGTCAAGTGCTCTGGCAACACTTTCAGCCTCCCCTCGCAAAGTGTCCTCCAAAAGCTTATCCGATGCCTTTAAAACACGCATTACATTCGACCATCCGCTCACACTCATGGCATTTTCAAATTCCCCGATAATCTCTTTATTCGGAATGAATGTCTCCTTTGCCTCCGCATCATAACCGAGATACCCTAAATGGATCAATAATGTCAAAACATCATCTTTCACCTCGAAATTGCGCATGTCATTCTGGAAACTCAACGTATTGACTTTAACGCGCTCCCCGCCGAGCATCTGCACAATATCTGACCGAAGCCCGTCAAAATCCATTTCTATATAAATTTTTAATGCCTCATATGTCTCTGTAGAAGTCCAGTAATCTGACAACACATGGCTCTTCATCGCCGCCACAACAGACCTGGGGTTGTAGATATGCCGAAACTGCCGGAACTGATAGCCGTCATACCAGCTGCTGACCTGTGCAAAATCCATATCGTATCTCTCGCACAGCCCCCTTACCTCATTCTCCGTAAATCCGGTGTATTCCTCATAGGCAAACTGGTCTGTCATTGAATATTCCCAGAACATATTCAGTGCAGAATGTTGACCGTACTTTTTTACTGGCAAAATACCTGTCATGTAGGCCAGTGCCACGTACGGCTGGTCTTTTAGAAGATCCCGCAGAAAATCAAGATATTGCTTCTGCATCATCTCCGACTCCTGCCTTTCGCGCATCACGCAGTCCCATTCGTCTATCAGAAAGATAAACTGCTTTTCGGTCTTAACATATATTTTCTCAAGAACCTCTGCCAAAATAGTATCCTGATCTGTAATCAGATTCCCGTACACCACTTTTAGTTCTTTGATTACAGCCTGTTCCAGGTATCCTGTCACATCATCATTCTTTGCCCGGATCAGGAACTGCTGTATATTCAGAAAGAGCACATTGTACTGATTCAAATGCTCCCGAAACGTCGCATCACTTTCTATCTCAAAACCCTTGAATAAATCTGACGAATCGCAGCCAAGACTATAATAGGCAGCAAGCATTTTAAGCGCCATCGACTTTCCAAAACGTCTTGGCCTGCTGACACAAACACACTGTTCTTCTGTATTGATCACTTTGTTGGTACATGCGATCAGTCCTGTCTTATCCACATAAATCTCCGAACGAACAGACTTCCAGAAACCTATATTCCCCGGATTAAGATAAATGCCCACGTGTTATCCCCCTATGCAATCCCACATTTCCGAAAGATAATATTCAAATCTTTCTTTTGGATTATATTCTCATCAATATACATGATCCCTTTAATCATTTCCTGATTTTTGACGTTCTGGTCTCTTTTGCAAACCTGAAAGGAATACTCAGTATTAAAATGCAGCCTTCTTTCCTTCCCGGAATCTGAAAATATTCCCATATATTGTCCTATTCTTTCCTTTAGTATAGCAATTATCACTGATGTATTCAATTGTTCTTTTCACTTTTTATGCGCTGTTGAAACCGCCTGGCGCATATGTTATACTACTATAAACTGAATTCACTCACACGCCAACACCTTTCTGCCCGCTCCGGCGCACACACGAATCAAAATGGTGAATGTTATCATCAGGAAAGGATGTAAACCAATGCCAGCATTACAACCCCAACCCGAAATTGTTACTCTGGAACAGTACGAAGCTCTCCCCGAAAATGTCAGAGCCGAAATCTTTGACGGACAGATTTCCTACATGGCAAGTCCATCACAATCTCACCAGATCATCTCTATGGAACTTTCGACTGTACTAAACATATATCTCAAAAACAAGAATGGTTCCTGCCGTGTATTTCATGCGCCCTTTGATGTGAAATTAAGTGATACACCGCTCACGATAGTGCATCCTGATCTGATGATCATATGTGACAAAAATAAGCTGGACGGAAAACGCTGTAACGGTGCTCCTGATTTTATCATTGAAATCGTATCACCCAGCAACCCTGCAGATGATTATATCCGGAAACTCTACTATTACAAAAATTATGGGGTTCGTGAATATTGGATCATAGACCCACAGCGAAGAAGTATTATGGTCAACTATTTTGAGCGCGATCTTCTCAATATCCCCTACACATTTGATGCTGTCTTGAAGGTCAATATATACGAAGATTTATACATCAATTTCTCTGACATCTCCAAACTGCTCAATACCTGAAAAACCACCAGAAGGTATACCCTCTGGTGGTAAAAATCCGAAAGGAGACACACCATGCACGTCATTACAGTGGGCAGCATCATAGAACGCGCCAGAAAAGAGCAGAAAGCAATCTCGCAGAAAACGCTGATCCAGGGAATCTGTTCTATACAGACTCTCTATGCGATCGAGACAAACCAGTACAAAACCGATATCCTGCTGGTGGATATTCTGTTGCAGCGTCTCGGAAAATCGCCCGACAAACTGGAGATCATCCTCTCGCAGGAGGCATACCAGCTTGTCCGCCAGCGGGATCTCATCGAAGAAGCAATCCTCCGGGGCAGGAAAGCACTCGCGGCTGCCGCGCTCGAAGCGTATCCAGCGCAGAACAATGTCAACCAGATGTACCAAAAAAGAATGCAGGCATGCCTGTCATACCGCATCGACAATGATCACGGGCAAGCTGCCGAACTGATGCGGCACGCCATCGAACTGACCCTGCCGGACTTTTCTTATGAAAAGATCGAAGATTACCTGATCTCAACCGTTGAGATGGAAAATCTGCTCGCACTAGAACACGTGCAGTGTACCCGTGCCGCACAGTCAAACCTGCAGCCAGATACCAGACACCTGGAACTGTGCATGCAATACATCGACGATCACTTCACCGACAGCGAAGAACATGCTAAGATCTGTGCGAAATGCGCGTGGCTGCTCGCCAAAGCCTATCTGGATCAGGGTCAGGCCGCACACGCAATGGTGATCTGTGAAAAGGGGATCAATGAACTGCGGAGCCATACCATGATCTATTTTATGTTACCGCTGCTCGAACTGATGGTGCAGATCGGAACCAGGCTGGGCATGGCGCCTGAGCAGAACAGATATGTCAAATATCTTGAATCTCTGCGATTCGTGTGGGATTCCTATGCCCAGCCATGGTATCCCACCGACATGCTGCTTCACAATTGTTATCAAAAAGAGTACCACCTGGATCATGAGCTCATCAAGTCTGAACGGACTGCAAGAAAACTAAGCCAGCAGGAACTGAGCGCTGGCATATACAAGAATGTTTCCTCCTTCTCGAACTTTGAAAAAGCAAAGGTAGCCCCAAATCGAAAAACGATTGAAAAACTGATGGAAAAGCTCAATATCGAGAGAGGGCTGTATAACGGCTTTGTAACCACAGATTCCTTTGAAGTCATGGAGCTGCGACATCAGCTCAATATCGCGCTGGCACATGATGAGTACCGGAAAGCCAAAGATCTGTTAGACCAGTTAAGGTCACAGCTGGATACAGCGATCGCCGGGAACAGGTATGTACTGGAAGATGCCGAAATACTGATCGATAGAAAGCTGCAGAAGATCACTGCAGAAGCGGCTCTCGAGCGGCAGCGGAAATTGTTTGAAAGCCTCCTCGATACCAAAAAGGAAAAACTTCGTCATATCCCGATGCGCAACGAAGTCCTGATCATCAACCATTACTGCGGGATCCTTATAGGATCAGGTCAAAAAAATAAGGCAGCTGATCTATATACACAAACGATCGGACAACTCCGAAGAAGCCACATAGATGTCAGGTACAGATATCGTTCTTTTTCACTGCTTTTATGTAATTATGTATATTGTCGCAGAGACCACTCTACTGTTTGTGAAGTATTGAGAAATGAATTGTTCTGTGGAAAATCTTCTGTACTTTCGTTTTGTTTGATAGACCTCCTTCATATATGGGGCAAGGAAGAAAAATCTGACCAGAAATGCATGAAATTATCAGAATCCATATATTATATAAGTGATTTATATAATTTTATTAATGAAAAAAAGAAATTTGATGATTTTCTACTGAAAAAAGGAGTTAAAACAATACGTTAGTTATTATTACTAATGTCATTACGTTCAGGCCATTCAGAACAAACAGCAATTGATTCTTCATATATTGAAGCTTTGCAATCCGTTGCAGATATTACCACAACCATGAGCAATGGCAAAAACACTGTTTTCAGTAAATTTTTAGCATACTTTTCCATAAAATCACAACCTCCAAAAATTTTATATATTGTATACCACTTTCTTCGGTTTGTACATAACTTTTCGCTTGATTAAATTTTTCCAAAATATTAAAGCGAAAAGTTATATACAAAATTTTCCATCCGTGTATAATCAAATCTATCCAAGGCGCGCATGCGACAAATGACTATGGAAATACATGAAAGGAAGACTAATACAATGAAAGTTATAAACAAACCAGACAAAAATAAGTTTCACGGACGTGACGTTGATATTAAGTGTCTCGTTGGTGCTATTATTAAGTAACATTAACAGCGCTTAATTATCAATCGGGGGAAGATTTCATGCGAAATCTTCCCCATTTAATTCAAGGAGAACATTCATGAGAGAATCCATATTTAATTATCATTTCACCCTCAATAATAAGAAATACATCTTCAACACCAACAACAGCGGTCTGCTGGAACAAAATCCTACAGGTTTTACCGATGAGGAGAACTTTTATCTGATTGAAAATAACTTTTTGGTAGATGATGACCTGGATGAAGCTGCTGAACTGGAAAAAGAAATCAACCAAAACATCAAAAACGGGACTGACGACCTGCAGCTTACGATCGCCCTGACCAACCAGTGCAATTTCAAATGTATCTATTGTTCGCAGGACAAGAATGAAAAAATGATGACAAAAGAAACCGCATGTGATATACTTAGTAAAATCGAAAAGATACTGACGATTCGCAAATATCAATCTGTACACATACACTATTTTGGCGGCGAGCCGCTAATGAATATCCCCGTACTGCTCTATCTTGATGGACACCTGAAAGAGATCTGCGCATTACACGAGGTTCCATATCGTTCCCATATCACCACAAATGGATCTCTCCTTAACGATGAAATACTGGAAAAAGTAGGTTTTCACTCCATACAGCTGACCTTTGACGGAATGGAACAGACGCACAACCACTTTAGAGTTTCTGATTCTTTTCATTTTCAGGAGGAATTGGATCTCATCAGAAGGGTTCTCGTCAAAACACAGGCATCTGTCGTCTTTCGCATGAACATATGCCGCCAAAACAGAGCGGATGCCTTGAAACTGCACCGCTATATCATTGAGACATTTGGCAGTGAACGGATCAAAATCGCACCAAATCCAATGGTCAGATTTCATAAAAACGATCCCTTTGATATGCTGACTCCCAATGAATTTGCAGACACCCTGTTTCAAATCCGGCAGCTAATGGACATACTGACTGGTGAATTTGACCTCCCCACGCCAAAGCCACTTCCCTGCGGCTTTCCCTATGGAAATGCATACGCCATCAATCCTGATGGAAGCTGTGGTTTCTGCAGTAGTTTCCAGAACGGAAAAACCAAATTTTCAGATGTTGACATCTCTGCCAAAAGAGAACTTAAGTTCCGTACAGAATGCAGAACCTGCAAATGCCTGCCGCTGTGTCTCGGCGGATGCCCGGCACAGACAGAACAGGACACCGAATGCTGTATCCCGGAAAAATATCGAATGCAGGATATTATCGCACACTACATAGCCAGGATGCAGCCAGCATGATATCCATAAACTGAGGAGGTTTCTACTATGAAAACCAAACAATTGAAAAAATATCCCTTTCCCATCTTGATGATGGCTGTCACGTTCGGCATATCCCTGCTGCTCCCTTATCTGTCCGGCTATCTGATCGATAACCTTCTCGCATCCCGCGACACCGAAAAACTGTGGGGCTGGTTCTTCATAACTTTTCTCACTGTGGTCACAAGCATGGGATTCACATTTTTTTTCTGCAACTATAATCTCAACCGATTCATCGTCATAAACAGCCGGATCCTGCAGAACAAAGCCATAGCGGATATCCTGCATATGAATCCGTCCCTGTTTTCCAAAAAGGATAAAGGCTATTACTACAATCTCTGCACCAACAGCTGCACAAGTTATTCCGAGGTGCACGAGGAAATGTACTGCAATCTGATCGGCAATTTATTATATGTCATCGCGCTGCTTGCAGTCATCTCCTGCACAAACTGGATCTTTGGCATCTTTTTCCTGATTTATGGCATCCTGCTCGCCGTCATCTCCCTGTATGGCTCCAGACCGTTGTTTGATATGCAGAAAGACGTGCTGACACGCCAGGATTCTTTTTTGTCAGAAAACAGGAATATCATCGAAAACAAGCTGGGAATCAACGCACTGCACACAGAGGCTTTCTTTCAGGAAGAATTTGGCAAATGCTGCAGCCATTATACCAAATATGTCCTAAAATACAAATTCTGGTATTATGTATGTGTCTATGCCCCCACCATGATCAACAAGATCTTTGGTGTCGTATATCTCTTTATCGCAGCGCTGCTCGTGTTCCGCGGCTCGGTCACAGTCGGTATCCTGATGATGGGGTACCAGTATCTGGAATCCTTTTCGGAACCGATCGCAACCGTATGCAATATCCTGACGCGCTACAAATCCAACAAGATCCACGTTGACCGCGTCGACCAGTTATCCATAGATGCCGAGCAGGAAAGCGAGACAGAGAAATATAAAACAGACCAGGAAGCGCTCTTCCTGGCAGAATCTTTTGACTTTTTTAAAGGCGGCCAGCCGGACGATTTCCTCTATCACATTGACTCCCTCTCTCTAAAAAAGAACGGCTTGTACGTGATCAAGGGGGAGAACGGCAGCGGGAAAAGCATGCTGCTGAACCTCATGCTCGGAAATGTCAGCCCGGAGCATTCCAGGGGAATCTTCTCGCTCACCCGGGACATTCATGATACAGCCTTTCTCACGTATCCTTTTTTTGCTGTCAATGGCAGTTTTGACGACAATCTCTTTGGGATCACAAAGAATGAAGCGCTGCTCCGGACGCTCAACATTGACTTCGCAGACAAAGAAATCACAAACAATCCCATCAATCTAAGCTACGGACAGCAGCAGAAGCTCGCCCTGTTGCGCGTATTTGGGACAGACCAGCCGACGCTTTTTCTCGATGAGCCGCTGTCCAATCTGGACGCGGAAACACAAAGCCAGGTAATTGACTATATCAAATCGTTAAAAGGGAAAAAGACGCTCCTCGTCGTCATGCACAGCGATGAACTTGACGACTCCGCTGACGGCATCCTGTGGATCAATGACCATAAAATGATCCTGAACAAACATGTTTCGTGATCCTCTCTCGACATTCAGCGGCTGTCCTGTCAGGGACAGCCGCTTGCTCATCCTATGCCCCCGTCTCGACCACGGTCTTGAACAGCGCGCGCTCCTCCAGCACTTCCTGGAAGCTCCTGCCCAGATCGTTCCCCGGAATGCCATAGCCCTTGATCTCGTTCATGTACGCATCGTAGTCACAGATGTAGATGTACACCCTGGAGATGTCATGCCCTGCGATCGCAAGCGCGCTGCTGCTGCTGTAGCCGCTGCTCTCGATCTTATTGCCGTTTGCGTCGAGCGCTACCGCGATGATGTCTTCACCCTCGGTCGTGTTCAGCGTCATTTCCACCGCTGACAGTTCGATGCTCCTGACTCCGATGCCTGCCTCGTTCGTCTGGTTGACCTCGATCACGCGGGATGCGCTGTCCTTTTGTGTGATCGTCAGATCGTAACTCCAGCTTCCCTCCTGCCACCAGTTCTCATATTTGTTGGGATAATCAAAGCACTCCTGCGGCAGTGTCTTCATGTACGCCTGCCATTCCTCGTCGCTCATGTTATCCAGCTCCTCCCCGGACTTTTGTCCCTCCGACGGGAACGGGAGCGGCTGTGCCAGATCCCCGACTATGTTGGAAATGTCGAGTTTCATGGTGAACGTTTGGGGGATCTCATACTCGTCCACATACTGTGCATAGTTCTCACTCGTCAGCAGCAGCTCCTCCCCTGCCGCAACCGCTTCCTCGTACGCCTGTATGTATTTGCGCTCATCTTTATTGATCTCTGAATAGTCGATCCTCAGGATCCCCTCAAACGTCTGCGCGTCCACGAATTTCCCCTCGATCAGGCGCAATGACTGAATGGTATCGGAGCGGAACGAATACTGTTCAACCGTTTTCAGCGACAGACACTGCGTCCCGTCTGTAAAGAGCGCCATCTCCGGGAACGCCTGCGCATTCTTGACGATCACGCCGATGTACACCGCCTGATTCGTGGCGTACTCCTCCGTCAGCGTGATCGTGATATCCCCCGACGTCTTCTGATAGACCGTCGTATCGCGCACGCCCTCCTCATTCTTTGACACGTCCCCGTCTTCCTGGTACAGTACCACCGTATCTTCTCCGGGAAGCTGTCCGAACGAAAAGATGTCCGCGATCCTGGAAAATATGCCTCCTAGTACCGGAATCCCGCTTGCCAGCACCGGATTCATGACGCAGAACGTCACCATCAGCGCAAACACCGCCGCAGCACTTCCGATTCCCACGCTTATTTTTTTGATCCTATTTAATTTGTCCGGGCTCTTTGTTCCGCCCTTTCCGGCGCTTGCATTTCTGATCATCCGATATGCCTCCTCCACCTTCGCATCAATGATTTCGCTCGGTTCCAGATCAGCCCCCAGGATTCTTCTCAGTTCACTTTCATGCATCATATCATTCTCCTTCTCTCACCGCATTCTGACTGTGTACAGGTGCGCTGTCCTGTCAGGCAAACTTGTCAGCCTTGCCTTCCAATGAGTCGCGCAGCTGCTCCTTGCCGCGGTGCAGCCTGCTCTTGACCGTGTTTTCGTTCATATCGAGAGCCTGCGCGATCTCCCTGACCGTAAACTGCTCTCCAAAATACAACTGGAAGATCACCCTGCTGTCATCCGGCAGCACGGAGAGCATCTCGCGAAACTCCACATCCGCCTTTCCGACATCGCAGACTGCCTCCTCGCTGTAGTCTTCCAGATACGCTTTGCGCTGGTTTGACCGGTACTTTTTCGTACACCTGTTGATCAGGATCCGGACGATCCACGTCCTGAAGTACTCCTCCTTTTTCAGGCTGCCTATGTGCTCGTAGGCATCTAATATCGTGTCCTGCATGACATCCGCGACATCCTCATCATTCCTCAGATATCCAAGCGCAACCCGCCGCAGCGTCATCTTGCAGTCCTCGATCAGTTTGATAAACGCATCCGCATCGCCGCGCCTTGCGCGTACCACCATTGTATTGAACGTATTCATTTTCCTCCTCCGCTCTGTCCCGTACACCCGATATCCCCTGCAAGGCAGGCGCTGTGGGAAGTCAACCGTCACAGCTCCCCGTCATCCGACTATTCCGGGCGCACCGTCTCATTTGTTAGACCAAATCGATTCAGCTTTCATAGATTAGATACCGCATGGCGCGATTTGGTTGCATCAGATTCCAGAAAGCAAAAGAAAGACCTTTCTCAGTCTTTCTTTTTCACGCTTGCTTTTGCTTTTTTATTTATATACCGCAGATCTCCTCGATCCGCCGCAGCTCCTCATCGCTGAACCTGACATTGGACAGCATGCCCACGTTGTCGATGATCTGCGCCGGCTTCGACGCCCCGATCAGCACACTCGTGATGTCCCCGTCCCGCAGGATCCACGCCAGCGCCATCTGTGCCAGACTCTGCCCGCGCTCCCCGGCAATCTCGTTGAGCGCCCTCACCTTGTCGATCGTAGCGCTGCCCAGCGCGTCCTCCTTCAGGAACCTGCCGTCTGTGCGGATCCGGCTGTCCTGCGGGATCCCGTCGATATAGCGGTTCGTCAGAAGCCCCTGCTCCAGCGGGCAGAACGTGATGACGCCGATGCCGTTTGCCGCCGCGTAGCCCTTCAATCCATCCTGCTCGATCGTCCTGTCAAACAGGGAATATTTTCTCTGGTTGATGATGAACGGCGTGCCCATCTTCCGGAAAAGGTCCGCGATCGCGATCGTCTCTTCCTTATTGTAATTGGAGATCCCGACATAGAGCGCCTTCCCGCTGCGAACGATGCCGTCGAGCGCTCCCGCCGTCTCCTCGAGCGGCGTGTCCTTGTCCGGTCTGTGGTGATAGTAGATGTCCACATACTCAAGCCCCATGCGCCTCAGGCTCTGGTCAAGGCTCGCGACGAGATACTTCTTGCTGCCCCAGTTTCCGTAAGGTCCCGGCCACATATCGTACCCCGCCTTTGTCGAGATCACAAGCTCATCCCTGTACACGCCAAGCCCCTTCGCCAGAATGCGCCCGAAATTCTCCTCCGCCGCCCCGTACACCGGACCATAATTATTGGCGAGATCAAAGTGCGTGATCCCGCTGTCAAATGCGGTGTGGCACATGGACTGCATGTTGTCAAAGCCGGCGTTGGAGCCAAAATTGTGCCACAGTCCCAGGGAGACTGCCGGCAGCATCAGCCCGCTCCTCCCGCAGCGGTTATACTGCATCGTGTCGTACCGTTTATCGTTTGCTGTATACATTTCGATACCTCTCTTCCTAAGAAACCGTGCAGAAACATCCTGTCGGCAGTTTGCCATATAGTCATCAGTCCCTGTTGATCCGTTCCTTATTTTTCAGTATAACAGATTGGCATCAAAACCGATAGACGAATATCCGTTTTATTTTCTGTGTTCATAAATCGTTCATAGTTCTTTGAAAAATTATTCAATAAAACAACACGATTTGGACATTTAACCACTCTATACTATAAACATAAGGTGATACGAAAGATACCTTACAGACAACAAGTGGTAACTTTACTTATTAATAACTTTTTCATAATATATGCCAAGTGGTCGAAAGATTACTTGGCATCCTCCCTTTTATGCGGTATTTTCCAAAATTTAATTTTTCTTGCATTATATTCCATTTTCGTGTATAAATATAGATAAGGCTTTATGCTCCTAAAGAGAATATTCCACCTACGACAGAACGGGCTGTCCGAATGGGATGTTCTCTCTTTTTATGCATTTCATCTGCAGTCTGAATCAAACGATCATCTTGTGAAGGAGGAATTTTTATGCTTGAACTGATAGCAAACGTCAATAGCGCCGTCAACGGCGTGGTGTGGGGGATCCCGATGCTGATCCTGATCATCGGCACGGGGGTCTATCTCACTGTGCGGACCAGGTTTTTCCAGATCACACATGCCCGCCATGTGGGCGCAAAGACCATCGGCGGCGTGTTCAGGAAGGGAAGCAGTGTCACCAGCTCGAAGGAAAAGGCTTCCATATCCCAATTCCAGGCGCTGTGCACCGCGCTCGCCGCAACCATCGGTGTCGGCAACATCGCAGGTGTCGCCGCCGCCATCGCCGCCGGAGGGCCCGGTGCAGTCTTCTGGATGTGGCTCTCCGCCTTTTTCGGCATGATGACAAACTATTCCGAAAATGTGCTCGGCATCTATTACCGCCGCAAAAACAGCCACGATGAGTGGTGCGGCGGCGCCATGTACTACCTGAGAGACGGTCTTGGCTCCAAAAAGGGCTGTGACGCGATCGGAAAGGTGCTCGCCGTGCTGTTCTCCATCTTCTGTATCCTCGCCTCGTTCGGCATCGGAAACATGAGCCAGGTGAACACCATCTCCGGCAACATCACCTCCGTGTTCAAGATCGACGCGCTCGACCGCATGATCGTCATCGGCACTGCCAGGATCAACCTCTACACGCTGATCGTCGGGCTGCTGCTCATGGTACTCGCCGGGCTTGTCATCGTCGGCGGCATCAAGCGCATCGCACAGGTCACGGAGAAGTTCGTGCCGTTCATGGCATGCGCTTACATACTGGGCGCTCTGGTCGTGTTCATCATCAATATCGGAAAGATCGGTGAAGTGTTCGGCGCGATCTTCTCCTTTGCCTTTGGATTCAGGGCTGTGGGCGGCGCCGCTGCCGGGCTTGCCGTCAAGAGTGCCGTCACATGGGGATTTAAGCGCGGCGTCTTCTCCAACGAGGCAGGGCTTGGCTCCTCTGTCATGGTCCACTCCGCGTCCAATGTCGTGGAACCTGTCAGACAGGGCATGTGGGGCATCTTTGAGGTGTTTGCGGACACGATCGTGGTCTGCACGCTCACCGCGTTCTCGATCCTCTCAACCGGCCTGATCGACCTTCAGACAGGCGCGATGCTCTCCGCAAACGAGCAGACCGCGCTTGTGAGCGAGGCGTTCGGTACTGTATTCAACTTTGGCGGCGTGAATGTCGGCGGCGCCTTCATCGCGATCGCGATCCTTCTGTTCGCCTTCTCCACCGTCCTCGGCTGGAGTTATTACGGCACGAAAGCGTGGGAATTTTTATTCGGCACAAAGGCTACGATCATCTACAAGGTCGTGTTTGTCGTGTTCATCGTGTTTGGCGCGACGATGAACCTCGACCTTGCGTGGGACATCTCCGATACGTTTAACGGGCTGATGGCGATCCCGAACCTGATCGGTGTCCTGACGCTGTCGGGAACCGTCATCAAGATCACTGCCAATTATACCGCACGCACTTTCAACGGTTCCAGAGAAGCGCCCCTGCTCTCTGCATTTGAGGACATTCAGGCAGAGCAGGAGCGCAAACTTCGATCAGAACAAAACCAAAACAGCTAACAAAAAGGATCTGACACCGTCTGCCTGCCCGACTGCAAAAAAGAAGATCTCGGACGCAAAAGGCAGCACACTGCCTTGCGCCGAGATCTTCTCATATCTCATACCGCAGATGGACATTTATACGCGTCAGACTGATCTGAGCTGCGCCAGATTCCCGCCATTTCCTACCGTGTCATAGCCTGCAAAGCTCAGATGCTCTCCCAGGACGCTGTGCACGCCTTTTTTGTTGTAGGAGTACAGCAAAAAACCGGAACAGCGATTCGCGTCAAGCCTGTCAAAGTCTGTCTCCTCTCCATTCTTGTGGTATCTGCTCAGCTGGTACTGCGCGCTTGGATCCTTCGCGAGCGCCTCCTCAAACTTCCTGATGTTGATGTGCTCTGCGACGCGGCGCTCCAGATCGGATTTGGCGTTCGCCAGCTGGCTCTCCTCCGCAGACGCCATGGACAGATACTCCTTCATCTGCCGGGAAAGCTGTCCCTGTGCATTGGAGCCGGACTCCCCATAGCCGTGGGTGTAGGTGTCCTCTCCGCGCAGGTCATAGATCTCGGTGCCGCGCATCATGTAGGTGCCCAGCGCCGCCTCGATCGTATTCGTCTGGATCCGATCACCGGTCTGACTGCTCCTGTACTTCGTGTTCTGTGAGATATTATCCGTCGCCGCAATGTTTCCTATGCGGGAAACCCTCTGCAGGGCAAGTTCTCGTCTTCTATTCACTTGTGCCACCTCCCTGTGGTCTTTAGAACTGTAGTGATTCCACTTTACAATTCCTTAGAAACTTGTAAAATCCATTTTACTTATATATCCCACCGCCCCCTTGGGGCTTTGTATAGAAAAATATATATCATATATATCGGCTGATTTTTGTCTTTCGTTACATTATATACACACAAATTATGGCACTCACTGTTCACACCCCTGCTGATCTCCCGCAATTTACTACGGCGAAGCTTTTTGCCAATTTCATATGCCTGCGCATATGAAATTTACAATCGGAGAAATAGACAAGTCAAGATGTGTCACTTATTTTTCTACAGTTCCTTAGAGCGTGTTTGAAAAATGCTTTCCGTCAGATGTACGTCACAGTTTGCGGGAGATTAAATCATCTTACAGATGATGTGTCAAATGAAGGAGGCGTAGGGGGCAAAGGCATAAAGGGCAATGCCTTACGTCGACTGAATGCGGTGCAAATGGGCGTGCCGGCTCCAAATTTATTCGCAAAAAC
>ERZ778516.1992-NODE-1992-length-14412-cov-4.711430_pt1 | contig 14412 bp, 16 predicted proteins | sample MGYA00510342_ERZ778516 | MGnify/ENA primary metagenome ERZ778516 (study PRJEB29527, sample SAMN07138961) | mouse gut metagenome | material: feces | host: mouse | place: China:Nanjing | collected 2016-01-25 ...
GCAGTTTATTTCAACGCATTTCATCTTAACTTTACTGATACTAGTATTTCAAAAACTGCTGTGTGTTATGCAAAGGAGCGGGAAAAGTTATTTATAAGCTTGGATAGTACAGCATTGTATAAACAAAAAAGGGGATTGATTTTCCCCACCCTGAAAATCAATCCCCTATACATCCATTCCATTCGCAAATAACAAACCTCTTTTTAGAAACTGTTCAGAAATTACTTTGAATGCGTACGTTGTATATACATTCATCTGTAAAAAAGAAAGTCCCCGGAATTTCGGGCTACGTCAAAATTATCTGATGCCGCAGATGGACATTTAGACAAGTCATATTGATGAGTTATTGATTGACAGTTCCTTAGTCCGAAACTAACCTAAAATTATATTCTGCGACAAAATAAATACAAGTATTTAACACCCAAATAAATCCTGTTATACTATCCTTACTTACTAAATTCTGCACTTTTAATATTTCAGTTAAATCCAGCCTTTCAAAATATTCTTTATATTTGTTCTCCGGGATTTGATATTGACCGTATTGAATTCGATTTGCTTTAGAAATATTGTGATATATAACCTGCTTAAATACCCCCCTTATATATTTCCAATAAGTTTGATTTGTATGTACATATCCCTGTTTTGTAACCCAATCTACTAGCAGATATTTTGCCGTCGGTAAAATACTCTTTGCAACCACTTCCTGCAAAGCATTATCAATCACATTTTCCATGCTGCTTACTGAAGATATTCCTAAAATTTCATTACAACACCTTTTTCTTTTTTGTGCATCACTTACTCCAAAACGTTTTTCAAGCAAATCATCAATTCTATGTGGGAAATCAACCTTTGAACCTATGATAGTTTCTTGGTCAACGAATGCCTTATATTCCTTTCCTGGCTGCAATGATACTGGAATCTTCCGTTCAGAAAAATCATCATCCGGCAATTGACACAAATGCCGATAAGACTCTATCATAGGGTAATTAATATACAACCTTCCCATATTAGCAGCATCAACAAAGTATCTTTGCATTGCTAAAATCTTTTCTTCCGAAAAATTTGTATCATGCCGCTCATAGTCAAAAACTAAAACAATATTTGTGAAGTCTCCTTTATACCGCAGTTTATCCGGATACTGCTTCTTACTAATCACAAAGGGCAAATCAATATCTTCATTTTCCTCTGCCCACTCCGCACCATACTCTTTCACAATATCATTGTATAATTGATAGATATTCGTTCCATAAATCCAAATTTCGTCCATATTGATATTGATTTCAGGAAAACACTTAAAAATCAACCAAAACAACTTATTTTTCTCATGATGCCCTTCTACAATTAGCAAGTTCTGGCTTCGTCTTCTTACCTCGCCTTGATAACTATTCATATTTATCAAACTCCCCACTAATGTACATCTTTTCAAGATTGTGACCTTCCCGCAGTTCTCTTTCTGTTGCATGACAAAGCGCAGTCAATGTTCCCTCTCTTGACAAAATAAATAGACAATCTGGCCTCATCAGTCGATTTGTCATTAAATTTGTATTATGAGAAGTCATAATAACCTGACATTTTGGATACCTTTTCTTTAAAAAGTTTATCACTTTCTCTGCCATTTCATAATGATAAAATGCGTCAAATTCATCTAAATATAGCAAAGATGGAGCCCAGCTTTTGGGTATCAACCGCCTATATAAATCAACCAACGCCAGCGTTCCACTGGAGGCAGTTTCATCAAATGGTACTAATTTCTCATGCCGGAAATATAACTTTTTCTGACCATCTGGTAGTTTTTCTAATATCAATTTACACTTTATACCCATTTCATTCAGAAAATCTTCTAAATCTTTTAATCTATTTGAATCCTCCAGTAGTTCATAGAAACTATCATTCGTTATTCTTGGATTTCTTAACATTTCATTTCCGGCTGTAATCATTAACATTCTTCTAGCATAATTAGCTAATTTAATTAGAATAGAATCATTGCTCAATGCAACATTACTTAACAACCATGTCAAAAATGGTAACTTAAGCACTTGAAATTCTTCATCATCACCACTATCTACTGATTGCTTGTATCTATCTACATTGGCTGTTTCCGCATTAATATATTCAAGATTCTCAAAATAAAATTTATTATTTTCAAAATCACAGCTAAAAATAGTTTTCCCATCAATAAGCAATTCTTCCTTCCTAAGGTCTTGATTAGAAAGTCGAGCATAGCGATATACCAACTCATTATTTTCAAAGCAAAACTCATATGAAAAAATCGCTGTTTTATCTATGGAATCTGCATTAAGAAATATTCCTGTATCATAAAAATTCCGCCCTCCAAACATTGTTTTATTTATATCCATTAACGCCTTTCCCAAATTTGTTTTCCCTGTCGCATTTCTACCATAGATCAACATTTTGCTGATTATCCCATCCGTGATACAATCTGTACTAAACTGATACCCCGCAGTATTTTCAAAATCTATAGATATTTCATCTTTAAAATTTTTGTAATTCTTTAATGTAAATTTCTTTAACATTTTCCTCCCCTCCTCTCATGCATTTGATACTAAAGTTCCTTAAAGAAATAACCTGTCATTTTGCTTGCCTTTTCCTCCAATATCAAATTGTTAAAGCAATTAAGCAAAAATTAGTTGCATAGCCCGCTATGCGCCTAATTTTTGCTTGGCACTCTCGAAGAAAAATTCTGCGCAATCTTGTCATGTTATTTCTTTAAAGTTCCTAAGCATTGAAAAGATCGACGCTAAGTATAACGATATGCACACGACCACACGGCAAATCTTTTGCTGTGCAACATATTTCCACCCAAATCTATCATTACATAGCATAACCATCTTAATAATTTTCCACAAGAGTTTCCCGTAATTTTTTTACGGCAAGTTATTTAATTATATTCCACACTTCTGCTACATTCCGAACAACGTTATCAACTTCTAAATGTTGACCTCCAAACATCTACTCTTGATTATCACCAAATCCTGACGCAATTGCCTGTGTTGGGCAGACTTTGCGGCATTTTCCGCAGCGAATGCATTCTGCGTTGTTGCAGTCTTTTGTCACTTCTACTGCCATTGGGCAGATCTGTTCACACTGTTTACAGCCAATACATTTTTCTGATTCTAAATGCATTTGATAAAAACTAAAACGATGAAACAATGCATAAAATGCCCCCAACGGACAAAGATAGCGGCAAAATGGACGCGATATCAGCACGGATGCCACTAAAATTACCAAAAGCACCAGCATCTTCCATTGAAACAACGCACCTGCCAGTGTCCGCAACTGTGGATTGGTCAGCATGAGTGGTATTCCTCCGCCTAATGTCCCTGCCGGACATAAATACTCACAAAAATAGGGTGGCGTAATGCCTGTTTTGGTTATTGCAAACGCTGGCAGCAGTATCACCAAAAACAATAACACAAGATATTTTATAAATCGCAATGGCTTATCAATCTTTTTGGGCACTTGCACTTTCGGCGTTGGAATCTGATACAGCAAATCCTGTACCAGACCAAACGGGCACAGCAAACCGCAGACCAGCCGCCCCAGCACAATTCCAAACAGCATCAGCATCCCCAATACATAAAAAGGAAAATGATGCTTTCTGCCGCCAATCACCGCCTGGAGAGAACCAATTGGACAGGCGCCCAAAGCACCTGGACACGAATAGCAGTTTAGTACAGGAACACAAATCGCCTTGCTTTTCCCTGTAAAAATAGTACCTTTTTGAAAGCCGACCACATAACCATTTACCAGCACGGCTGACACAAGCTGACAGCAGCGCTGAAATGATATTCTTTTTTTGCTTTTGTCACCGGACTTGGGATTTATCCTATTCCGATGCATTCCAAACATATTCTCACCGCCTTTTGCATCACTTCCAGATATTCCTGTTTGGCAATGCCTATCCCAATAAAAAAGATAGCTGTAAATAGGATTCCCATTTGCACTGCTGTTCTTTTTGGCTTAGCTTTCGCTGTTTTCATTGCCTATTTCCGCCTTTCCCATTGACTGCAAAACCACATTGACCGCATCGGTATACGTTTTTGCCAAATCTTGCTGACCGCCGATGATGGGATCGCCAACAATAATTCCCTCCTGATTAACTGTAATTGTCGTCGGCGTATAGAGCACCCTTTCGCATATCTTCTGAAAGTCACCCTCGCCAGTAATCAGTGTAATTCCTTGAAACCCTGCTTCGTCCACAATACTCTTTGCACCTTCCATATCAAATAAACCGTCCAGACAAACCGTTATCAACTGCACATTTTCCGGAAGCGAATCTGCAAATTCTGCAAGATCCGGCATTTCCACAATGCAAGGCCCGCACGTCGTCGCCCAGAAATGAATTATAGTAACATCTTTTTCCTTAATCTCTTCCTGCGAAATCGTGCTGCCATCCAGCGTCGTTGCGGTAAATGATTTCAACCCTTCCTGTTCACTGTCCGTCTGCTGCGGACTTTGCTCTTGTTCTACAGAAGACTGCGGTTCTGCCTGCTCTGATACGGGTTTCGACATATTTTCCTGCTTGGTGTCAGAGGACTGCGATTCCTCATTCTTTCCAGCGCATCCATTTAACAGCATTCCGCATATTAATCCAATCCCTAAAGCTGTTATTAACCATTTTCTTTTCTTCATAATCCAAAAATCCTTCCATTTCTATAAATATATGCCAGCTTACTAAAAAACTGTCCTAACAATCTTCCCTTGCGTACCCTTGTACATAAAGACTGTCATCGTTTAGACTTGCTAAAGTATGACACATCAAACCATACAAAAACACTTTGTGGCAGCTTAACGTAATGCATCTCCATCACAAAATTTTCTTACGGATTTTGCAGCAAATACCAAATCCTAAAGACACCTCCAAATTACAGTTCAACTTTAAAGCAGATTTCCTGAAAATCCTCCGCCTCCAAAAGTTCCACGGTTATCTCGCCTCCATAGAGTTCCGCCATGCGTTTTGCTTGATACAGTCCAAGCCCCCGCTCCTCGCGGTTTAATTTTGTGGTATAACCCTTTTCAAAAAACTGCTGAATATCCCCCATTTTCAAACCGCTTACTTGGTTCTTAATTATGAACAACAGTTTGTCATTTTTCGCATCCAGCACCATCTCTACACGATTCCGCTCCGGTGTCGCCGCCTCAAATGCGTTATCTGTCAGCGTCCCGATTACTTCCACCAAAGAATGTTCCGAAACCGACGTGATAATCTCTTGACTTAGCACTTGAACATTAATATCAATATAACTTGGCGCACTGATTATCTTACTGTAGAGAAATCCTGCGAGAATTTTATCCGAAATCCGCAGAAGTGCCGGATTGCTGCGCATTTTTTCACTGCATATAGACTTTCCATATGCCGACTGCGCCGCCACCAATTCGTTATAATTATCAATTGTAATATGCATATTTAAAATAGCGTTTAGGTGATTATCAAACTCATGCTGCCGCGCCCGAATATCCTTGGTTAACTCCTCCAAAGGCTTAATATACAATTTGTAAATCTTTAATTCCTGTTCTTTATGCCGCAGTGCTGCATAATTCTGTCCCCAATCCAACAGCCCAAAGAATATCACGGAAAAAATAATGCCAAACAACACCATAACCCGCACATCCAGCGTATGGCTTAAATACAAATCCACAAAAAGATAACTTGTTACAATTAGTGCCACCAGACAAAAAATCCTATATAAAAATTTTCTGCCAATTTCTGCCATTGCATCTTTCCTCCAAAACAATCATTAGAAATTTTAATTTCTCTTTATCTTATCACACAAAAACTGCTTCGGCAACTGATTTATCCACATCTACCAATACCCTGTTATCTGAGAGCATTTTAATAATACTTTCCCCCAAAACTTTTGCTAAAAATCAAACTCTTGTAAGAAGCGCCGAAACGCTTGTTCCCTTTCTCTTGCGGTTTCAAAATATGGCAAACTATGCTTTTGACATTGCTCTTTCATGCAGATGCTTTGCTCCACGATATACACTGCCCCTTCTCGAAGTTCTTCATCCGGTTTGTAGAAAGTATAATCTTTTTCTGTATCGTATCTCTTTTGTATTGCGAACCGTTCTTCCGGCGTTACGTCAGACGTAATAAAATAAGCAATTTTACAGTTCGCCCCATCAATATATTTTATATAATCCTCTGGCAGAAGCTGATAGATGTCCAGCACCATGCCAGGTTCAAACTCATCGTATTCGCCACTGTCCAACATTGCCCGAATAAAAGGCGCTATCTTACCGCTGATTACATGTAATGTATCCATAGAAGACAAACCAGCATACGTATTCACCCCTGTTTCGGGAAAACACTTCTCAAATCCTGCTATTATAGAATCCATGCTAATATGCTGATACCCATACTGCTTTGCCAGCCGATGAGAAATTGTGCTTTTCCCGGCTCTTGGGACACCCGCAATAATCATATTATTTATCATCTTATAACTTCTCCAAATCCTTATTTTATTTCACACCCAAATGAGAGTTTTCGTGTTACTTGATACCATTCCTATTCCATTGTATTACGGTTTTATATCCAAGCTTTTCGTACCATGGCGCTAAATACGTATAGTGTATATAGCTGTAATCATAGCCTTCTTCTTTTAATTTTTGCGTTACGTACTTAACCATTGTCAGTCCTATTCCTTTGTCGCGGTATTCCGGAAGTGTTCCTACACATCCGGCACCGCCTATTTTAAGCTTATGTCCATTTATTTCGTATATTCCCATATTGTCAACAAGGCAGAAACTTGCAACTTTTCCGTTTATATATCCGCAAAATATTCTGTCATTTTCGTTGAAAAACGGCGTCCAGTGTTGTTCAACCTTTTCTACTTTTTTCCTTAATTCATCCATGCCGCCATTATAAAAACCGAATGAAACACTGTCATCAAATTGTTTGTTGTACTTGCTGCTATCGAATTCGTTAAGATAAAGTATCATTTCATCAAAAACGTATTCTTCTGGCAGAGCGCAAATAGACTCGCTTTCAAAGAAATCTGGGTGTAATAGTTAAATAATTGTATGCATTCTTGTTTATTCATGTATTTGTCCTCATGAAATCTAAATTTGCAGATGAAGTACTTGAACTTCCCTTATTTTTTAAGTTTATACAGTAAATTGCTATGTATTTTCCCTTGTTTTTGCCCTTATGGATAGTTTACAAGGGAAAGTTTTTTCTGAGCATCTAGGCTTGATAAATTTCAATACACCTATACTTCCTGTAACTGCATTTCCTGAATCTGCTGTGTACTTCCATGCCACATTTATTATAATAATCACGTCTTTCCTGCGGTGTCATGTCTTTTGTAATATTATAATTATATTCCCATATTTTGTGGATGTCCTCGATAGTAAAGTCTGGACTGATTATTAGCTTATTTAAAGTTATTAACTTATCAACAATAGAATTTTACAACCTTGCATTAAAACAGCTTGTTATTTTGCAAAATAATATACGTTCCGATTTTGTCATTATATCTTGAATAATCTAAATTCATCATATTATATAGATATTGTTTTACTTTATCAATAGAAGAAAATCTTGATGCCGCATAAGGTGATTCTGGGTTTGTTTTTTCAAATAACAGATACTCCCCATTATCTATTTCAAGCAAAGTCGCTGCGTGTGAAGCACATATTCTGTTACCACTCTGCGTCCAAAAAGTAATTAATGAAAAGGCGTCTTCTTTAAATAAAATTTCCTGCTCGTTCCATTTTTTTAAAATGGCATCAAACATTTCCTGCTCACTGCATTGTTCTGTAACAGGAATGGGATTAAACAAGGTAAAATATTCTGCCTGTGTATCCTTACTCCAATCAATCAGCGGAAAAGGAACATATGCTTTATGCTCACCCTCTACAGCATCCCGTCCAAAAAGAATATCTCCGTCTGTATAGAGCCATGCCGTATTCTCATCCCAACAGTCAAAATTTTCTTCTTTTATTACTTCCCCTACTGATATATTGTCCCGATTTAACTCATAAGCTACAATCCTGCAAATAACATCATGATAATTCCGGTTATTACGCTTGTACCATTGTGTAGACATAGGAGGGTATTCCCCATAATCAACCAACATTTTGTCTGCTGTAATAAAATCCCCTACTAAAGTAAAGGACGGGCACTCTCTCATGCTGTTATTATAATCAGTTACCCAATTTAATACAGTATCAATATGGTTTGTCCCAATACCTGCTTTTATCAAAGTATCCCGTACTTCTGTCATAGATGCTTCACTGTCTAAATTTGAATATATCAATTTATCTTGTGGAATAACTTCCATATTTTGGATACTTAGAACTTCCTCGCTCGCTTGGCTGTTTTCTTGATTCTCCTCTATTGTCGTAATTGATGTTTCTGTATTTCCGCAAGCAGAACAAAGCAACAAAATCAATGACACACAGAAACAAGCAGATTTTTTCATACTTTGCAAAACCTCCTTCTTATTTTTCCCAATCGTCGGCTTAGTTTTACGCATTAACGATTCGTTTTTCCTTTCTGAATTATAACACTCTTTCTATTTTAATACAATTATTTTATTGGTAACAAATTGCGCACATAATTCCCATTAATTTGGCGTGGGTATGAAAAACAGCAAGCGCTTACTCTTATTGTACCTAATAATTAAATAGACTTTATATCTGAGTTGTGATATACTTACTTCAATAAGAAAGTAACAATGCAATTGGCAATTATAATAAAGTGGGAGTTAAATGACCGATAGCGAAAAACTTGATTTACTTTTAACCGAAATACAAAGTATAAAAGGCGAATTGCAGGATATGAAAAGCGAAATGCAGGACATGAAAAGCGAAATGCAGGGTATGAAAAGCGAAATGCAGGACATGAAAAGCGAAATGCAGAATATGAAAGAAAAGATTGATAAATTATCTATGGGACAATTAGAAATTAAGAAAGAGAGCTATATGCTGAATCGGAAAATATCCGATACTTATAATGTCGCCCTTGACGTACTTGGTACGAGTGCCGAAAATCGTACATGGCTTGAAAAAGGAGCATTAATCGAACTCAACTGTAAAAAGCGAAAAACAGAAAATTATGAGTAAAGACAACAATACACGCCCAAAACCCCGACGACAGAAAATGCAATAACTTACTATCCATTAAAAAATATGCCCCTTTCCTAACACTTTAAAATAGGAAATAAGGGCATATTTTTTTACTGTAAAAAACTCACTATGCTTTCTTTATAATCCCAAATCCCAACGGATAAGGGCCTGTATGGACACTAATTGTTGCACCAATCTGATATATTGGCAGATCCTGCGCAGTAACAGAATATCCGTTTGCATTTAAAAACGCCACTGCACCATCCCGAAACGTTTCTGCCTCCTGTTTGTCATATCCAAATCCTACTGTGAAACTATAATCTTTACAGTCCGCACCAAGTTCTCTAAGATACTGCAGCAACAGCTCATATACTTTATCAATTGACTTTTTGCGGCTTCTTGCAATGCCTGATGGGTAAATCTCACCCTCTTTTAATGTAATAATCGGGCGGATTCCCAATACCGATCCCGCTAGTCCTGCAAGCTTGCCGATTCTGCCGCCATGTTTTAAATAGTCGATATTACCTACAGTAAAGAAAATCCGTCCACTGCTTTTAATTGTTTCTAATTTCTCAACACATTCCTGATAGGATACCCCCGCCTTGCATAGCTTCGCCGCTTCCAGCACATACAATCCCTGCAGCACCGTATCCACGGTAGAGTCGATTACGGTGATTTCAGCGTCTGGAATACTCTCTTTTACAAGTTCTTTCGCGTTTTGCGCCGACTGCAGCGAGCCACTGAACTTTGTTGTAATACAAATGCAGATCACCGCTGTTTTCTCCTTGACTATCGGCGTAAATACATCCACATAATCCTGAACAGAAGGCATCGACGATTTCGGAAACGTTGTCGGATCTGCAACCATTTTCTCATAAAATGTTCGAATGGGGATTTCTACAATCTCTTTTTCATAAGTTTCACTGTCAAAAGAAACATAAAACGGCACCACCGTAATATCTTTCTCCAAACAAAGCTGCGGCGGCAGGTCACAAGAGCCATCCGTTACAATTTTATACTTCATTCCACACACGCCTCTTTTCTTCCAACTACTTGATTCTTTCTCTACTCACGAACGATTAGATTTTCCTTTCTGTACAGCACGTATTGCCCGCTTATGCAATATGGGCTGTGCAGAAATTGGAAAATCTTAACGGTCGTTAGTATAATTCTCTTCAATTTTCGGATAGGTTGCAATCGTTGTAAAGGAAACATCCATTGTAGGGTCTTTCACTCTGTCCATCACGGATTTCACAAGGCGCTTGCCAAGTTCCTCCATTCGTACCTCCACGGTCAGAATATCCCGCTTAAAGAAATCCGGCTCAATTGTATTGTTAAAGCCAGTAATCACTGTTTTACGCGCCGCTAACGGGTCTTTCTGCAGCAGCGCCAGCGCAACATTCTTTGCCACGTCGTCATCTTCGCAGATAATCGCATCCGGAACATACATCATCTGATTCATTGCTTCTTCTACCATTGCATAGCTAAAGTTGATATGGTTCGCTGGATGCGTAAACTGCATTTTCTCGTCAACCCCAATATAATTTTGGTTGCAGGCGTTTAGATATCCGAGATATCTCGCCTGTATCATACGTGATCCTTCCGCATAGCCAATATATGCGAGTTTGGTACAACCCTTGTTTTTTATAATATAGCTGGTCATCCTGTTCATTGCATAAAAACCATCCACACTGACCACATCGCCGAGATTAATATACTCCTGTGCGTTTACCGGACTATTAAAAAACGTCATAGGCAGCCCCGCCTTGCTTACGCCTTTGACAAACTGTATGGGAAATAAGCTTAGAAAAATAATCCCTTTTACGTCATCAGCAATTAATTTCAGTACGCCCTCTCCGTTTTTATCATCCTCATCTACCACATGAAGCTGCATACGGCAATCCTCCGTATTGACTGCAACACTGATACCAGCGAGTGTCCGGTTCCAGAACGTTGACTGCCAGTGATTAAAAAGCACAAGGATTGTCCCCCTGTTATTTTTATGGTAGACAGATTTCACCTCCTGCAGCAGATTTTCGTCCAGCTTCGCATAACCCATCTGCCATGCTTTCTGTACAACTGCCTGCTTTGTCGACGGCGACACAAATCCGCCATTTAACGCCTTTGCCACAGTATTACGGCTAAGACCCAATTCCATTGCGATATCTTGTATAGTTACTTTCTTCATTTGGTTCCCCTTTTCTTACTTGGTAAATATGTTATAGTATAGTATTTTAATATTTTATTGTCAAATATTATTCTATAAATCTTCTAAAAAAGCAAATTCTTTCCCTTTTTCGGCGTGCAAAAAATGCATCAGAAGATACGCCGCACGCAGCGAAACCTTTTCCTTTCGCAAAATCCGCGCTGCCTCCTGCTTATCGACAAACAGTACCTCTATCGACTCTGTATCTTCCATTTTATCGCAGCCGATTTTACCGCTTGCATAGCCAAATACTGCATTACAGCTTTCGTCTGTAAAACCAGCGCCCATAAAAAATGGTCTGCGATATGCCTTGTCCCCGCCGTTATAGACCGCAAAATCCAACCCTGTTTCTTCTTTCATCTCCCGCACTGCCGACTGTTTAGGTTCTTCTCCCTCGTCAATCAGTCCAGCCGGAAGTTCATACAAATAATCGCCCAATGGATACCGATACTGGCGAATCATCACAATTTTTTCTGGATCATCCTTCAAAAGCGCATAAATTACAACCCCTTCCGCATTCATATCTTTTGTCAAAAGCTTAATTTTATCCGCTTTTCTTCTCGACACAAAAAAATAGTCAAATGCACGACCGCTGTCTGTTAACGCATCCAGTTTAAATAAATTTAAAAAACGATTTTCTGATAACTGATGAATTTTTGTATATTTTTTCATGAGATTCCCCTCCTTATGAGAATACATTTGACTTTTTACCCCAAAAACGCTACAATAATTCATAAAGACGAAACAAAATCATTCAAAAGGAAAGGTGAATCCCTCATGAAGCAAATTCCAATCGCAGAATTAATTCCGGGCATGGTAACAGCCGAGGACATCCTAACTTATGATTCCAGAATCATTGTGCCGAAGGGTGTTGTTCTTACAGAGAATATTATATCACGTCTGGAAGGTTATTCCATATATTATGTACATATTCATGAAAATCTTGTGGAAGAATTAAATCAGCCGATGATTTGCCCGCCGCCTGCGAATTTTCACGATGCAGCAGAGGGCAGCAGCAAATCCAACAAAGAGCGCATTAAAAACAGTCATCAATTCGCCCTGTTTCAGCAGGCATTTAACCGCTGCGCTGAACATTATCAAGGCAGTCTTACAAACGCTCTCTACCGTAATGAAACATTCCCTGCAAATGAATTAATAAAGGAAACACTGCAAATTCTGCACCCTGTAAACGGCGATATCAGTGTATTTGATATGTTGTTAAATATGCACAATATTGACGATTCCGTGTATATGCACTGTATTGATGTAGCCTTAATTTCTAATGTTCTCTCCCGCTGGCTGCATTTTTCTGAAGCAGATCAAAAAATGGCAACCGCCTGCGGATTATTCCATGATATCGGCAAGTTTATGCTGCCGTCCGGCGTTCTGCGCAAGCCCGGCAAACTGACCTCCGAGGAATTTGAAATTGTAAAAACGCATACAATAGAAGGCTTCCACCTTCTCAATAAATACCGCAATATTCCTGAGCCTGTTAAAAACACTGCAATTATGCATCATGAGAAATGCGACGGCAGCGGTTATCCCTATGGATTAAAAGGCGACGATATTGACAAATTTTCCAAAATTGTTACAATAGCAGATATTTTTGACGCAATGACAAGCGAACGTGTGTATCGTGCAGCAATGTGCCCGTTTTCTGTTATTAAATATTTTGAAGACGACGGCATTCACAAATACGAAATGAAATATATTATGACATTTCTGGAAAATGTGGCAAATTCCTACCTTAATCACACTGTTACACTCAGCAACGGCATGGAAGGAAATGTGATTTTTATTAACCACGATAATTTCTCCCGCCCTGTTATCCGCACGCCAGACAATGAAATTATTAATTTACAGGAACAATATTATAACAGTATTATGCAGCTTTCCACGCAGAAAAATGTTTCCATTGAAACCATTATATAAGCGAAAAGACCGATGCGCCTGCCACTGTCACAAGTCCTGCCACCGCAATCGCCAGGCTTCCCATTGCACCTTCGATTTCTCCAAGCTCCATTGCCTTCGCCGTACCGATTGCGTGGGACGCTGTTCCCAGCGACAGCCCTTTCGCAACAGGCTCTTCAATGCCAAATATCCGAAACACAAGTTCCGCTGTCATATTTCCCAAAATTCCCGTAATTACAATTACCGCTACCGTTATGGTTACGATACCGCCAAGTTCTTCCGAAACCCCCATACCGATTGCTGTTGTAATGGACTTTGGAAGCAGCGTAATATAGAGCGCACGGTTTAACCTAAATAATTTTGCCAATGCCCACACACCGCCAAGACTTGCCAATACACCTGACAAAATCCCTGCCGTAATTGCTTTAACATTGCTTTTAAGCAGCTCTATTTGCTCATACAGCTGAACTGCCAGGCTTACCGTTGCTGGTGTCAGTAAATAACTGATATATTTGCCGCCTTCATTATAATGATTATAATCCACACCAAATATCAATAAAACCGCCATTACACACACTACACCAATTAGTAATGGATTTAATATCGCCAACTTCCACTTTTTCTTTAATACCAATCCCAGCTCAAATCCCGCCAGACTGATAAACGCACCAAAAAAAATGGAATTGGAAAGAAATTCTTTCATAATACTTCATCCCCCTCTGCCGTTTCCAAAAACGTTCTCCTGCCAAACCTGCATAATATAAACGATACCCTCTGTCTATTTGCGATTTCTTCGGATCACCCACTGTGTTACTCTGCCAGTTACCGCCATTACCAAAACCGTTGTAATAAACGTAATCGCAAGTACAGGCACGCAGACGGGTTTTAAGGTATCCCATGCGGTCAAAAGCCCTACTGCCGCCGGAATAAACATTACTGGCATAATTTCTATTAAAAAGGAAGCCGTTTCCTTTACCTGCCCTACTTTGATAACGCCTGTCAGCAGCGCAACAAGCAATATCACTAAGCCATAAACGCTTGCTGGTATCGGCAAAGGCAGCAATGCCCGCAGACCTTCGCCGATAAACGATATCAGCAAAATCAGCATAAATTGTTTTAAAAATTTCATAGATTTCCATTCCTTTCTATAAACGTATGTTTCTTTTCATTTAAAATCTCCATTTTCCATATAGCAATATATT
>ERZ778516.1993-NODE-1993-length-14411-cov-4.330802_pt1 | contig 14411 bp, 13 predicted proteins | sample MGYA00510342_ERZ778516 | MGnify/ENA primary metagenome ERZ778516 (study PRJEB29527, sample SAMN07138961) | mouse gut metagenome | material: feces | host: mouse | place: China:Nanjing | collected 2016-01-25 ...
AACAAATATGAAGTAATAGATGAATCAGCATGGGAAAGGGCTATGCATTGCATGGTTTTCCGGAACAGTATAGAACCGGCATTTTGTGTGACTTTTGAAGCCGACATTACTGAATTCAAGAAAAAGGTCAAGGAGGAAGGCCTGTCTTTTACCTTGGCAATGGTCTATGCAGTCTGCAGGTGCGCCAATGAAGTCGAAGCATTAAGATACAGATTTTTGGATGGAAAAGTTGTGCTTTACGAGAGAGTTGATACCGCCTTTACCTACCTTAACAAAGAAACAGAATTGTTTAAGGTTGTCAACGTTCCGTTCATAGATAATCTTCCGGAATATGCGGCGTTGGCATTAAAGACAGCTGAGGAACAGCAGGAGTATTTTACCGCTCCTCTTGGAAATGATGTGTTTCAATGTTCTCCTATGCCTTGGGTGACTTATACGCATATTTCGCACACTAACTCCGGAAAAAAGGACAATGCGACTCCTCTATTTGACTGGGGAAAATACTACGAGAAAGATGGACGTGTCTTGATTCCGATTTCAATTCAGGCACATCATTCTTTTGTTGACGGTATTCATATAGGACATTTCGTTGATGCTCTGCAAAAGTTCTTTGACGAATATTAACAAAAAGAAGAATTTCTTCGGAATTTGTTGGAAGCTATGTATGAAGAACTGCCTGCTCCGAAGAAGAAAGGGAAAAGATGAAACTGAAGAACGTACTGATCGTTGTAAAAGACATCGAGAGAGCCAGACAGTTCTACCATGATCTGTTCGGCCTTGAGATGATCCTTGACAATAATGGAAATATGATTCTGACAGAAGGGCTGGTGCTGCAGGAGGAAAAATACTGGAAAGAGTTCCTTGAAAAAGAGATCATTCCGGAGAATAACTCCTGCGAGCTCTATTTTGAGGAGTCTGATATTGAAGGTTTCGTAGAGAAACTCGAGAAATATTATCCGGATGTAAAATATGTGAATCGACTGATGACGCACAGCTGGGGACAGAAGGTCATACGCTTTTATGATCCGGACGGCAACTTAATTGAAGTGGGAACACCGATGTAGTATGAGGGAGAGATATGGCTTTTGATTATAAGAAAGAATACAAGGAATTTTACATGCCGAACAACACTCCGTCCATCGTGACAGTGCCGAGCATGAACTATATCGCGGTTCGAGGTCATGGTGATCCGAACCCCGAAGACAGTGAATATAAGCAGGCGATTGGACTGTTGTACGGCATTGCTTTTACGATCAAGATGAGCAAAAAAGGAGATCATCAGATTGAGGGATATTTCGACTATGTAGTGCCACCTCTGGAGGACTTCTGGTGGCAGGACGGAGTATCCGGAGTTGATTATGCCCACAAAGAAGGCTTTAACTGTTGTTAGGGATAATACCGTAGGACAGAAAACATATGATGAGTTCTGTCCAAAGCGGGGTGGTTCCGAGCGTGTCTATACAAAGATGCTTGGGGAAAACAGCAGCCGAGATATTAAACCTACATATTGTGACTCTCCAGCTTTAAATGATCTCAACTGGAGGTCAGAGCCTGAAAAGGAAATTGATGCAGATAGAGAACCAGAGATTAAAGAATCTGTATTTCAAGATCAGACGACAGCTCCGGGCACAGTGGTTAACAACAATCCGTTCTTCCTCAATATTTCAGGAGGGACAAATACGGTATATGGCCATGTAGATAAGGTCGAAATAAAAAATGGAAGGAGTGATGCAGATGAGTGATGAGATCATTCCCTCAAAGGCGCAACTGCCTACATCTGGCGCTCCGAACAGAATTGATATAAATGGTGGCCAGAATACCGTTTATGGACAGATTGGCACAGTTCAGGACAATAGGAGCAATGTCCTGATTGCCGGTGGACAGCAGCGTCAGCAAGGCATGCCGATGCGGACGAGCTGGGAATTCGATTATTACAATTTGTTCGTTATCGGCGGCGAGACATTCTATCAGTTTTCTCAAGGAGATTTTGTGGTACCCAAGGAAGATGCGCTGACGCGATTTGTCGCAGAAGATATAGCTGAAGAGATACAAAGGCTTGATAAAGCAGCTATGGACAGGGTGCAAGGATTTTTTTGTATTTTTGCTCCCAGAAATGCTGACTATGCAGAACACGGAAATGATCAGAACGCTCTGCTCGGCGTAATCACAGAGATTCAGCGTCAGGATGAGGGATTCAAAATCATGTATCAAACATTGAACCCGATTCCACAGGCAAAGGCCAATAATGATGTTGTTGGAGCCCAGCAACAGAAGAAGGAAGAATGCAAGACTGCTGTTTGGGCGCACATTGCTTTCATTCTTCAGTCCGATATTGCGAGCTACAAGACAAGTCTTGCCCAGCTCAAGAAGGATGCAGAGGATCTGAAAAACAAGGCGGCACAAGCTCGTAGGGATTCACGGGTACTTGCGGAAGAAATCGCCGAGCTTAACAAACAGACTGTAAATACCAAGGCCGTAATCGACAGCATCAATGCCCTACTTCGTGATTCGGGTTTTCAGGGATTCAGTCTTCGTGAGAAGGTCGGAGTAGCAAATGTCTATGAGGTTATTCGTGAGGAGGATCTGTCGCAGAAAACCTGAGCGAGGGCGAACGTAATTTCATAGCGTTCCTATATTTTTACAATCTTGTCAGGGGCAGTCAGAGCAGTGAGGTAGTGAAAGACAAGGTTGTAGTTATCGACGATCCTGTTTCCAGCATGGACTCCAGTGCGCTGTTCATTGTTGGCGCAATTGTCCGGGAGCTTATTACCATCTGCAACAACAATGTACAGATCGTCGATGATAAGATCACCGGCACTTATATCAAACAGATATTTATCCTGACGCACAACGTCTACTTCCATCGCGAGGTGACATATCATCAGGTTGAGAAATACAGAAGCGTTTCCTTCTATGTTATCCAGAAGGTGCATAACGTTTCGACCATTGGCGCTCCCAAGACACGCCAGAATCCAAATATTCCATCTGAGCTGGAGAACTACAATCCGGTACAGAACTCTTATGTAGCCCTATGGAATGAGCTTAAGGAGATCGATTCTCCGATATCGCTTCTTAGCGTTATGCGAGAAGGATTCTGGAATATTACTTCATGCAAATGTATGGCTACGAAGGCGATGATCTGAGGAAGCTGGTGCTCGATGACCACAAAGAGGACTTCATCATCCCTCCGGAGAAGGAAGGCGACAAGCCGGACCTTAATCTGGCGTCTGCGATGCTGTCTTACATCAGCAATCCGACCGGCATCAACGACGGTCTGAATCTGACGGAGGATTACGCGGAAGTGTCTCAGTATAGGGAGACCTTCAAACAGATCTTCTATGCCCTGCATCAGGAGCAGCATTACAACATGATGGTGGGTATAAAAGAATAGAGTCCGTATTTTGGGACAGACAGAAGATCATAATGAAGAAAACGATAGAAAAGTGAGGTAATCTGCAATGGTAGCTAATACAGTAATCGATGCGATGTGGGATGACTCTCCAGTCGATGTTTCAACGGAAGTAAATTTTATCTGGTCTATTGCCAACAAACTGAGGGGTACATACCAGAGTGATAAATATAAGGATGTCATCATTCCTATGACGATTATCCGCAGGTTTGAGTGCGCCTTGGCTCCGACAAAGGATAAGGTCGTAGCACAGTTTAAAGCAAATCCGAGTTTTCCGGCAAAGGCTATGTATCGTGTGTCTGGGTTCCAGTTCTATAACACCAGCGAATATACGCTGGAAGAGCTGTGCAACGACTCGGATCACCTTGCGGCTAACTTTAAATCTTACATTCAGGGGTTTTCCACAAATGTGCAGGAGATTCTCCTGTCTGCAGAAAGGGGTCTGGATTTCAGTAAGCAGATCGACAAAATGGATAAAAACAATCGCCTTTTGTCTGTTGTGAAGGCGTTCTCGGAACTCGATCTGAATCCGCGCACCATTGACAATGTGAAGATGGGATATATCTTTGAGGAACTGATCAGGAAGTTCTCTGAAAATGCCGAGGCCGGTGATCACTATACTGGACGCGATATTATCAAGCTCATGGTTAACATTCTTCTGGCTGAAGGCTGTGATGATATTTTCGACGACGGGAAGGTCATCACAATTTTGGATCAGGCCTGTGGTACAGGAGGTATGCTCTCGACAGGATACAACTTCATCAAGCGTTATAATCCTTCGGCTGATGTTCGCCTATTTGGGCAGGAAATTAATCCGGAGTCTTATGCTATGTGCCTTGCGGAGATGCTCATCAAAGGGCAGAATGCTGAGAACATTTGCTATCAGGACACGATGAAGGCTGACCGATTTCCAGATATAAAGATGAGATTTGTAATTGAAAATCCGCCCTTTGGAACAGCGTGGGGCGGTGAGAATGCTGCCGAAGGTGTAGAGGAGGCGGTTAATAAAGAATTTCAGAAAGGTTTCGATGGACGTTGGGGAGCTGGACTCCCCGGTACTGGAGATATGCAGATGTTATTCTTACAATCTGCGATAAATAAAATGGATGAGGCATATGGTCGTGCAGCAATAGTAGAACATGCAGGTGTATTAACATCTGGAGGTACTGCTTCAGGAGAAAGTCAGATAAGAAGATGGCTGCTTGAAAATGATTATATCGAAGCAATTATCGCGCTGCCAACCGATATGTTTTACAATACTGGATTAACGACTTATATCTGGATTCTCTCGAAGAATAAACGTTTCGAGCGTAAGGGAAAAGTACAGTTAATAGATGCATCTTCTTTTTATCATAAGCTACGCAAAGCTTTAGGAGATAAGAAAAACGAAATTTCTCCAGAAGATCGCAAAGCAATCACAGAACTCTACTCTAATTTCGTTGAGAATGAGTATGTAAAGATATTCGATAATCAAGAGTTTATATATCGCGAATATACTGTTATGCAGCCTCTCCAGAGAAGTTACGCAATAACGCAGGAGCGGATTGATTCGATGGTTTTGAGTGGGGCATTATCATCCTTGTATGATGAAGCAAAAGTGATTGATTTAGAAAGCGCAGAAACCCTTTCTGGCAAAGATCAGAAGAAACTTGATGCGTTTAGGAAAAATCAGCCTTTATATGACAGTATTCTTGTGGCACTACAAAGTACTGTTTCCGAGACAAAGTATATGTCTCCTGAAGCATTTCAGCCGGTATTGATTGATGCTTTAAAAGGTATAGATGTAGATAAGAAAACTATTGACAAGATTATTGATGGGTTATCCACAATGGATAAGGAAGCTGAAATTCAAAAGGATAAAAAAGGTTACATTATTTACGATAAAGAGACAAAAGATGTAGAGATTGTAAGAATCAATGAGGATATAGACGACTATATGAGGAGGGTGATTTGGCCTCATATTCCGGATGCGAAAGCTTTCTTTGAAGAAGATTTATCAAAGAAAAAACCTGTAATTAAAACAGGAGCGAAAATCACATTCACAAGTCATTTTTATAAGTATCTTAAATTAGCTGCAAGCGAAGACTTAGAGAAACTATTCAATGAGCTTGAGGAATCTGTTTCCAAGCGTGTCGCAAGGTTGTTTGAGTAAGGCGGTGGCTTATGAATAGTAATATGAAAAACAGTGGTATTGAATGGGTCGGTAACATTCCTTCAAATTGGGATTGTAAGCCCATCCGTTCATTATTTCATGAAAACAGGAATAAGAATATTCGTGGCACTGAAACAAAAGCGTTGCAGTTTAAATTTGGAACCATTGTCCCGAAAGAAAACTTTGAAGCCGAAAACGATGAATATGTTGCCAAAACAATCCATAATTATAACATCGTTGATAAAGGCACAATAATGCTGAACGGCTTGAATTTAAATTTTGATTTCGTAACAAAAAGGGTAGCTATTGTCCAAGAGCGTGGGGTAATTACTTCAGCATATATTGCATTTGAAGTTAACGACGAAAATGAAGTTCTTCCTGAATATGCAAATTATTTATTAAAGTGCTATGACAGCTGCGCAGCATTTCATAACATGGGTGGTGGAGTAAGAAAAATTTTGAATTTTGCAGAGCTAAAACTATGCCTTTTCTTAGTGCCTCCTCATAGTATTCAAGAACAGATCGTTGCCTTTTTAAATATAAAGTGTCAACAAATGGATGAACTGTCTGACGAAATAGTCAAGCAAATTGAAGTTCTTGATAATTATAGGCGTTCACTTATAACAGAAATTGTTACAAGAGGATTGTGTCAAGATATTACAAAAAAAGATAGTGGGATTGAGTATATTGGAGAGATTCCCGCCCACTGGAATATTCATCCTTTGTACGTGTATTTTGGAGAAAGGAAGAATAAAAACCGTCTTGGAAGAGAAAGTAATCTTCTTTCGTTAAGTTACGGGAAGCTGGTGCGAAAGGATATAAATACCAATGAAGGACTTCTTCCAGAGAGTTTTAATACATACAATATCATTGAGGCTGGAGATATAATTATTCGCCCTACTGATTTGCAGAACGACAAACGAAGTCTCAGAACAGGGCTTGCTACAGAACATGGGATCATAACATCTGCATATATCGATTTAATGCCAATTAAACAAATAAGCACGGCATACTTTCATTATTTACTACATGCTTTTGATGTTATGAAAGTTTTTTATAACATGGGAAATGGCGTTAGGCAGGGGTTGAATTTTTCGGAGTTTTCTCGACTTATGGTGTTCGAACCTCCAATTGATGAGCAGAATGCGATAGTTAATTTTCTTGACTCTAAGTGTTCAGAGATAGATCAGGTCATTGCTGATAAGAAAGAACAGCTTGAAAAGATTGAGGAATACAAGAAGTCGCTGATTTACGAGTATGTGACAGGTAAGAAAGAGGTGCCAGTAGCATGAAAGTAGAATATTCCTACTATGGCGATATGCCGAGTTTGATAATAAAAGGCACCGATTTTACAAAGGCGCTCAAGGATAGAGAAGAACTAAATCTATTGGGAATTGCGGTTGATGGATTTTGCGAAAAATTCAATGTGGTTTCTAATTTTGACGAGAGAGTAAATGATGCTGTCAAGTTGTGGTTAGATAAGACCGGTAATGTGATCTATACAATCAAGGAACGCTGGCTTGGCATATCGCTTATGGATAGCTGGTGTGAGGTTTATGTTCTGAATGGGACACGCCTCATTGAGGTCGTGTTCAGCGATGACAATGGCAGAAACTTCACACTGAGAGATGCGAAGGAGGAAAGCGTAGATGAATGATTATCCTTCAAGCGAAAAAATAAAACAAGAGCAGAAAGAGCGTATTGAAGCCTATGCGGAGCGCCTGGCTGGTCATGCCTCTATTCTGTCAGAAAAAGAATATCAGCATTTTATTATGGAACGGCTGAGCAAGGACAACGGCTATGCGATCCGCAAAGCGGTGAACTATGACCGTCTCTTTGCCGTTGACCGGGAGATGCTGTTCAAATTTCTAAATGCCACACAGCCAGACGAAATGGCTGCGCTTCGGAAAATTTACAAGGATGATCTGGAAGATACGATTGTTAGCCTGATCAACACCGAGGAGACAAAGGTTCGCGGAAGCCTTCTCAACGTACTGAAGCACGGTATCGAGATTTCCAATATGAAGCTGGAACTCATGTATACTAAACCTGCCACGAACTTTAACAAAGACTTGCTGGCCAAGTATGAGCAGAACATCTTCTCTGTGATGGAGGAGGTCTGGGCAAGTGATGATGAGAGAATCGATCTTGTAATCTTCCTGAACGGCCTCGCTATCATGTCGTTTGAGCTGAAGTGCAATGCCGCAGGGCAGGCTGCTGAAGATGCGATCTACCAATATCGTACTCGGCGAAATCCTAAGACCAGACTCTTCCTGTTTAAGGCGGGTGTGCTTGTTAACTTTGCGATGGACTTGAACGAGGTCTATATGACCACAAAGCTCACCGGCGAGGACACCTTCTTCCTGCCGTTTAACATGGGCGATGGCGAAGGAGTCAAGGCAGGTAAGGGCAATCCGGTATTTGAAGATCGCTACAGCGTTTCATATATGTGGGAGGATATTCTGAAAAAGGATACCGTTCTCGACCTGATCTCTAAATTTATCTTTATTGAAACAAAGGAAGAGACTGACGAACTCACAGGTAAGACGAAGAGAAAGGAAAGCATCATCTTTCCGCGTTATCATCAGCTCGATGTAATCCGGAAGGTGCTGGCCGACGTTCGAGAAAACCGCACAGCGCAGAATTACTTGATCCAGCATTCAGCAGGTTCCGGTAAGACAAATTCGATTGCATGGCTTGCACACAGGCTCTCCTCCCTGCACGATGCCGACAACAAGATCATCTTTGACAATATTGTTATCGTTACAGACCGTGTTGTTGTAGACCGTCAGCTGCAGGCGGCGGTAATGGGACTGGAGCACAAGGCAGGCCTTATCCGCGTTATGGATGATAAGTGCAATTCTGCCGATCTGGCGACAGCACTGAAGGGTAATACAAAAATCATAGCTACGACCATCCAGAAGTTCCCGTATATTGTGGACAGTGTAGCAAACCTGAAAAAGAAGCATTTTGCGGTCATTATTGACGAAGCGCATTCATCGACTGCCGGTAAAGATATGGCGGCGGTGACGAAGTCCCTCGGTTCCGACTACGGCATTTCCGAAGATATCGTTGAGGATGTCGAGGATGTAATCACAAAGGAAATCGGCAAGAACGGAAAGCAGCCAAATGTATCGATGTTTGCATTTACTGCTACGCCGAAGCCGACGACGCTTCAGCTATTTGGTCGCGTTAATACGAAAGGCCAACGCGAGCCATTCCATATTTACTCCATGAAGCAGGCTATCGAAGAAGGCTTTATTCTGGATGTGCTGTCGAATTATACGACATACGATACCTTCTATCGCATCAACAAGGAAATCGAAGAAGATCCTCGTTGTAAGACCGTGGACGCTAAGAGACAGATTGCCAGATTCGTGGAACTACATGACACGAATATCTCACAGCGCATTGAAGTTATAGTAGAGCATTTCAGACAGAGTGTGATGACGGAACTTGGCGGCATGGCTAAGGCGATGGTTGTTACGGCTTCTCGTCAGGGCGCGGTGAAATACCGTCAGGCGCTTGAAAGCTATATTACCAAGAAAGGTTATTCAGATATTCACGCACTGGTGGCGTTTTCCGGTAAGGTAAAGTTACCAGATGATGAGCAGGAATACAGTGAGCCCTCAATGAACGGTTTTCCGGAGGATAGACTTACAAAGGAATTCGATAAGGACGAGTATAATGTTTTGTTGGTAGCTAACAAATACCAGACTGGTTTTGACCAGCCTAAGCTCTGCGCGATGTATGTCCTGAAAAAGCTCAAAGGTGTGTCAGCTGTGCAGACGCTCTCAAGATTAAACCGTATCTGCCCGCCGTTTGAGAAGCATACCTTTGTATTGGACTTTGTAAATACATACGACGACATCAAGGCTGCGTTTGCACCGTACTACACGACGACGCTGCTCTCGAACTCTGTGACACCGACTGCCATTTATGACTTGGAAGCAAAGCTCGATGCGTATGCAGTTCTTGATCCAGACGATATAGACAAAGCAAACGAGCTGCTGTATAAGCCGAAGGTTACCGGGAAAGATAAGCAGAAGCTGACCTTCTATTTCAATAAGACGAAAAACCTGATCGAGAAGTATGAACTGGTAAAGCAGGCTGAGATTGTAGCCATGATGCGTCATTTTGTACGTTTCTATGAGTTCCTGCTTCAGGCTTCCTGTTTTGAGGATGTTGACCTGCACAAGAAGTATAATTTTGTGCTCTACGTGCTGGCGTACATTAATATTAAGCATCCCGGCGGTGGCTACGATTTGGACGGCAAGATAAAAGCAACAAACTTCGTGCAGAAAAAAGCCGAGGAACACGTCAAGTCCGATCTGGTTGCCCAGCCTGTTATGAAGCTTCCGACAGCAGAGAGCTTTAATTTGACGGAGGCAAAGGAAGAAAGGCTGTCCCAGATCATAGCGGAGATCAATTCACGAACGGGAAAATCCTACGATAATGATGTGGCGGTCAAGGCTATGTTACAGATTCGGGACATAATGCTGAAATCAGAAAAACTGAAGACCAGCGCAAAAAACAATAGCGAGAAAGATTTCGAGTTCTCTTATTTCGATAACATCGACGATGCATTGATTGAAGGACTTGATCAGAATCAAGACTTTTTTTCGCTCTTGCTCGGCAATGATGAGATAAAGCGAGAGGTGCTCGGCATCTTCGCAGAGGAAATATATAACAGCCTGCGTAAGGCATAAAGGAGGCAGCGGCAATGTTTGACAAATTCCGTCTGAAGGATGTGCTCGTTGATTATAAGTTGGACTTTGTATCAAACGAGTGGGTAAATGAAAAATACAAATGGGAAGCTATCAAATGCTTTCAGGATAATTGGGATGTGAATGCAGAAGACTTTGCAGATATGTTGCATCGGTCGCTGGACAAAACATTCAATCTTCTCGCGTCCATGAATAATTTTCCCCGTCGGATGATCGAGGGATTTGCCAAGACCGCTCCGGAAGAAGTACGTGCCATGTTTATTGCCCTCTACGATGAGAGCAAGGATGTCTATGACCGCATTAAGAGCTTTAAGGATCAGGCTTCCATCATGCTTGAAAAGTATGGGAATGGCGCAGCACAGCATTACCAATATGAAAATGCTATCAGTGTGTATTTGTGGCTCCGCTATCCGGACAAGCACTATATCTACAAATATGGCGAAGTGAAAACAGCTGCGGACGAGCTGGGAAGCGATTACACATTTAAGAAAGGTGCTTATGCAGAGAACATCAGAAATGCCATAAAGCTTTATGATGAAATCTGCGATGAGCTGAAACTGGATACAGAGCTTGTGAATCTGTTCCGTTCGCAGCTGACAGATACCTGTTACCTAGATCCGGAGTTAAGGACTCTGGCATTGGACATTGGCTTTTATATCAGCCGTTATTATTCGCAGAAGAGTGGCGATGAAACACCTGTCCTTCCGGGAGAATGGTTCCCGGATGATTATGAGCCCGGCCTAACAGTGGACGACTGGATTGCGCTTCTCGGCGATAAAGATGTATTCACAGAAAATAGTCTGGAAATCATGCGTCGGATGAAAGATTACGGTGGGCAGGCCACCTGCACCCAGCTTTCCATCAAGTATGGCGAGACAAAGAATTTCTATAACAGCGGATCGGTAGCTCTGGCAAGAAGAATTGTTGAGAAGACCGGCTGCCCTGTTATGGAGCGGAACAGTGAAAATGCCCGCTGGTGGACAGTTTTGTATGTTGGCAAGAGTGCTGGGAAAGATGAAGAGGGCAGCTATATTTGGAAATTAAGAAACGAGCTGGCTGAGGCACTTGACAAGGTCGATTTGTCGCAGGTTCAACTTTATGCTGACCCTGAAGGTGGAGATGATGATCATCACTACTGGTGGCTCAATGCTAATCCGAAGATCTGGAGCTTTTCTGGCATTGCTGTCGGTGAGGTTCAGGATTATACGCTCTACAACGAGAACGGAAACAAACGCAGGATATTCCAGAACTTGCTTGACGCCAAGCCCGGCGATATGGTTATCGGTTATGAATCATATCCGGTAAAGCAGATTGTTGCGATTGCCAAAATTAGTGCAGAGCAGGATGGTGAGAAGCTTTATTTTGAAAAGACAGAAGGTCTCACATCTCCAATTGATTATCAGACACTCAAAGCGTGTTCTGAGCTGGAGAAAATGGAGTATTTTGTTAATCCACAGGGCAGCCTGTTCAAATTAACGAAGGGTGAATTTGATTTCATTATGGATATGATCCGTGATGAGAATCCGCTGGCTCCGGAAAAAGCAATTGATACATATACAAAGGACGACTTCCTCGAAGAAGTTTATATGACTGAAGGACGCTACGATCAGCTTGTGGCTGTCTTTAGAAATAAGAAAAATATTGTCCTTCAAGGGGCTCCGGGTGTTGGCAAGACCTTTGCTGCAAAACGCCTCGCATACTCTATGATGGGAGAAAAAGACGAGAGTCGTATTGAGTTCGTGCAATTCCATCAGAACTATTCTTACGAGGACTTTATGATGGGATATAAGCCGGTCGAGGATGGCTTTGAGCTGAAGAATGGTATATTCTATCGTTTCTGTCAGAAGGCTGCTAACCAGCCAGACAAGGACTACTTCTTTATCATCGACGAGATTAACCGTGGAAACATGAGTAAAATCTTCGGTGAACTCCTTATGCTTATTGAAAAGGACTATAGAGGAGTTAAGGCCACACTCGCTTATAACGGACTTCCGTTTGCTGTCCCTGAAAACCTTTACATTATCGGCATGATGAACACGGCAGACCGAAGCCTTGCGATGATTGATTATGCTCTGCGTCGTAGATTCAGCTTCTTGGAAATGGAGCCGGGTTTTGATTCAGACGGTTTCATTCAGTATCAGAAGAGCCTGAATAATGAGACCTTCAATGAGCTGGTAGAGAAGGTCAAGGAGCTAAATAAGAAGATTGCTTCGGATAAGTCACTCGGTAAGGGCTTCTGTATTGGGCACAGTTATTTCTGCGGACACGATACTTGCACAGAAGAATGGCTACATTCCATCGTGGATTTCGATATTCTTCCGATGCTCAGTGAATACTGGTTTGATGATTCAGCGGAGCTGCAGCGCTGGGAAAACATCCTTCATGGAGTATTTCAATGACAAAGGATAAGAGCATATTCATCAAGAATATTTACTACATGCTCTCTTATGCCTTCACCACATTGCAGCAGTCGGATGACGATAAGATCGCCACGGAGGAATTTGAGAACATGCATAATCTATTCGCGGCGATTCTCTCAAAAGGAATCGGGCGGCAGCTGAAGCAGGGACTTTATCGGGAATACATGAACCGAAAGGAAGACCTGCCCGTGATGCGTGGCAAAATTGATATGCCGGGTACGATAAAAAATAAGATTGAAAAGAAGCAGCGCCTTACCTGTGAGTTTGACGAGCTTTCGGAAAACAATCTTCTGAACCAGATACTGAAAACCACGGTCATGATATTACTACGTCATTCTGAGGTAGATGCCGAGTACAAAAATGATCTGAAAAAAGAGATGCTTTTTTTCTCCAATGTGGATGAGATCGAGCCGTTGGGTATCAAATGGTCGTCTATCCGGTTCCAGCGGAATAATCAGAGCTATAGAGTGCTTCTCAGTATTTGTCAGTTGGTTATCGATGGGATGCTCCTGACAACAGATGATGGTGAATATAAGCTGGCTTCATTCATGGATGATCAGAGGATGAATCGCTTATATGAGAAGTTTATTCTTGAATATTACATTAAAGAACATCAAGAGATAAAGGCCAGTGCGTCGCAGATACCGTGGGCTCTGGACGATGGCGTGGGCACACTGCTGCCGGTTATGCAGAGTGACATCATGCTTGAAAGTAAATCCGGAGACACAGTGCTCATCATCGACGCAAAGTATTATACGCATACACTTGCAGAGAATCGCTTCAATGCACGTATGCTCCATTCAGCTAACCTGTATCAGATATTCACCTACGTCAAAAATAAAGATACTGATATGGGTGATGGAGAACACTCAGTGTCGGGAATGCTTCTCTATGCAAAAACAGATGAGGAGCTGCAGCCAGATAACAGCTATCAGATGAGCGGAAATAAAATAAGCGTCCGGACGTTGGATTTAAATAGAGAATTTTCGGAAATTGCAAAGCAGCTTGATGACATAGCAGCAGAGCATTTTGGAGGTGGCGTATGAGAGTGATAAAAAATCCAGCGTGGGTTTATTACATTACAGATAAAGATCCTGACTTTGATGATCATAAGGTAGGAAAATGGATGTATTTCTTTGGTGATCGTACATTCGTAGAGGGCGTTTGTAAGGCGGCAATTGAGTAAGGAATCGTTGAAGAATGTAAGCACAGTAACGATAACGAGGGAGTTTCCTGTTTTTACCTGAATGATGACGATATTGAAGGTCATAGACGTGTCATCGAATTTTTTATTAAAAACGGATTGATTCGTAAAACGAAAAAAGGCAAACTGTACAACATATCCTTTAAACATGATAGCCAGACTCTTGCTGGTGAGTATGGTGAGGATTATCATCCCGATATCAAATTAGAGGAATTCGTAAATCTCGAAACCGGAGAATGGATTGGAGATAAAACCGGACATTGACTGTTCGTTTTTGGTGTTATGAGAGTTGAGGCGATGGGATTTCAGACTTGTTCCCTCAGAGTGAAGTCTTGAAGCAGTCGGCACATCTGGGCGTTTGCATATTATAAGTAGGAGCAAGGCCTTTGACCTGTTTCCGAGAACACACAAGGGTAAAAATCGGTGTGTTTTATGGCAAAAACACGCTTTGATAAATTCCCGCGAACGACAGCAGAAATCTGACATCAATCTGGAGCAA
>ERZ778516.1994-NODE-1994-length-14410-cov-2.990665_pt1 | contig 14410 bp, 12 predicted proteins | sample MGYA00510342_ERZ778516 | MGnify/ENA primary metagenome ERZ778516 (study PRJEB29527, sample SAMN07138961) | mouse gut metagenome | material: feces | host: mouse | place: China:Nanjing | collected 2016-01-25 ...
CCACTGGTGCTCTCGGCGTCGGCATATATGGACGGGAACCCGTCCGATTACCGCATGGAGATCGATCTCAAGCCAGGACTGGAAGAACAGCAGCTGGACACGCGCCTGCTCCGGGATTTTGAGGAGGCCCGCAACAGGGACTTTTCCAATGCGCTCGATCATCTGCTGCCCCGTAAGCTGATCCCGGTCGCGGTGCGGCTTTCGGGAATCCCGGCAGATACCAAGGTGCATTCGGTGACAAAGGAACAGCGGCGCTCGTTTGTCCGGCTGCTCAAGGCGCTGCCGGTCACTCCGGCGGGATTCCGGCCGGTCGATGAGGCGATCATCACCGCGGGAGGGATTTCGGTCCGGGAGATCAACCCCAAAACGATGGAATCCAAACGGGTGCGCGGGCTGTTTTTCGCTGGAGAGGTCATCGACGTCGATGGCTTTACCGGCGGATTTAATCTGCAAATCGCTTACGCCACTGCATATCTGGCGGCACAAAGCCTATAATGGAAGCACTTGAAAAGAATTGCGTTGATTCTTTTCAAGCCTGCGGCAAGATTTCTGTAAGAGGCTGATTCCGGCAGCCTTGCTTCAGATTACATAGCCATCAAGCACACGAAACATGCCGGCGGACTGTTGTCTGCCGCTTCAAAACGAGCAGCCTGTTTTTTAATGTGCTGGCTATAGCAATAAAATGACAGTCAGATGGGGGAATGGATATGATCGCAATCGCGATTGATGGGCCGGCGGGAGCCGGAAAAAGCACAGTTGCACGCAAGCTGGCGCACGAATTGGGTTATCTTTATGTCGACACAGGGGCGCTCTACCGGGCAATCGCACTTTATATGACTGCGCACGAAGTGGACATTGATTCGGAAGCATCGGTGGAGCCAATGTTGGGCGGGGTCAAGCTGGAGCTGCGTTATCTCCAGGGGGAGCAGAGGGTATTCCTGAACGGGTACGATGTCTCGGAAGACATTCGGCGTCCGGAAATCTCTTCGGCAGCCAGCCATGTGAGCGCACTTCCGGCAGTCCGCACCTTTCTGTTTGCGCTCCAGCAAAATATGGCGGTGGAGCATGACGTGGTAATGGATGGACGCGACATCGGGACAGTGGTGCTTCCCAAGGCACAGGTCAAGATTTTCCTGACCGCCTCCGCCGAAGAACGGGCACGCCGCCGCTGTGCCGAGCTGACTGCCAGGGGGATGGCCTCGGACTATGCACAGGTGCTCCGCGAGATTCAGGAGCGGGATGACAGCGACCGCAACCGTCCGATTGCACCGCTGCGGCAGGCGGCGGATGCGGTTCTGCTCGATACCACCGAACTGACGCTCGAACAGGTGGTCGCGCGTGCGCAGGATGAGGTGCGCGCGGCGCTTGAAAGGGAGGCGTGCGTGAAGAATGCTTTATAAGATCGGCTGGGCCGTCTGTGAAATTTTAATCCGGATACTCTTCCATGTGGAGATATATGGGCGGGAAAATATTCCAAAGGCAGGCGGCTATATGCTGGTGGCCAACCATCGGACCAACTTTGACCCCCTGTTTGTTGTAGCCGGAGTCAAACGCAATCAGGTCTGTTTTATGGCCAAGGCGGAGCTGTTCAGCAACGGGTTCCAGCGTTGGCTGTTCAAACACCTAGGCGCTTTTCCGGTTGAACGCGGCAAGGGGGATTCTGGTGCGCTCGACTGGGCCCAAACGGTCGTGCGGGAGGGAAAGATACTTGGAATGTTCCCCGAGGGCACCCGTTCGAAGGACGGTAAACCGCTCCGTCCAAAGTCGGGCGCTGCGATGATCGCGATGCAGACGGGGACCGATGTGCTGCCCTGTGCGGTTTGCTTCGGGCCAGAGCTGAAATTCCGCACAAGGGTGGTCATCCGGTATGGCAAGCTGCTCCAAAACAGTGAGCTGGGGTTCACGCCGGGGGCAAATTCTCCGCGTGAGATCAAGGATGTAAGCCGCCGGATCATGGATCAGGTTGTGCAGCTTCTGGAGGAGGGCTAATTTGAGGATCACAGTTGCAAAAACCGCCGGCTTCTGCCCTGGGGTGGAGCGGGCGGTTGAGAAGGTCAAAAAACAGGCGGAGCTGGGGGAACCGACCTATACGCTGGGGGAACTCATTAACAACCGGCAGATGGTCGACTATTTTGCCGGACTGGGGATTCCGCCGATCCAGTCCCCTGCGGAAAACCGGGACGGGAGGTGTGTGGTGATCCGCTCCCATGGGGTGCCGCGGCGGGTCTATGAGGAGCTGGAGGCATGCGGGTGCAAGGTGGTCGACGCCACCTGCCCGTTTGTGAAAAAAATCCATCACATTGTGGAAGAGCATTCCCGGGATCGTGTAGTCCTGATCGCGGGGGACAGCAGCCATCCCGAGGTGCAGGGGATTATTGGGTTTTGCGATGGCCCTTATATTGCCTTTTCGGACGAAAAAGATCTGGAAACAAAGCTCCCAGAGATTGAAAAAGGTCGCCAAAATGCCTACATATTGGTTGCTCAGACCACCTTTTCCACCGTATCGTGGGAAAAATCTGTAGAAAAACTAAAAAAGGTGTGTACAAAGCTCGAAATATTTGATACAATATGTATTGCTACTGAAAAACGTCAAGCAGAGGCAAAGGAACTTGCTGCCGTCAGTGATGCGATGGTGGTTGTAGGGGGCAGGCACAGCTCGAACACCCGCAAACTCGCGCAGATCTGTGAATCGTATTGCGATACGTTTCTGGTCGAGGACGCCGGCGAGTTGCGAGGGAAGAATCTGGGCGGTTACTCCCGTGTTGGCGTTACAGCCGGGGCTTCTACACCGGCTGGTATAATTAAGGAGGTACATAAAACAATGAGTGAGATTCTAAAAGACCAGGATGAACTTTCTTTTGAGGAGATGCTGGAGCAGTCCTTCAAAACGATATATAACAGGGAGAAGGTAACCGCCGTTGTTACGGGTCTCGCGCCCAACGAGATCTCGGTGGACATCGGTACCAAGCACGCAGGATACGTGCCGCTTGCGGAGCTGACCGACGACCCGAACGCCAAAGTTGAAGACCTGGTTAAGGTTGGGGACGAGCTGGAACTTCTGGTTGTCCGTGTCAACGATGTGGAAGGAACTGTGATGCTCTCCAAAAAGCGGCTCGATGCGATTGCTGGCTTTGAGAAGGTTATGAATGCGGTCGATACCAGCGAGATTCTGGAAGGCACTGTCGTGGAAGTCATCAAGGGCGGCGTCCTCGCGCTGACCAATGGGGTAAAGGTCTTTATTCCGGCTTCGCAGGCCACCATGTCCAGAAACGACAGCCTTGAGGATCTGCTGAAAAAGAAGGTCGAGTTCAAAATCCTCGAAGTCAACCGCCAGCGCAAACGTGCAGTCGGTTCGATTCGTGCGGTCCTGCGCGAGCAGCGTAAGGAGCTGGAGGAGAAGTTCTGGCAGTCGGTCGAAGTCGGACAGAAATTCACCGGTATGGTTAAATCGCTTACCAGCTATGGTGCATTTGTCAACCTGGGCGGCGTGGACGGTATGGTCCATATCTCCGAACTGAGCTGGAACCGGATCAAACATCCGTCTGAGGTAGTCAATGTCGGTGATACGGTTGATGTTTATATCAAGGACATCGACTCTGAAAACAAGAAGATTTCGCTCGGTTATAAGAAGAGCGAGGACAACCCGTGGGAGATCATGAAGAAGGATTACGATGTCGGTACGGTCTGCAACGTCAAGGTCGTTTCGATGACTCCGTTTGGCGCATTCGCGCAGATCATCCCGGGTGTTGATGGCCTGATCCATATCAGCCAGATTTCCAACGAGCGGATCAACAAGCCTTCCGATGTGCTTGAGATCGGTCAGGAAGTCCAGGTCAAGATCACCGAGCTGGACACCGAGAAGAAACGCGTCAGCCTTTCGATTCGTGCACTGCTGGAAGCCTCGGATGAGGAGTCCGCTCCCGCTGAACAGGCAGATTCGGATGTGGTCTATGAGGCAGGCCCTTCTGAAGAATAAAAAATACTTTTGTTGCTAATAAAACGCGCTGCAAGATGTTTTTGATACATCTTGCAGCGCGTTTGAAGTAAATAAGGTTTTGTATGGATTTGACATTATTGGCATAGCATGATTTTTGCACATTTATAGACATCCCCGCATCCGAGGGTGATCACCAGGTCCCCCTCCTGTGCATGTTCCATGACATACGCCGCGATCTCCGGGAAGGCGGGGAACCAGACCGAGCCGGGGATTTTTTCAGCAAGCTGACTGGTATGGACGCCATAGGTATTTTTCTCCCGCGCCCCCATAATCTCGCTCATCACAACCTGGTCAGCAATTGAAAGTGCAGCCGCGAAATCGTCCATCAGAAGCTGGGTGCGGGAGTAGGTGAACGGCTGGAACACTGCCCAGACCCTACGGAAATCCAGCTCTTTGGCTGCCTTGAGCGTGGCCGCGATTTCAGCGGGATGGTGCGCATAGTCATCCGCAATGGTGACCCCACGCACTTTGCCGAGCACCTCGAACCGCCGGCCTGCGCCGTGGAAATGCCCGAGGAATTCCGCCAGTGCAGTCACTGGGACGCCCGCATGGATCGCCGCAGCACAGGCAGCAACCGCATTAAGGATGTTGTGTCTGCCGGGAATATTGAGGGTCAGGCGGGTGAGGGTGCGCCCATGACAGCGAAGGTCGAACGAGCTGACCACCCCTCCTTCATGCCGCAGGTTGGCAGGCGCGTAGTCGCAGGCTTCTTCCCATCCAAAGGTGATGACCTCTTTGCCGGGAATCCCCTCAATGGCCTGCATCGTGTTTGGGTCGCTGCCGTTGACAATCAGCGTCCGGGAGGTCATCTCTGCAAACCGGTGGAACGAATGGATGATGTTTTCCAGAGAGCCGAAATACTCCAGATGGTCGGCATCCACATTTAGGATCACCGCCACATCGGGGGAGAGCTGGAGAAAATGGTCGGCAAACTCGCACGCCTCGCAGACCATCAGATCGCTTTTTCCGGAACGTCCGTTTCCGCCAATCAGCGGGAGTTTTCCGCCGATCACCGCAGTGGGGTCCAGTCCGGACTCAAGGAGCATCTGGGTGAGCATCGCAGTAACAGTGGTTTTCCCGTGGGTGCCGCAGACACAGATGCAGTTCGCATACTGCGCGGTCAGATAGCCGAGCACCTCCGCCCGCTCCACAGTCGGGATGCCGCTTTGGCGGGCAGCAAGCAGCTCGGGATTATCGTCCATAATGGCTGCGGTGTAGACAATTAAGTCAGCGCCGGCGATGTTTTCGGCGCGTTGTCCCAGCGGAAGAACGTGGACTCCCATGGCCCGCTCGAGCGCGAGGGTGTCGCTCTCGTTATTGTCCGAACCGGAAATCTGAAAGCCCTGTGCCAGGAGGATTTCCACGATCGGGAACATGCCCGATCCCCCAACGCCGATAAAGTGGATGTGTTTTGCATCTTTCAGTAAGGCTCCATCAAACATACGGATTCAACTCCAAAATTTCTCTATAATCTCTTGATCTACTGGTATGTAGTATAAGACGATTTTGTGAAAAAAGCAAGCCTGCACCGGCGGATATGTATAAGATTTGCAGAAATGCCGAATACTATACCATAACGAATCCACAAAAAGTAAGACCATTTCATCATGAGGAGGAACAACATGAATATCACCGATATTAAAATCCGCCGTACCTATCAGGATACCCGACTGAGGGCACTTGTTTCGCTGACGATTGATGGTGAACTGGCAGTTCACGACATCAAAGTGATCGAAGGCCCGGAGCGGCTTTTTGTTGCGATGCCCAGCCGCAGGGATGATAACGGTGTTTTCCGGGACATCACCCATCCGATCACAACTGCGGCGCGCCGCTTGATCGAAGACAGCATTCTTGAAGCCTATCATGAGCACATCTCCCGCCAGCAGGAGCAGCCTGAATCCTCGCCGGATGCCTAGAGGGCTGTTTGAAAATCGGAGCCAGGAGGGGCGGCGCCATCGTGTGCACAGGAACTGCCCTGACAGGCGGGCTGTTCTCCAAGCTGGTTTTCTGATCTTTGGCGTGACGCTTTCTGCGGGAGCAAAAATTTCAGGGGAATTTTAACGTTTTTTTTACAACCATTTTTTTACGATCTGGTATAATATATCATACCAGAGTTGTGGTCAGGACGATGTGCAGGCAGAGCCTGCCCCCGCCCTGGTGGTCCATTCAGCCGCATCGTTTTGCGATTGTGGCTGAATCGTTAAAAAATGGTTGTTATCATGTTAGAGCGCACCGAGGTTATAGCGAGGGAGGAGGCTTATGTGGAGAAAGCAGCAGTTTCTTTTTTGACAGCACTCATACTGCTTGTTTCCCTTTCTATGCAGCCGGTTTTGGCCAGTACGATTCAGGTGTTTGGGGAGGAGGAACCCGGCTCCGGAATTGATCGGACAGCTTCCCAGGGGAACGATCATTCCTCTAATTCTGCGCAGAAGGCCGGTGCACCGGCATCCAGAGGGCAGCGTCTTCAGCCGCCGGAGCTTTATGCAGAAGCGGCGATCCTGATGGACATGGACACCGGACAGGTGATCTATGGGAAAAATCCCCATCAGAGGATGTACCCTGCCAGTTTGACCAAGGTGATTACCTGTTTGCTGGCGATCGAGGAGGGCAATTTTTCAGATAAGGTGACCATCACAGCGGAGATGATTGACACGGTCCCGCGCAGCTCCACCCACATTGCGCTGACTTATGGGGAGGAGCTTACGTTGGGACAGCTTGTCAACGCGATGATGGTGGAATCGGCCAACGATGCGGCCAATGCGGTGGCGGTGCATCTGGGTGGATCGCTGCCCGGCTTTGTAGAGATGATGAACCGCAAGGCGGATGAACTCGGCGCGGACGGTACGCATTTCTCCAATCCAAACGGACTGCCGGAGGACGACCACTATACAACCGCATACGACCTCGCGCTCTTTACCCGGGAGGCACTGGCCCATGAGGAGTTCCGGACACTGGCAGGAACGCAGCATTACGAGATTCCGCCGACCAACCTACAGCCGCAGACCCGGCGGATGAACAACAGGCAGTATATGTTTTGTCTGAACGATACCTATCCGGGTGCATTTGCCGGGAAAACAGGCTGGACTGAGGAAGCGGGAAACACCCTGATTACGATTGCCGAGCGGGATAACGTAACGCTGACCAGTGTGGTACTCAAGTCTAACGGTGTGGCGGACGCCGAATTTATCGACTCAACCAACCTGCTCGACTACGGATATGACAATTTCCATCGGGTATTCGTCCCCAAAGATGGGGTGGAGGACCGGAAAGTTGATGGCGGTACGCTGGTCGCACAGGAGATGCCGGTTCTGCTCCCCGACCTGCTTTCTGTCGATCAGCTCAATTTGCAGGTGAATACCGAATCTCCCGGACAGGAAGCGGTTACCGTTCTGGCACCCAAATCGGTGTCCGCATTTATGGAACCGCAGGTGGGCTATTTTCCGTTCCTTCTGGTACCGGATGATCTCCCGGTATCGGCCGAAGGTTCAGACCCGGAATCGCAGAGGGCGGCAGTATGGAGCCATATCAAGTGGGAGCGTCTTGTGCGGAGCCCCGTCGCATGGATTGCTGGTGGGGTACTGTTCTTCCTGCTGGCAGTGGCCCTGCTGGTACGCGGCATCTCGCGGATGCGTTACCGCAGGCGTCAGCGCAGAATGCGGGATCAGCGGATACGCGGCCCCATACAGGAACCTCCCACCGGGACAGTCCGGGTCTACCGGCCAAAGGAGCGGATGGGCGGTCCTAAAAAAAGAAGATAAACGCGGCTGAGGGCGGTTGATCGGATGTCCGATCAATCACCCCAAACGCACAACCCTCATAGGATGGAGCATACTGATTTTGTATCAATCCTATGGGGGTTATTTTATGATACCATATAAAACCTATGCCGTTGTAGGCGGGGACCTGCGTCAGGCTCACATTGCGAATCTGCTCGCTGCCCAGGGCAAGACGGTCTGCGCGCTGCTGCTCGAACAGAATACGACGGTCGATCCTGCCCTGTTTCGGACCGGGCCTGTGGAAGCCATCCTCCACGACTGTGATGTGGTGATCTTTCCGCTGCCGCTTTCGACCGATGAAAAAACGGTTCATGCACCATTCTCCAATCAGAAGCTCTTGCTGGAAGACTGTTTTTCTGCCCTCAGGCCAGATGCACAGGTATTTGCGGGAAAGATCAGCAGTGCGGCGTCAGAGCTGGCGGACCGACACGGAATAACACTCTGCGATTACCTAGAACGGGAAGAACTGGCGGTCAAAAATGCGGTCATTACCGCGGAGGGTGCGCTTGCGATCGCGCTGGAAGAGCTGCCGGTTTCGATATCGGGGCTGAACTGCCTGATTACAGGGCATGGGCGGATTGCGCGGGCGCTGATCCGGATTCTTCGGGGGATGGGCGCACAGGTAACGGCTGCGGCGCGAAAGCAGGGGGACATTGCGGAAATCGAGGCGGAAGGGTGTCGGGCGGTACATATCAACGCGCTTCCCCGTGAGATCGGAAAGTCTGGACTGATTTTGAACACTGTCCCGGCGCATATTCTCGGGCGGGAGGCGCTTGCCAATATGAAGCCGGATGCCCTGTTGATCGACCTTGCTTCAAAGCCGGGCGGGGCTGGCTTCGGATAGGGGCGGATTCCGTCGGATTTTATGGGTTGATCAGGAAGGAAAATTCTGATATAGTAAAGTCTGTGGCGGGGAGATGCAGGCGGCTATGACCAGCAAATCTACGGTTACGAAGCAGGTAAAGTGTGCTTGCATGTTTTTGGCTGTCGTTTAAAAACAACTGTTTGACGCATACAGGAGGAGGTTCAATGGATCAGGCATATCTGGATTTGAAAGCATGGTTGGAGCAGACCAGGGACGAGCCTCTGGAAGGGATGGACACATTTTTTGACCTGCGTATCGACGAATACGAGGCGCATATGTCTCCATGGCAGGCACACTACCAGTGGATGGCGGAACTGCTGCCGGACGGGATCGGAACACTGCTCGATATTGGCTGTGGAAGCGGCTTGGAATTGGACACGGTCTTTCAGCGGTTCCCGTCTCTACAAGTGACGGGCATTGACCTTTCGGAAAAGATGCTCGACAGACTTGTCCAGAAGCATGGCGGGCGGGCACTGACCGTCATTCAGGAGGATTATTTTCTCCATCCGTTTGAAAGCGCGCATTTTGATGCAGCAGTTTCTTTCCAGACGCTGCATCATTTCTCCGCAGAGAAAAAGACCCGGCTTTTTTCCAAACTGTATGGCAGTTTGAAGCCCGGCGGGGTCTATCTGGAGTGTGATTACGTCGCAAAAACGCAGGAGATCGAGACGCTGTGCGCTTCGGAGTGCGAAAGGCGGCGGCTGCGCGACGGGATTACATCCGACAGGTTTATACATTTTGACACACCCCTCACGCTCGAACATGAGATACAGTCGATGAAAGCCGCCGGTTTTGGACAGGTTGAGGTAGTGGGGTACCTGCCCGGGGATGACCATACACCAATGATCCGGGCGTTAAAATAAGAAGGGTTAAAATGGCTTTGCTCGTGGTTGACACACAGGAAATGCTTGCAACAGAAAAGATGTACCGGTGCAAAACATTTTTGGAACATGTTAAAAAACTGATTTCCACTGCGCGGGAACAGGGGACCGAGGTCATTTATGTCCGGCATGATGATGGGATAGAGCTGACAAGAGGTGTCCCTGGTTTTGAAATCTCGAAAGAGGTCGCACCCATGCAGGGGGAGAAAATTTTTGATAAACGGGTCAACAGCGCCTTTAAAGGCAGTGGGTTGTTGGAATATCTGAGGGAGAAACAGGAAAACAGCGTTATGATCGTGGGGCAACAGACCGATTACTGTATTGACGCGACGGTCAAATGTGGCTTTGAGCATGGGTTTGAGATGATCGTCCCGGCAGGCTGCAATACGACCGAGGATAATGCGTTTCTGGCCGCAGAAAAGACCTATCGATATTATAATGAAATGATGTGGAACCGGCGCTATGCACGTTGCGTGGAGCTTGGTGAGGCGGTGAAGCTTTCAGAATCCGGACGGCAGGAGCACTGAACTCCTTCTGGAATACCCCCTCCCCCTCCAAAAACCGGCGGTATCCACGGGAATCTGTAAATGCGGCAGTAAGCATGTCTGCGAATGGAAGGAAGATTCCATAGATCAGGCGGATTGTCCTGCATATATTTTGAAAATATAAAAAATAGATAGTTTTTATAAATATAAGTTGAATTTTTATATGAAAATAACACGACAAAAATGACAATCTGGTAACAAAAACCTCTTGAAAAATCGCTTTGCCTCAGATATACTGAGACACGTTCCAAGCGGCCCCGACGATGGGCGCTGCGGATCGAAACTTTTCTTTCAGGAGGCACCTAAACCATGAAAAAAGCGATTGCGATGCTGCTTGCAGTTTCTTCTATGATGTCGATGAGCGTGGCTGCTTTTGCCGAGGATCTGTCCGATGAGTCCAGCAGCTCTTCGATTGTAAGCTCTTCCGAGACTTCTTCGGATGAGAGTTCGTCGGACGTTTCGTCTGACAGTTCGTCCGAGGACACCTCTTCGGATGATTCCTCCAGTTCCGAGGATGAGACCCCTGCGGTAGAGCCTTCCGCATTTGTATTCAAGGCGGATGACGAAGGCAGCCTGCTCAGTGAGACGATCCTTGAGCCGGGTAAAGAGTACCGGTTCCCGGCCTATGTCGAGGTAGGCGGAAAACAGGTGGCGATCAGCGACGAGCTGCTCAAAGACTATAAGTTTACCTACACCCGGGTAAGTGCGTCGGGCGTTAAAACCTTCAAGATCGAGGAATACAAAGGCAATTACTACCTCTTTGTTGAGGTGAAGGACACCACTCCGGCAAAACCGGTCGACGTAAAATACAACGTCAAGCTGGTGCGCAAATCCAACAATCTTTCGGTGTTCAGCCAGGAGGTTAAGTTCTCCTACGGCTACGACGAGAGCAATGATGACTACATCAACGATCTGGACAAGGGCGACATTGTGGAGATCGACAACGACCGCCCGGTCATCACCAAGGAGCAGTTCAACAAAATTGCGAAACTCAACGACTATAAGAACGTCACCCTGGCGGGCGCCGGCTGGCAGTTCACTGTCAATGTGACCGACGAGCCGACTAAAAATATGGTATTTTCGAATGCGGGCATCAAGGAAATCCTCTCCAAGCTGCCGGATCAGGACTTCAAGTTCTTCCGGTTTGCGGGCAAGCCGTCCTTCCAAGCAACCGGCAAGGTATCCCTGGATGTTTCAGACGTTGCGGATGATTTCGCCAAGCTGTACACCTACCGCTATGCAGATGGAAAGATGTACCGGATCAACGCGACCTTCAACGCGGAGGACAACACCCTCAATTTCCGCACCAACAAGCTGGACACCTTTGTCGTGACCGATCAGCCGATCAAAGATGGGTTCGCTGTTTCAGATGCACAGGAGAACACCTCAAGTGATTCCACCAATGCCGACAAGGAGAACCCGGGCACAGGTGCAGGCGATATGATTCATGCGGCTGTTATGGCGGGGATCGCATCCCTCGCGGCTGCGGGCGCACTGGCCGCCAAAACGAACAGATAATAACAGCTTGTCCGATTTTAGCGGACTGGCAGATCGGGGAGGCCCGGGACAGTTTCGTCCCGGACCTTCTGCTTTTTTCAGCAAGGACATCCTTCCCTGCCGCATATAGTGGTGTAAAGCCGCAATGCGCCGATTTCTGCGGAATGTTTTCCGCAGGAGAGAAACATCTTGGATGACAGGGGAGGAAAAGCAGCGTGGATCAAAGAGGAACAGCGCTCTATCTAAGACTTTCGCGGGAGGATGGCGAACGGCAGATGGAATCGCAGAGTATCGCCAACCAGAGGGCATATCTGCTTCGATATGCACAGGAGCATGGTTTCATGGTTACGGGAATTTTTGTGGACGATGGATGGAGCGGCACCAGTTTTGAGCGGCCTGCATTTCAGCAGATGGTGCAGGAAATCGAAGCAGGGCGGGTTGGTACAGTGATTACCAAGGACCTCTCCCGCCTGGGAAGGGACTATATCCAGACCGGGCATTTTCTCGAGCGATACTTTCCAGAACATGGGGTACGGTATATTGCGGTCAATGACCGGATCGACACCGGAGAACAGGAGGGGAACGACCTTGCACCGTTCCTTTCGGTTGTCAACGATATGTATGCGAGAGACATTTCCAAAAAGGTACGGGCAGCGCTCTCAGTTCGAAACGAGACGGGACAGTCCATTGGTTCTGTGCCGCCGTTTGGCTACCAGAAAGACCCGGAGCAGCGCGGGAGGCTCCGGATTGATCCGCAGGCAGCACCGGTGGTGCGGATGATCTATCGAGCTTATCTGCGGACAGGGCAGATCAGCCAGGTGGTACGAGCGCTCAACGCCAGGCAGATTCCTCCGCCATCCGGAAGAAAAAAGGACTCATCCGTAGGATGGAACGATGTGACGGTGAGGCGTATTTTAAGCAATCCAACCTATGCTGGTCATCTCACCCAGAACCGCACGCGGAAGATCAGCCACAAGGTGGGAAAAAAGGTCTGCCTGCCACCAGAGGAATGGGTGACAGTTCCAAACACACATGCGCCGATCGTACCGCAGGAGCTGTTTGACCAGGTGCAGGCCATATTGAAAATGCATGGGAGGTCTCGTAAGGAAAGAAGTCAACAGTTGCCACAGGGTCAGCCAGTAGAGGTCCAGTTTCATTCTTGCACACCACTCCCGCCAACAATATTCGAAGCCACGGGGGGTGGATATCGAAGCTGCGGCGGAACTTCAGAGAAAGACCATCTGGGCGCTTTCTCTACCAGGAAAAACAGCGCCGATTTCCGCAGGGGAGATCATCCTGTCGACGATTGACAACTGCCTGAACGAAAGGAGCGGTGTATGATGGGGAAAAAACGGCTCGGGTTTGCAATGACGGGTTCCTTTTGTACATGGTCATCGGTGATTCCGCAGATGGAGAAGTTGACTGAATTTTATGAGATTTATCCGATTTTTTCTCCGATCTCCTATTGCTCGGACAACCGCTTCGGTAAGGCTGCTGATTGGATCGAACGGGTAGAGGAAATCTGTGGAAGAAAAATATGGCACACTATTGAGGAAGTAGAGTCATATAGATTAGTACAAAAAAATTAGACGAAAAAAATACGGATGCTGTTACTGGAATCCAAGTGTATTTCCTTAATCACGCTTCTCCACATCAGGCGGCGTTCTTCCCGATCCATCGTCTGATAGATCGCGAGAAAGCCGCTGGACAAAAAGTGCTTCAATGCATCAATATCGACAGGAGGCGGAGTCGTTTCAACAAGCGTATCCAGCTGTTGCTTCAGATCCGCATAGTCCTTTTTATAATCTTCCAGAGAAATTAGATCATTGATGTATAGTTCTTTGAGCCGTTCAAGTTTTCGCCTGATTTTCCCCTTATCGGGGGCTGGCTTCCTGCTTCTCTGTTTGGAGCTGATCTCATAGTTAACAATAACAGAGCGGATTTCTTGTTCAATATTGTCAAGCAGATATTTTTCAATCTTGGCTTCACTGACGACACCTTTGTGATTGCAAAGGTGTTCTTTGTAGTAATGATTACAGCGATAGTAGTAATAAAACTTACCAGAATGCTGCGCGCGGCTTATCATTTTATGGCCACATTCCGAGCAGACCAGCAACCCACTAAAAATATAGATACGGCTGCTCGGAGCCTTGCGGATGTTTGACTTTATGATCTCCTGGATTTTGGAGAAGCGCTCCGGTTCAATGATTGGTTCACAATAGTCTATTATGCCGCGGTACTCTCCTTTATATAGCGGGTTGCAGAGCATTTTGCTCATTGTGCATTCGCTGATGCGCAGGCCGAATTCGTCCCGGGCATAACGGATGGTTGCATGTTTACTCCGGTGCAGCTCGTAGTGGAGGAATAGTGCGCGGGCGATCGGAGCTTTTTCGTCATGCACCACACGTTTGTTTTCAACCTTGAACCCGATGGGGAAATTCCCGTTGATCGCTTCCCCACGCCGCACCTTGCTTTCAAAAACAACTTTGATCCGTTCGCTGGTTCGGGAAACCTCATCCTCTGCAACAGAGAGCATAATGTTGATATGGAGGCGGCCAGAAGAGGTAGTGGTATCATAATTTTCCAAGATGGTCTTCCAGTTGACGTGATGGGTTTCAATCACTTCCTGGATTTTATAATAGTCCCTGACTGAACGGAACCAGCGATCCAATTTGGTGAAAAGGATAATATCAATTTTGTCTAGTCGGACATCATTGAGCATCCTTTGCAGGGCGGGACGATTCAACTTGGAAGCTGTGTAACCGTCATCTACATAACATCCAACGATCTCCATAGAATTGCTTTTGGCATAAGCTGTAAGCAATTCTCTCTGTGTAGACAAGGAGTCG
>ERZ778516.1996-NODE-1996-length-14398-cov-3.414767_pt1 | contig 14398 bp, 7 predicted proteins | sample MGYA00510342_ERZ778516 | MGnify/ENA primary metagenome ERZ778516 (study PRJEB29527, sample SAMN07138961) | mouse gut metagenome | material: feces | host: mouse | place: China:Nanjing | collected 2016-01-25 ...
TGTTAAGCCAATGTGGGCCGAGCTTTATTCAAAATTTAACTGTAAAACTCGGGAAGAGAACAGAAGCGAAGCTGGACGCATCGTCGAAGTTCTTGCCGAACGATACACCGGACTTCCTGAGAATGATGGGGGCTGTTGACGTAACCAGCAGGAAATCTGACGAAGAAAACTCTTTTTACTGGGCCCTAATCCCCAAGAAACTAAGAGCGACGATGGAAGCTCTGAAGATAGCCGTGCCTCCAAGATTTATCACCTAGAGGGCACGGAATTCAGGGTGAGTAAAGCTTTTTCTGCCGGTATGACTGTAACCGACACAGCGCAGTAATCCAGCGGCATCACAGGGCCCTCTTGGAATGCGGATGAAGTTCCGTGCCTGAGAGCAGGGGGCGAAACAAACCAAGATTTCTCCGGCGGCGCCCCGCCGAATTTCTTCTCGCACGGAAATGAAAAAAGCCTGAGACGCAAATCTCAGGCTTCAGAATCTTGGCGGAGTGGACGGGACTCGAACCCGCGACCCTCGGCGTGACAGGCCGATATTCTAACCAACTGAACTACCACTCCAATCAGTTGCTAACAAGAAACTGTGGTGGGTGCTGAGAGTCTCGAACTCCCGACCTACGCCTTGTAAGGGCGCCGCTCTACCAACTGAGCTAAGCACCCAGCTCTTGTTTGGAGAACTGGGTTCTCCTCAACAACAGAGTAACTATTCTACACTATCTTTTAAGTTTTTGCCAGCGGCAAACTTAGGAATTTTGCGCGCAGGGATATCAATTGTTTCATTTGTTTTCAGGTTGCGTCCTTTACGGGCTGCTCTTTCAACTACCGAGAAGGTGCCGAAACCCAACAAACGAACTTCGTCTCCTTTTTTCAAAGATCTCTCAATGTTTGCTAAAACAGAATCAATAGCTCTCGCAGCTGCCGGTCTGGTGATGTCGCATTCGATTGCGACAGCTTCAATAAGTTCAGCTTTATTCATTAATGCCCTCCTAAAATAAGGGGGTAAAAACTCTACAAGTGGGATGATAGCAGGGATTAACCTGCAAGTTTTCAATTTTTTGTGTATTTATAATCAGTGTTATCCATTAATGCGTAGAACGCGCAAAATGGCTATAAAAATACCGTGTCGAGATACAGCCCTTGTGACACAAGAGATGCATTAATTCAGTACTTCGATCATCGGTGTTTGAAGCCATTGGTCCTTTAAACCCGCATTGAGCCATTGCGCGATCGGAGAGCCTTCTTTCAGCAGTGAATTGCTTAAATCCACAGAAAATTCTTCAAACGCTTCTTCCAGTGTTTTGCTGTGCGCGTCCGCAAGCAGCGCCCATGAGCAGCCGGAGTCTGTGCCGATCTGTACAACATAATTCGTAGAGATAAGTCGGGACAGTGTGGCATTGACCGCGTCCGGATAGCTTCCGATCGCTTCCGCAAGTTCGATACTGCTCATCTGAGGACGGTTATCCTGCTTGGCTTTCATAAGGATGCGAAGGAGTGCTACAGCAGACAGCAGCTGATTGCCGGGTTTGTCAAAGTCCTTAAAGCGGGTGGCTCTCAGCATGGGCAGAATCGCGGTAATCGCGGCTCCGGCAAGCACAAACATCCAGTTGATGTACATCCAGGTCAGAAGGACCGGTATCGCCGCAAATGCCCCGTATATCGTCGTGTAGGAGCCCTTCATGACATAAATCCCGAAGGCCCAGCGAAATACGGTAAAGACCAAAGCGATGATGAGGCCGCCCACTAAGGCGTCTTTCCACTGTACTTTGCAGTTAGGGACGTATTTGTAGAACATCGCCAGAATCACTGCCTGGAAAAGAAGCTGAAAGATGGGAATCAGCCAGGAGGCAACAGAAGACAGATGCCCGGTCATCGCCATGCCGGTCAGATAGGAAGAAGTGGCAAGGCTGACGCCGATCGCGATCGGGCCGAGACTTAAAAGAGCCCAATAGATCAGTACACGCTGCCAAACGCTTCGAAGTTTTCTGACCTCAAACGTAGAGTTAAGTGCCGCATCAATGGTTGAGATACATAAAAGCGCAGACACCGCCAAACCGATAATACCGAAGGCGGTAAGGCCCGCCGCCTGGCTCGCAAACTGTTTGATATAGCCGAGAATCTGTGTGCTGTACTGCTCAGGCAGCAGCGTGGAGAACATGAAGTTCTCGAACGCCTCACGGTAGGGCGCAAACAAAGGAAACGCGGAAAAAGCCGCCATGATGACGGCAAGCGCAGGCACGATTGACAGAAGCGTCGTCAGAGTCAGAGAAGATGCGACTTGCTTCAGACTGGCTTTGTCGATTCTCGTAAAAACAAAGCTGCCGAATGTCCATAGTTTTTCGCACCACGGACGAGAGGCAATAATCGCGGGCATCTTCTGACTCATATCTATTTCCTTAGCATTCAACCACGCAGACGGCGAGTCCGCCGAGGCTGGTTTCCTTATATTTGTTTGCCATGTCTTTACCGGTCTGCATCATGGTCTTGATGACCTGATCGAGACTGATGTAGTGCGAGCTGTCTCCCATCATGGCAAGGCGTACGGAATTAACCGCTTTAACTGCGGCGACAGCGTTTCTCTCAATACAGGGGATTTGGACCTGACCGCTGACCGGATCACAGGTCAGCCCTAAATGATGTTCCATGCCGATCTCAGCCGCATTCTCGATTTGTTCGTTTGTCGCGCCCAATGCGGCAGCTAAACCGGCAGCCGCCATGGAGCAGGCGACACCCACTTCTCCCTGGCATCCGACCTCGGCTCCGGAAATCGAGGCGTTTTTCTTATAGAGCGAGCCAATCGCGCCTGCGACTAAGAGAAAGCGGTGTCTTCCTTCCTTGTCCGCGCCGGTAATGAAGTGGCTGTAATAATTGAGAACTGCCGGGATGACGCCTGCGGCTCCGTTGGTCGGAGCAGTGACCACTCGGCCTCCGGAAGCGTTTTCTTCGCTGACTGCAAGCGCATAGGCATTGATCCAGTCAATAATCTGAAGCGGATCCTCTGTCACGCGGAGCGGACTTGAAATCAGTTTCTCATAAAGCGCGTTGGCGCGGCGTTTGACTTTAAGCGGACCCGGAAGACAGCCCTTGCGGTTTAGGCCGCGGTCAATGCACGAGCGCATCACGTTCCAGATCAAGTCCAGCGTGTCGTCAATCACTTCCGAGCTTCTTGAAGCTTCTTCATTGGCTCGAATGAGCTCATCAAGCCGCAGGTTGTTTTTTCTGCACAGCTCCATCAGTTCGTCTGCGGTCTGGTATGGATAAGGAATTTTTTCAGGCGTCAGATTTTTAGAGGAAGGGAAGACCGCGCCTGAATTCTCTTTAAGTGTGGCTTCTTCTTCAGTTTCAATGAATCCTCCGCCGACGGAATAATACTTTTGAGAGAGCAGCTCATTGCCGTCGCTGCCGTAGGCGCTGATGACCATTGTATTGGTATGGTACGGGTCGAGCTCGTTCGGCTCAAAGGACATATCAGTGCTGATATCGAACTGAATAGGGCGAGTGTCGTCAAGAATCAGCCGATGCGTATTTCTAATATTGTCCATCCACGTCGGAATCATATCCGTGTCAACGGTGGAAGGAGACTTGCCCATGAGACCTAAAAGAACCGCCTGATCTGTCGCGTGACCGACGCCGGTTGCGGCAAGCGAACCCATGAGACGGATTTTGACGTGTTCCACTGAAGCAAAAAGTTTGTTTTCGCGGAGCATGCGGATAAAGCTGCGTCCGGCACGCATCGGTCCTACGGTATGAGAGGAAGAAGGACCGATACCAATGCGGTACATGTCAAAAACGGAAATATGCATATTTGTCCTTTTATATATGTAAATATTTGCACGCTCTGAAGCTGATCGGAATTTCACGAGCCTAATTCGGTGATGCAGAGTTTAATGATCCGCTGAGGCCGAGCACTTATATTCAGCCGCTGAATCGATTCGCAGAGCAATAATAATCAGGCGGAGTTTTTTCCGCTATTGCGAATCATACTGAAATAGCGCTTCTTATTAGAGTTTGCTGAGTCAGTACGACAAAAGTGGAATAAATGAAGTCACTCTATAATCAAATTTTTTCCTGCAATTAAATGAACGGCTTCACTTCTGCGGCGGCTTCACTCTCTTTGGATTCCGGTACGCTGTTTTTACTTTGTCTTTGTCTTGCGACAGCGCTGCTAATCTGTGTTGTTTGTCTGATTTACGCGTTCACGCGCCTTCCGAGAGACTCTGAGCGTATCGCGGAGAAATCGCGAGCCGCCTGGCGGGAGGATATCAGTCCGGCCGCCGAACAAATCAGGACTGTGACGCTTTCCCAAATGGACGCAAAGCTGCTGAATATTCAGCTGAACCTTGAGCGGGCTATGCAGAGTCAGGCCAAGGGAGATCGTGAAGAAGCGTCTTCCGCGCTGAAGGCGATGCAGGATACGATTGCGACATCGCTCGCAAACAACGATAAAAGAATTCAGAACTTTGCCAATGAGCAGAATCGCCGAGTCGAGGCGCTGACAAGTTCGCTGAGCACGTCAATCGCCGAACTCAAGCACAGGGTTGATGAGGATCTCAAAAACATCAGTAAAGAGAATGAAACCAAGCTTGAGAAGATTCGAGAGACCGTGGAAGAAAAGCTTCAGAGCACTTTAACAAGTCGGGTCAGCGAGAGTTTTGCTCAGGTGTCTCAGCAGCTGACGCAGGTTTATAAAGGTCTTGGTGAAATGAAAGAGCTTGCGGCCGACGTGGGCGGTCTCAAGCGTGTTCTTGTCAATGTAAAAAGCCGCGGCATGCTCGGAGAAGTGCAGCTTGAAGCGCTCTTGAGTGAATATTTCACGGCCGATCAGTATGTAAAAAATGCCCATACGCTTGCGGATCAAAAAAGCAAGGTGGTTGAGTTTGCCGTAGTGCTTCCCGGAATCGGCGGCAAGGAGTGCCTTCTTCCGATTGATTCCAAGTTCCCGATTGAAGACTACAAGCGGCTTCAGGATGCGGCGGAAGAGGGTGATTCTGAAAAGTTAAAGAAAGCTAAAGAAGCTATCCGAGGCGGGCTGATTCGCGAAGCGAAGTCCGTTTCAGCCTATATCAATCCTCCGCATACGACGGATTTTGCCATTATGTTTATTCCTTCGGAGGGCCTCTACGCGGAAGCGCTCTCACTCGAAGGTCTGACTGAGAGCCTCTATCGGGATTATCACGTTTATATTATGGGCCCCTCCACCCTCGCAAGCGCTCTGTGCGCTTATCGAGCCGGATTCCAGACTCTGGCCATTGAGAAAAAGAGTTCGGAAATTCGCAGCATTCTTCTTGCGGTTCAGTCCGAATTCGCTAAATTCCAGGGCACGCTCGATAAGCTTAGAACCCAGGCGGAGACGGTTGTTAAAACAGTTGAACAAGTGGAAGTCCGCACGCGGCAAATGAACCGCAAATTGGCGCACGCCTCCCAAAGCGAGGAAGACTCGAATCTGACGCTTGAAGAGGCGCTAAAGCCGGCACGGCTGCCGGATAGTTTGCAGTGACGCAATCATGGTTAGGTTCTGATCGGATTGGCCGGCGTTCTGCCGAAGAACGCCTTGAACTCTCGATTGAACTGACTTTGATTCTCATATCCGACGAGAAGCGCCGCCTTTCGACAGCTGAATTTTTCTTCGGAAATAAGCCGCTGCGCCTCTTTGAGCCGCAGAACTTTCTGAAACTGCTTCGGAGAGATTCCGGTGAAGGCTTTGAAGTGGCGATGGAAAGATGTCGGAGACATGCAGGCCAGTTCGCTTAGTGTCTCAATGTTATGCCGTCGGTCATAATTTTTGCGGATAAAGTCAATCGCTTTCATCACGCGGGCATAAGGCCGTTCAGGCGTGTAGACCTGCCGAAAGAATGAGCCGAGAGAGCCGTTGAGCACTCGGAAATGAATCTCTTCCTCCAGAATCGGGATTAAAAATTTTCGTTCCGTTGGTGAACGCATGGCAATCAGCAGACGTCTAAAAACGTCCAGAAGCTCGTTTGAGGCCTTTTCCGAAACGTCCGAAACCAGTTTGTCCTCGATGTGCGCACCCATTTTTATCAGCATTTCCTGAACTAAATTTTCATTGAGTTCGTAACTGATGCACAGATAAGGGGCCTCTTTGGAACCTTCAAGGAAATGGTCGCCGTCGGGCAGTTCAAAACCGGCGGCGAGACAGTCACCGGCACAGTAAAGACTTTGATGAATTCCATCGATTTTTGCGGTTTTGTGCCCCTGAACAACGATGACAACACGAGGACGGTAGTTCTCGATCTCGCAACGTGTCCGACATTCCCTGCGGTGCAGACTGAGTCCGGGAATAACGTCGAAAAAACTGCCTTCGCTCGGAACGCTCTGAAGCATTTCATCTCTTAGTTCTAATAACTTATTTAGACTCATAGAAGTATCTTTGTGTTATTTGCTTACTGAATATTCTAGATGAAAAGAAATTAAATGATCATATAAGGTAGTTTTATGTCATAAAGATTGGAAGTTTTGTCTCTTCTCGAGAAAAGTGTTTTTCTCCATCATTGCATCAGGAGAAAATCTTTTATGACAATGAATAAAAAATTGATGTGCACACTGTTGGCAGCTGCCGCTTTAAGTACGCTTTCAGGCTGTCGAAGCAGTGACTCAAGTCCGAGGGGAGAACCTCAGCCTACCGCGGTTCGAATGATGAAGCCTCGAGTCGATTCGATTGCTGAACGTATGGAGTTTCCGGCATTTATTCGGGCGTTCCATGAAGTACGGCTTAATGCCCGGGTTGACGGATATTTGAAAAAACGTTCCGTACAGGAAGGCAGCTCGGTACAGCAGGGAGATTTGCTTTTTGAGATCGATCCGAGGCCGTTTGAAGCGCAGGCGGAAGTTCGCCGCGCGGAATTAAGGCAGGCCGCCGCGCAAAGAACCTATGCGGCCGCTAAATATAAAAGAGCGCTCGAACTGGTAAAGGCGAACGCGATTTCCAAAGAAGAGCTTGAAACCCGTCGCTTTGAAATGCAAAACGCGGAAGCCGAGGAAGCACTGGCCAAGGCTCAGCTGGAAACTGCGCTTTTGAATCTGGAATTCACTCAAATTCGCGCGCCAATCAGTGGCAAGCTGGGAGAAATTCTTTTAAAAGAAGGTAATTTAGTGAAGGCGGGGCAGTCTGAACTCACCACTTTAATTGATGATCAGAACGCATATGCGGATTTCAAAATTAACGACAAGGCTTTCCTGAAACTCGTACGAGCCGGCGTGCTTGGAAATGTTCCCCCATTCGCGCCGATCCAAGCGTGGTTTGACGATGGAGAGCGACGGTATCCGGGAGAGTTGTCTTTCACAGATAACGCATTTGATCCGCAAACGCTCACATACACCTTAAAACTGCAGTTGAAGGCGAGCCCGGAACTAGCGGCCAATCGAATCGGTCGGGTAACACTCGAACTTCCGATAAGCAGAGAGTTGATGCTGATTCCGGATAAGGCCGTTCAGACGGAACTGACAGATCGGTTTGTCTGGATTTCTTCCCAGGACGGAACAGCCCAAAAGGCAAAAGTTCGTGTAGGGCGCCTTTTTGGTTCAGAGCGAGAAATTTTGGAGGGATTGAAGCCGGAAGACACGGTGGTACTTAGCGCTCAGCAGAAACTGAGAATTGGGACAAAGCTTCGCAGCATCGAGGAAAAAGCGCAATGAGATTTACAGACTTTTTTATTAGAAACCCGATAGTTGCCGCGGTTATCTCATTATTTATTGTACTTTTCGGTCTGCTTAGCTACATGTCCCTGCCGGTCGCACAGTTTCCGGAGATTGTTCCCCCGTCTGTCGTTGTGACAGCGTCTCTTCCCGGCGCTTCCCCCCAGGCGTTGTCTGACTCCGTTATTGTTCCTCTGGAGCAGTCAATCAACGGAGTGGACGCGATGACTGAGCTGCAAAGCCAAGCGGCGTCAGACGGAACCGTGACGATTACGGTGAATTTTGCGCACGGAACAAATCCCGACCTTGCTCAGGTGCTGGTGCAGAACCGTGTATCGGCTGCTGAGCCGCGTTTGCCTGAGGCGGTCAGAAGAAGCGGTGTTACGGTGCGTAAGCGCTCTAGTGATCAGCTTGCGGCCGTTCATTTGTATTCGACCGATCGGACGCGTGACACGCTGTTTTTAACTAATTACGCGATTTCGCAGATGTCAGACCGATTGGCGAGGCTTTCGGGGGTCTCCGACATTACCGTCTTTGGCAGCCGAGAATACAGTATTCGAATTTGGCTTGACAGCGATCGCCTGATGCAGCTTGGACTTTCTCCTACCGAAGTTGTGCAGCGGGTACAGGAACAAAATCGAAATATTCTGGCGGGCAAGGTTAATGCACCGAAGATGACGGAACAGCCGGGCGCTTTTGAACTGCTGATCCGAGGCGAGGGAAGGTTAAGGGAGCCGCAGGAGTATGACAATATCGTGATCAGAAGAAGCGCAGATGGAAGAACGCTTTATCTGAAGGATATTGCTCGCACAGAGCTCGCTTCTTATAACTATGACGAAGAGTTTTATCGAGACGGAGTTCCTGCGATGGGTCTGGCAATTTTCCAGACGCTCGGAGCGAACGCGATTTCGACAATGAAAGCGATCCGGGCCGAGCTTGAGGAGATCCAAAAGGAGCTGCCAAGCGGTGTGGACTGCTATATGACGATAGACAATACCGAGTTTATTGAGAACTCCATCCGATCTGTCTATCAGACGCTCTTTGAAGCGACTGCTTTAGTGGTTCTGGTGATTCTGCTTTTTCTGCACAACTGGAAAAGCTCACTCATTCCGATTCTATCCATTCCCGTTTCGATTATCGGCACCTTTATCGTCATGAAAGCCTCGGGATTCACGATTAATAATCTAACGCTGTTTGGTTTGATTCTTGCGACCGGCATTGTGGTGGATGAGGCGATTGTCGTGGTTGAGGCGATTGAAGCGAAGATTAGGAACGGCATGAGTCCGTTGGAAGCCGGATTTGCTTCAATGAAGGAGCTTAGCAAAGCGCTGGTTGGTATTGCCGCGGTTTTATCCTGCGTATTTATTCCAACGGCGTTTTTAAGCGGTATTACCGGAAGTTTTTACCGGCAGTTCGCACTGACCATTGCGGCTGCGACAATTATTTCAGCTTTTGTGTCTCTGACGTTGTCTCCCGCCCTCAGTGTGCGTCTTCTGTCGGTCCGAAAAAAAGAGGGATGGTTTTCGTCAGCGTTTAATCATTTCTTTGGCGTATGTTCGGAGCACTACAGCCAGCTTGTTCGGATGCTTGTGAAGCTTCGCTGGTGGGTGGTTGCAGTTTATGCAGTCTGCATCTGCTTCACTGGTTTTTTGTATACCAATGTTCCTAGCGGTTTCATTCCGAGGCAGGACAATAATTATTTATCCGCGGGCATTCAGCTTGCGGAGGGCATTGCCCTGAATCAGACGGATGAGACGCTTAAGAAAGCTCAGGAAGCGCTCTCAAAGGTCAAAGGTGTTCAGCATTTTATGGTTATTGTCGAGCAAAGCGGAGCGACGCGCTCTAAAGCTTCCAATGCCGCACTGATGGTGATAAAGCTTGAACCACTGCCTGAGCGCATTAAAGAGGGGCTTTCGATCGGCGTGATGATGAGTCGGATTCGATCGACCCTAAACGAGGCGATACCGGAGGCAAGCGTTAACGTTTTAGCGCCGCCCGCGGTTATGGGTATCGGGGCCGGCGGTGATTTCCAGTTTTATCTTCAGGATCGAATCGGTTTGGGCGTGAATGAACTTACAGATGCGGCGCAGGAGTTTATTCGAGCATTAGCCGCGTCGCCGGAAATTGGAAGCGCGTTCTCCTCCTTTAGAGCGGACACTCCGCAGCTGGAGCTAAAAATCGACCGAGAAAAGGCCGCCATGCTGAGGATTGATTTGGAGGAACTTAGCAACACGATTCAGTATGAATTCGGAAGTGTGTACGTGAACGATTTTAATTTGTTAAATCGAGTATTCCGTGTCGTTGCTCAGTCCGATTCCGAGTTTCGTTCTCTGGAAACGGATCTGGATCGTGTTTGGATTAAAAATGAGCTCGGCAGGATGGTTCCCCTGAGTTCAGTGGTTTCGATCGAACGAACATCCGGACCTCAGGTCATTGCGCGCTATAACATGTACCCCTCGGTATTTGTTCTAGGCAATATTTCTGATGGAGTCAGCAGTACTGAAGCGATCTCTGTGATTGAAAAGATGGCCGCCGAGACGCTTCCGGAAGGGATTAGTCTGCAGTGGACCTCAATGATTAAAGAGCAGAAGCAGGAGGACAACACAAATTTATATATTTTTGGTCTGTGTCTTTTATGTGTGTTTCTTTCCTTGGCCGCGTTGTATGAAAGTCTGAGGCTGCCCCTGATTATTATTTTGATTGTTCCTCAGGTTCTGCTGTTCGGGCTTATCGGACTTGAGCTTAGAGGTCTGGACAACAGTCTGATGGCGCAGATCGGATTTGTTGTGCTTATCGGATTAGCCTGTAAGAATTCTATTTTGATTGTTGAGATGGCCAAGCAGTTTCAGCAGGAAGGATTGAGCCGGTATGAAGCGATTGTTCGAGCCAGTGCCGTTCGTTTACGAGCCATTTTGATGACATCGTTTGCGTTTATTCTCGGCGTAGTACCGCTGGCGTTTTCGAGCGGCTACGGATCGGAGCTGCGTCAGGCGGTTGGCACGACGGTGTTTGCCGGGATGCTGGGCGTGACTTTTATCGGCTTGGTTTTTACACCGGTTTTTTACGCGCTGATCGCTAAAAAATGAAGTTAAGCAGACAGAGAGCGGCCGGCTTATTTCAGCGAAAGCTCTTACGTGGCAAAGAGAAAAGTCCTATTGAGCACACATTGAACTGAGGATTTGACTTCTGAGCAGGCAAATTGATATCCGCCAAGCTCCCTAAAATTGTTGGCGCAGTTCAACAGCTTTGCGGCCAATAGTGAAGGGAGCTTCAAATTTTTTGCTTCAGCTTAGGGGTAGAAGCCGGTTATTGAAGACCTGAACATATCTGCACATATTTTCCATTTTCAGAGAGAATATGTATGTTAAGCAACAAGTTTAGTGACTGGGTTTTTAGTTTGTCGTACAAAAGTTGAGTGTTTTCCCTGGCTTTGCTTGAGATATACGTTGAAAAAAATATAATGTAGGCGATTATTTCAACAAACAATGGTGGTTAAAATGTCTACCCCCCCCCGTATCTCTGGGATCAGAATCTTATTTAAACAATCATAATTTCTCTAAAGAAATTATCCGTAGTATTTCTTCTTCAAAAAAACAAAAACTCAGCCGATTTAAAGCCGCAGCGCTGACTCTGGCAGTATTTGGCGCAATTTCCTTATCAGCGCCGGTCAATGCTCTGACAATCACTGCTGATACAAATGAAGCCAACGGACTTACGCTTACAGATGCGAATCTTGAAAACGCATCAAACAGTTGGTACGGTTTATCCGTAGTGAATTCAACGCTGAGCGGCAAAAACGAATTTAATGCCTCCGTCGGCAAAACAGATTCAGCCGGTCAGAGATCGACTCTTAGTATTGTCAAGCTTTCAGATGCACAACTGCAGTGGCAGGGAAATGCCACACTGACCTCAAATTCCGCCTTGATGTCACTCAACGCCATCAGCCTGAATAACTCCGCGGTTTCAATTGAAGGAGCTCTGGCTGCTGACTTGACTGCAGCACGAACCTTTGAGAGGTCAGAGGCAACAGCCATCACCGTAGATGTAGGAGAGTCCGCCTTAACGGTCTCCGGAAACCTGAATCTGAAAACCACAATGCAGGGCGATGCCGCATCTTATGAAGCAGGTTTGGATAAAGATGAGGACGGAGATCACTCAAAAGCCATAGGCATTTCTTCCCGTTCCGGCGGATCCCTGACCTTAAAGGCTGCGGAAACCAGAATTGAGTCAACCGCCGAAAAACTGCAGGCGACCGGTATTCATATTACTGATAATTCAAGTCTTACAGGAAGCGGAGCCCTTACGATTAACGCGGTTTCCGGCCGTGATTCACAAACACTGTTCACGAGGGACGGAGGACGAGTTGTTTGGAACGGAGATGTGACGCTGTCATCCACACTCCACTCGCTTGATACTACGTTCGTAGACAACGAGGCCGGCAACGTTGGTATTTTTTATTCTGATCATGATACGTACGGCAGTGAAATCACTCTGAACGGCAACGTCAGTTTGTCGGCAGAGGCTAATCGAGAAAAATCGGCCGAGCAATCCGATATGGTGATCTATAACGTTCATATTGATACGGGTAAATATTCGGATTCCGACGCGGAAAAAATCACGATTGGCGGCGAAGGAAAAACCGTAACAATGAAATCGGTTATTTCCGGAGCACTTGTAGATAAGGATGTCGCTTGGAATATTTATATCGCTGAAGGTCAGCTCAATGTTTACGGTAAATCCATTGTGCTTGAAGCGGTGGCCAAAGGTAAAGGCGGAGCAGAATCCATTGCTATCGAGGGAGGTGAGGTTAATCTCGGCAGCCCTAACGGGACTGTGACCATTAAGGCGACAGCTGATGATCCAATGCTCACTTCGGCAACTTCCGTGATGAACGGTACATTGAATCTCTTTGGTGATGTCACTATTGAATCCGGTACAGTCCAGGTTTTCTCGGAAGATCTGGGTATTTCGGACTATGCTAAGGGCGCAATCAATGTAAAAGGCAACATTAATCTGCCCGATCTTTCCATTATCCAGGTTGGAAAACTCAACATCGAAGGCTCCGTAACGACCAACAGCGCTCAGGTGTTCGAAAACGCCGCCAGTGCAGCCCAAACGCAAATCGGAGCGCTTCTGTATGAAGACAAACTGGATTTTCAGGAAAATTCCAAGCTGATTCTGACGGATGCGGAATATACGGTGCAGTACCTCGCTGGCATTAAAAACACGTTGGCGAATAAGCCGATTATCCAGATGAATGGAACATTAGTAGGAGGAACTGTTACTCTGGAGACGCTGCCGTTGCTCTCTGGAACTATTGTCTCGTCCGCGCAGCTGAAAGTTAACGGAAACGCCGCGATTACTGATGATCAATTTAGTGGTTCAGCAACGCTGGTCGGCGTCGGATCGGTTCAGGTCACAGACGGCGAGAGCATTACGATTGCCGCAGGAGATAATACATTTACGATTGTCGGCGCTAACGGCGGCGACCTGGTTTCCGGAAATAAGGGGCCAGTTAGCGTGATCGTAGGCAACGACGACAATTCCGGCAAACTCACCATTGGCGGCAGCGGCACTCAGGGCGGTGTGATTCAGGGTTCTCTGACCGTTAACGCTGGCTCATCCGTCAGCGTGGAAGGTAATTCAGGCGCTGCGGCGAACTTCCAGATTGCTTCCGACTTTATTGTGAAGACAGATGCGTCTGTCAGCCTGAAGGATGGAGCAATCCTATCAGTGGACAACGCTGTCGTTGATTACAAAGGCATCATTCGCATTGGTCAAAACAGCTTAACGGGTGTTGGCAAATTCGTGAGCCGATTCGTCAGCTTGGCAGGTTCAATTTTCCTTGACCCAGCCTGGGAAAATGGTACACCGGCGCTTGGCGCAATTGAAACTGTCGAAATGTCTGAGAGCGGCAATATCACGGTCGGACAGAACTCCGCTCTGGTCCTCGGTTCTCAGGACGCGGATTTGGCATTGAACGCAATGAATAAAGCGGGTCTGTCACTGTCAGAGAACGGTATCAAGTCTGCTCTCTACCTTGCCAAACCTCTGAATGTCGGAAACGGCTCTATCGTCGTGGACGGTTCGCTGACAAGTCCTGCTGAAGGTCAGTCGGGTGTCGTTTCCGTTGCGGCTGACAGTCTGCTCGCTGTCGTGATGCCAGACGAGCTTGCGCTCGGCAGGGAAACAGCGATTACCGGAGCTAGCCTCAATCTGGCCGACGGAAGCGCCGTTTTGCTTGCAGGAATGGAGAAACTCACTGTCAGTGACGATCTCAGCGTAAAGCTTGCGGACTCAGTCGTTGTTGGCGAGAACGTCAATATTTACGGCAGCAGCGGTCTGTGGTATGGATACGGATTTAAGGACGGTGTGATCACTGCCCAGTACGATCCGACACAGCTGTTGGTTGATAACGGTTTGACAGCGCCTAATGTTACGCGCGAAGCGCTTCTTACAAATGCGGAAAGCGCAGCTGCGCTTCGTGAGCTGATCAATGCGGGTGACTATGCAGGAGCCGCCCGCTGGATGAATCAGAGAGCGCTGTTTGCCTCTGCCGGTGCCGCTCAGGCAATGACCGTGACGACATCCTCGATGGTTACCGACACGATTGAGCAGCATGGCTCATTGATTTCCAGCTACAGTCATGACAAGGCCGGAGTCGATCTGTGGGTTAATGTGGACGGTCTTTTCACTCGCGCAAACTCCTACGAAGCCGGAAGTTCGAAGTACGGCTACAGAGCGGATC
>ERZ778516.1997-NODE-1997-length-14390-cov-4.381374_pt1 | contig 14390 bp, 9 predicted proteins | sample MGYA00510342_ERZ778516 | MGnify/ENA primary metagenome ERZ778516 (study PRJEB29527, sample SAMN07138961) | mouse gut metagenome | material: feces | host: mouse | place: China:Nanjing | collected 2016-01-25 ...
ACCAACGCGGAGCAAAAATCATCTGCCTGATTCACGACCTTTCATCTTTCAGAAACAAATCGCTCACACCAGACGAGGAAATAAAACGGTTAAATGCCACAGATGTACTTCTGACACACAACCACATGGAGCATGGATGCAAGGTAAAAATGATTGATTATGAAATCATGGACTATATTCACGGAGAATCAGGCGCCCCACATGAACCTGTTGACCGAAACTATTCATTGTACTATGTCGGGAATGTCTCTTTCAAAACCCATCCTTATCTGAGGAAACTTGCAGAAATAATGCCCGACCGCGACATATATCTCTACGGGACGCACCCGGAATTGGAAGAAATAGCGAAATATCCCAATCTGCACTATATGGGCATAGTCTCTGACCGTCAGATAATAAAATCCCACATGGGAGACTTCGGTCTCTCATGGTATGGCGAATCGCTTGACAGCGGAGAAGGACGCATCGGCGAGTACATGGCATATAATAATCCACATAAAGTCTCCCTCTACCTTCGGTGTAATTCACCTGTAATCGTGTGGTCCGGAGCAGGACGCGCAGAATTCATCAACAAAGAAAAAGTAGGCATTACCATCGATTCACTGACAACACTCGACGATAGGTTAAAAGAGGTTGATGACAAAGAATACAGGCTGCTCACCGACAATGCAAGAAAAATAAATGCAAAACTAAAATCGGGCTATTATCTTGACAAAGCCCTCAGCCAAGCGATTGACCACCTCAACAAATCGTAAGTCGTATAAACAAAATTAACCACCCGCAACCATGCTGACCATGAGTTGCGGGTGGTTAATTTTGTGAATTATATAAATTCGATTAGCGCTGTACGCGGCCGTTTGCGTTACCGCCTGCGAGAGCCTTCACTTCGTCAACAGTAACGAGGTTGAAGTCACCGGGGATAGTGTGCTTGAGAGCAGAAGCAGCAACTGCAAATTCGAGAGCCTCACCCTGAGTGGGCATGGTGAGAAGGCCATAGATAACACCACCTGAGAATGAGTCACCGCCACCTACACGGTCGATAATCGGGTTGATGTCGTAGCGCTTTGACTCATAGAATTCTTCACCGTTGTAAATCATAGCCTTCCAGCCGTTGTGGGTAGCAGAGAATGATTCACGGAGGGTAGAAATCACATACTTGAAGTCAAATTCCTTGGCCATAGCCTTGAAGATGCCCTTGTAGCCTTCAGCGTTGGTTTCGCCACCTTCAACGTCAGCATCAGGCTTGAAGCCGAGGCAAAGTTCAGCGTCTTCCTCATTGCCGATGCAGACATCGACATACTGCATAAGAGGACGCATGATTGACTGAGCCTTTTCCTTTGTCCAAAGTTTCTTACGGAAGTTAAGGTCCACAGAAACAGTCACGCCGTGACGCTTTGCAGCCTCGCAGGCGAGACGGGTAAGCTCAGCAGCCTTGTCACTGATAGCGGGAGTGATACCGCTCCAGTGGAACCAGTCGGCACCTTCCATGATTGCATCGAAATCAAAATCTTCGGGATCGGCCTCAGCAATAGCTGAATTAGCACGGTCGTAGATCACCTTTGAAGGACGCATTGAAGCACCGGTCTCGCAATAGTAGATACCTACACGGTCGCCGCCACGGGCAATGTGTTCGGTGTGTACGCCATAGCGACGGAGCGCATTGACAGCAGCCTGCCCGATTTCGTGCTTGGGAAGCTTAGACACAAAGTATGCGTCAAGGCCATAGTTTGCGCAGCTGACAGCCACATTGGCCTCACCGCCACCCCAGATGACATCGAAATTATCTACTTGAACAAAACGATGGTTTCCTTCGGGAGAAAGGCGAAGCATGATTTCGCCTAAAGTTACGACTTTCATGATAATTAATGATTTATATTGGGATTAAAAAACATTATTCCATTTCAAGATAGGTCACCTTGTCCATGTCGCCATAATCAAGGTTCTCGCCTCCCATGCCCCAGATGAACATATAGTTTGATGTTCCGGCTGCTGCGTGGACTGACCATTCGGGCGACATCACCGCCTGCTCGTTGTGAAGCCAGATGAGACGGTTTTCCTGAGGCTCACCCATGACATGGCAGATAGCATTGCCTTCGGGTACATTGAAATAATAGTAAGCCTCTACACGGCGGTCATGGGTGTGAGCCGGCATTGTGTTCCATACGCTACCGGGCTTCAGTTCGGTAAGACCCATCTGAAGCTGGCAGGGGCCTTCCTCAAGCACATTTGACACAATGAGCTGGTTGATCACACGGTCATTTGACTCTTCGAGCGAACCGGCCTTGATGCAGTTTGCCTTAATCGAACCCTTGCGTCCGTCGATTGTGATGAGCTGTGTCTTGTATTCCTTGTGGGCAGGAGTTGAATTGATATAGAATTTCGCAGGATTTGAGTCATCTTTGCTACGGAAAGTCACATTTTGCTTGCCACGGCCGACATAAAGAGCATCTTTGAAATGAAGCTCATATTCTTTGCCGTCGACAGTCACTATGCCGTCGCCACCGGTGTTGATGACACCAAGCTCGCGACGCTCAAGGAAATATTTTGACTTGAGCGGATCGATGGTTTCAAGAACGATTTCCTTGCCTACGGGACTTACACCTCCGTAGATAAGGCGGTCATACATGGAATATGTAAGATTTATTTTGTTCTGTTCCATGACCTTGGGCATCATGAAGTGCGAGCGGAGCTGCTTTGTGTCATAATGCTTCACGTCATCGGGGTGACAGGCACGAAGCACAGAATATTCAGTCTGTGCCATGCCTGAGAGTGAAATGCTCATAAGTGCGATAGCTGTTAATATTTTCTTCATAAGTCTATTTATTCTGTTTTCTGAATTTCATCTGAGTTCTTGGCAACCATCGCTTTCTGGTTGCGTACAATAAGAATACGGTTCCATATCATAAGTCCCATTGTCGCAATAACAAGAAGACCTGACCCGATCCATTTAAGATTTTCAGTGCACTGATAGATAATCCATGCGAGAGGGCTTGATGCGAAATCAAGGCTGCCACCCTGAAAACCAGCCGGGATTGAAACCGCAGCGTCGCCTGTAGCTGCGTAGACGTCCTTGGCAGCAAGCGTGAACGCTCCGGCAAGATTTGTCACCATATAAAGTCCCATCACTATTACCACAAGACCGATAATAAAAGTCTTGACCACGTTGCCCTTCGTGAAAGGCAACACGAGAGGGAATACATAGAACATACCGGCAAGCGAAGCGAGCGGCAGGAACTGGTTGCCCGGAAGAATGACGGCAAGGAGAAGCGTCACGGGAATGAGCAGAAGCGAAACCACGAGAGTGGTCGGATGGCCGATCACAAGCGCAGGGCTCATGCCGATATTCAGACCGTCAGCCCCCTTGAATTTACGGGCAATCAGACTGCGTGTAGCGTCGCTGATAGGCTTAAGACCTTCGATGAACAACACTGTTACACGGGGGATAAGCTCCATGACGGCACCCATTTTGATACCGAGACCGAGGATATAAGGAATTTTGTCGACAATCTCTGAACCTGAGTTGCAGGTAAGGCAACCGATGCCGATACCTACCACAACACCGAGGAAAAGAGGCTCGCCAAGGAGTCCGAATTTCTTCTTCATTCCCTCAGCATCAATTTCAAGCTTCTCAATGCCGGGAATCATGTCGAGACCTTTGTTGATAGCCCATGCGAAAGGCACAAAACCGCCACAGAAAGGCTGTGGAATCGAAATTCCGTCCATATCCTTATAGAAGCCCTGAAATTTTTTGGCTGTCATGTCGGCTATAATCAAGGTGATTATGTAGCAGATGATTGCTCCGAAAAATCCCCATGCGAGTGATTCGCTCGCAAAGTAAATCACAGCACCGATAAAAGCAAAGTGCCAGTAGTTCCAAAGGTCGATATTGACGGTACGTGTTGTCTTTGTGAGAAGCATCAGAAGGTTCACGCCAAGACAAACAGGGATGATAAATGCACCGACAGCGGTATTATATGCGACGGCAGCGGCAGCCGGCCATCCCATGTCGAACACCTTGAGCTGAAGGTCATAAATCTTAACAACCTCGTCGAGCGCAGGGCCAAGAGCAGAAGTAAGAAGGGCTGTCACTATCGAAAGTCCGATGAAACCGACACCTACCTTCAAACCGGATTTCAGCGAGTTGCCGAAGCTGAGGCCAATGCAAAGGCCGAGCACGGTAAAGATGATTGGCATCATCACAGCCGCGCCCAGTCCTATGATATAAGAAAAAACCTGTTCCAATTTTTATGGTTTAATAGAGTAGAGAATAGACCCTTTGTTTCAAAGTCAGGATTGACAGACACCGGACATTCAATGCGTATAGACATATGTATGATATAGCCGGCATTCCAAAACCCGAGCCAGAAACATCAGCTTTTGTTATTTAGGCTGCTTTCCGATGTATGCAAGGATACCGCCGTCCACGTAGAGGACATGGCCATTGACAAAATCCGACGCATCAGATGCGAGGAAGACAGCCGGCCCCATAAGATCCTCGGGGGTGCCCCAGCGTGCGGCAGGAGTCTTGGAAATTATGAACTGATCGAAAGGATGACGGCTACCGTCAGCCTGACGCTCGCGGAGGGGCGCGGTCTGCTCTGTTGCGATGTAACCCGGGCCGATACCGTTACACTGGATATTGTGTTCGCCGTATTCCGAGCAAATGTTGCGTGTGAGCATCTTCAAGCCGCCTTTTGCTGCAGCATAAGCGCTGACAGTCTCACGACCCAGCTCACTCATCATAGAACAGATATTGATGATTTTTCCGTGACCTTTCTTAATCATCCCGGGGATTACAGCCTTGGCACAGATATAAGGAGCGATGAGATCGACATCGACTACGCGACGGAAATCTTCCACACTCATATGTTCCATAGGGATGCGCTTGATGATACCTGCATTATTGACAAGGATATCAATTGTTCCGACAGTCGCTTCGATATCAGCCACCATAGCCTTTACAGCCTCTTCATCAGTGACATCACATAGATAACCTTTGGCCTCTATGCCAAGTTCCTTGTATGCCTTGAGACCGCGGTCGACCGTTTCCTGACGAGAGCAGTTAAACACGATTTTTGCACCGGCCTCAGCGTATGCCTGAGCGATGGCGAGTCCGATTCCATAAGCGGCACCGGTCACAAGAGCGACCTTGCCTTCAAGTGAAAAATTTACCATATAAGCGTAGTTTAATAAGTTTCAATGGTTTAAGGTAGAGAAGCTAAATGTTTCACAAATCGGTGGTAAAATTAATAATTTTAACATTCACGCCCAAATTTAGCCACTTAAAACTTGTGAAAATTAGCTCTATTTGCACATAGCCGACTGTCATTTGAATTTTATTTATACTTTTCGACGCAAATATAGGAATTCTTTGTAAATTTGCTTCCAAAGACAAAATCGAGGGACCAAACAACAATGTCCTTGTTAAATCAACGATAATCTAACCGCCATGTCTCCTATCGACACAAAGGTCACAACCCAACAAGCAGAAAACGACCGCCGAATCCTTGAGCTGCTTGCCCAGACTTACCCCGACATCAGTTCGGCAAGCACTGAAATCATCAATCTTGAAGCCATACTCAACCTGCCTAAAGGCACTGAGCATTTCGTCGCCGACCTCCACGGCGAGCATGAGGCATTCCGCCACATATTAAAAAACGCCTCCGGCAATATCAAACGTAAGGTAACTGACATCTACGGCACGTCGATGCGTGAAAACGAAATCCGCCAGCTCTGCTCGCTCATATATTATCCGGAAGAAAAAATGCAGATAGTCCGCTCGACAGAGGACAACATGGAGGATTTCTATAACATCACTCTGCATCAGCTAATAAAGGTCTGCCAAAGCGTATCGTCGAAATACACACGCTCAAAAGTCCGCAAAGCCCTCCCGAAAGAATTTGCATATATAATCGAGGAACTCCTCCACGAGGAACGCGGCGAATATGACAAGCAGGACTATTTCAACCGCATTATCGAGACAATCATTTCCACCGGACAGGCCGATGCCTTTATCGTCGCCATGTGCAAGGTCATCCAGAAACTCAGCATCGACCAGCTGCACATACTCGGCGATGTCTATGACCGAGGGCCGGGCGCACATCTTATAATGGACACTCTGTGTCACTACGGCAACTGGGACATCCAGTGGGGCAATCACGACATGCTCTGGATGGGTGCAGCCGCAGGCAACGAATGCTGCATAGCCAACGTCGTGCGTGTGTCGCTACGCTACGCCAATCTCACCACCCTTGAGGACGGCTATGGCATCAACCTCTTACCTCTGGCGACAATGGCAATGGAAACATACGCCGACGACCCCTGCACGGAATTCGCACCCCGAGTCGACAAGGAGAACAACGAGCATCCTGAAAAGACACTCCGCCTGATGGCTCAGATGCACAAGGCCATTGCAATCATCCAGTTCAAACTTGAAGGCGCAATGACGCTCAAACATACCGAATGGGAAATGACCGGCCGAAATCTGCTCCACAAAATCGACTATGCCAAAGGAACTGTCGAAATCGACGGCAAGACATACGACATCTGCGACACCAACTTCCCCACCATAGATCCGGCCAATCCCTATGAACTCACCGAAGAGGAAAAAGAGCTAATGGCAAAACTACGCCATTCATTCTCGGTAAGCACCGGACTAAAGCACCATATCGCGCTCCTTTTCAGCCACGGCTGCATGTATGGAATCTACAACTCCAATCTGCTTTTCCATGCTTCAATGCCTCTCAATGCCGACGGCTCGCTCAAAGACGTAATAGTATACGGAGAGAAATATCGCGGGCGTGAACTCTTCCACAGAATCGGCATGTTGCTGCGTTCAGCCTTTAATGCTGACACTCCTCCCGAAGAACAGGCTTATGCACGCGATTACTACTGGTATCTGTGGTGTGGCCCGGACTCTCCATTGTTCGACAAGAGCAAGATGACAACTTTCGAACGGTATTTCATAAAAGACCCTGAAGCTCACAAGGAAGAGAAAGGTTACTACTACACCCTGCGCCAGAACGAGGAAATATGCGACATGATTCTTGACGAATTCGGAGTGGACGGCTCGCAGCGCCACATTATCAACGGCCATGTCCCCGTCAGAACCCAGAAAGGAGAAAGTCCGATACGCGCCAACGGCAAACTTATGGTAATCGACGGTGGTTTTGCAAAAGCCTATCACAAGACAACGGGCATAGCCGGATACACGCTGATTTACCACAGCAGCAACTTCGAGCTTGTCGAGCACGAACCATTTATATCTGAAGAAGAAGCCATCAGAAGCGGAACAGACATCGTGCGCTCGACCAAAATGGTCGAGCAGACTACGCAGCGCATCCGTGTGCGCGATACCGACAAGGGCAAAATACTTCAGAGTCAGATAGACGAGCTGACAGAACTGCTCTATGCCTTCCGCCACGGGATAATAAAAGAGCGAACCACAGGGAAGACCATTATCATCTGATTGAATGCCAATGCAGGGTGCCGATATACATCAAGCGACTATCACGCAGACACAAGGGGTTTATACCGTTTCGTGGCAGGCCGCGCGACAGCCATAAGCTACGTTTAACCGCCCGACAGTTCGGACAGTCAAATTCGATTTCGATACCGAATCACTGAATAACGATGATCTTTTTTCATAACTCAAGGCTTAATTTTGTTGCTGGAAACAAAATTAAGCCTTGAAATCTGTGGGAGCTGAGATAGTGTCCCTCCGGCAACTATTCTGTGCCTCTAATCCTCGGAATAGTGACGCAGGACGCGACGATAGGAATTAAAGATCTTCGATTTCGAAACGAAACCGACATATTTCCCGTTTTCAACCACAGGCAGATTCCACGCGCCCGTATCGTCAAAAGCATTCATCACGCTTTCCATGCTCTGGCTGACATCTATGACCGCCGGCGGCAGTGACATGAACTGATTGACATACATACGCTTATACAAGTCCGGCCGGAACATTATATTTCGTATCTCGTCGAGAAGCACCACCCCAAGCAGACTTCCTCCGGCATCAACCACAGGAAACAGATTGCGCGACGAACGGGATATGGCATTGACCATCTCCTTAAGATTCATTTCAGGCTGCACCGATACAAAGTCGGTCTCTATGACGTTGTTGATTTTCAACAGCGTCAACACTGCCTTATCTTTGTGATGGGTAATAAGTTTTCCCTCATGGGCGAGACGCATGGTATAAATACTGTAAGGCTCGAAGAATTTTATCGTGCCATATGAAATGGCCGAGACAATCAGCAACGGCAGGAAGAGATCGTATCCGCCGGTCAGTTCAGCCGTGAGGAAGATTCCCATCAATGGCGCGTGCATCACACCCGACATCACTCCGGCCATGCCCATAAGTGCGAAATTCTTGGTCGAAAGATCAAGGTCAAAAACTGTATTGATAAAATAGGCAAAGAAAAATCCGGCCATACACCCGACATAGAGCGATGGAGCGAATGTGCCGCCACAGCCACCGCCACCGTTGGTCGATGCCGTAGCAAATGATTTCAGCAACACCAATGCGGCTATGAATCCGAGAATCCACCACACCGACTCTCTGTCCTTATAGAAAATCGAACTGTTGACAATTGACTCAGGATTGCCGCTCAGAAGGTCGATAATCGAAGTATAGCCTTCCCCATAGAGAGGCGGGAAAAGGAATACAAGGAGAGCCACAATCGAGCCACCTACAATTACTTTTTTCCAAGGCTTGCCAAGACGACGGAACACACCCTCCATCATGTTCATCGAACGGGTGAAATAAAGCGACACAAAGCCAAGAAACAGACCAAGAAGAATCACAAACGGGATTCTGGCTGTCACAAACGGCTCGCTCTGCACAAAGAAAAACTCAACGTCATAGCCCGTGAACACATATGCCACAGTCGCAGCTGTAATCGATGCTATAAGCAATGGCATGACAGAAACAGTAGTCAGGTCGAGCATCAGCACCTCAAGAGTGAAGAGCATTCCGGCAATCGGGGCTTTGAATATGCCTGCAATACCTGCAGCAGCCCCGCATCCGACAAGAATCATCAGTATTCGCGGCGACATGCGGAACACACGTCCAAGATTAGACCCGATGGCCGCACCGGTGTAGACTATCGGGCCTTCCGCTCCGACCGATCCGCCAAAACCGATGGTGATGGAACTGGCTATGACGGAAGTGTACATGTTATGCTTCTTCAGACGCGACTTGTTTTGGGAAATCGCGTAAAGCACACGCGTGACACCATGCGAGATATTGTCGCGGACGATGTATTTCACATACAGCATCGTCAGGAGAATACCTATCAACGGATATATGAGATAGAGAAAACTCCCTTCATCGATATTGATGCGCGCGGTCAGCGTTGTGCTGATGAGATGGATAAGGGTTTTCAGCACAAGCGCCGCAATTCCGGCGACGATTCCGACCAGAAGAGCAAGAATTATAACGAATGTCTTCTCTTTTATATGACGCTCGCGCCAAACGAGCAGCGCCATGAAAGCATCATGCAGATTATTTCCTATGTTACCAATCACTTTTGTCATAAGCATATCAATGAGTTAATCGCGCCCTACTTGCCCTCACCGCGAAAAATGGTCCGGACGGTATAGAAAATCACCTTGAGGTCAAGCGAGACCGATATGTTTTGAATGTAAAGCAAATCGTATTTCATACGCGCCAACATGTCATCGACTGTCGACGCATAGCCAAATTTCACCATGCCGAGCGATGTCAGCCCCGGTCTGACTTGATGGAGGAGCGCGCAGTGTGGCGCACGAAGTCGAAGCTGACCGAGAAAATACTCCCGTTCAGGACGCGGTCCGACAAGCGACATGTCGCCACGCAGAACATTCCACAGGTTTGGAAGCTCGTCAAGACGATATTTGCGCATGAACCGTCCTACGTTTGTCACTCGCGGGTCATTGTCGCTCGAAAGCGCCGGGCCGCTGCTTTCGGCATTGACCGTCATTGTCCGTAATTTATATATTTTAAACGGCTTTCTGTGATAGCCAATCCGTTCCTGCGAATAGAATACCGGACCGGGAGATTTAAATTTTATAGCCAACGCGAGCACTCCAATCACCGGTGCTGCCAACAGCAGACTGACCAGCGCTCCGGCAACATCGCTCGCCCGCTTCATCGACACGATGGAATCTGAGAGAGACGAACGCGATATATCAACCAAAGGCTCTGATAGAAGATTGTCGTATGGCACTTTGGAGACAAGGAGCATATAATCGTCAGGACTCACATAGATGGCGCGGTCAAGCGGATAGAGACATCCGAGCACACGCAGACTGAGCCCCGGATCATCAGAAGGAAGCGCCACGACGAAAGCCGTAGCTCCGGTGTCGCGCAGTTCAGTGACGAGCCTGCGGACAGACAGTCCGGCTTGTAGATCGGAATTTTGCCCGTCAACGCTTATCACCGACCTTATGCACTTGTTGCTCCTTTCAATTATATCCGCGATATTGGCAGGACATGTGTCACTGCCTGATATGACCACTACATTTTCAAGCTTAGAGCCTCGCCAACGCGAAATCCATAATGATGTCAGCACCAGACGTGTGATATAGACGGGGACAAACAGGCAGACGAAAAACACAAGCAGAATCTCATAGTTCATCACCCGTCGCGGCAGCACATCGTTGAGCAGTACGACCATAAAAAAGATAAACGCGCCTATGGCCACACTCATTCCAGTCGAAAGAAATTCCTTGACACGCGACTTGTTTGTAACGTTGACATAAAATCCCGACAGATAATAAAGCCCAAGCATGAACAGCGGGAACAGCGACATGGTAAGCTTGAGTCCGTATGAACCGAAAAAAGCCGACATCTCGGCATAACAAGCCCTTATGTCGGAGACAAGCATAAAGCGCACGAACGTGAAGACCATCACTCCCACAAGCGTGGAGATATAGTCAGCGAAAATATAGACCAGACGCATTTTCCGCTCGTTCATACAAACAAAATATTTTTATGGGCGAAGCGTGATGACGCTTCCGTCAGCATTAATTTTAATTACCCGCGATGGCATTGAGCGGGAACAGTCATCGCGGCGAGCTTCAACCACATAGTCCACCGCATCAATTATTTCTTTTGATATTTCGCAATAGATCCCTGTGGCCGGCTGACCGCTTATATTTGCCGAAGTCGACACAAGAGGCTTGCCAAATGCCCGGCATATCGAAGCCGACACCAGTTCTCCGGTGACACGCATCCCGACACTGCCATCTTCTGCGAGGAGCTCAGGCGCAAGGCCGCATCCTCCGGGATAGACTACGGTCGTCGGTCTTTCCGATCGACCTATTATAGCCAAGACCGTTGACGGGGAGACTGCTGAATAACGTCCGATATCGGCCACATCAGCCACAAGCGTGATCAATGCCTTGGAATCAGCACGGCGCTTAATTTCAAACACTCGCCTTACAGCAGTCGGATCAGTCGCATCGCACCCGATGCCCCACACCGTATCTGTCGGATAGAGAATCACACCGCCCCTTCTTAAAGCGGCTACCGCATTGTTTATATCTTGCTCAAATGTCATTTTAGGGAGGCTAATTTTCTTACTGCAAATTTAAGCGATTTAAGCAACTCTTCAAAATTCATCAATATCTAAATTTTAATAAGGTTGAAATTTAACCGCAAAAGTGCGCACAACAAATGACAGCATGAGGGCTAACGAAACATTTTACTGGCATTTTGCAATTAAAATACTAAATATATTTACATTTTGCTTGCAAAAACAATCTTTTATATTTACCTTTGCCAAAAACAATAAAATTATTCATCAAACGACTCTATCATGCCCCTTATTCTTCCCAAGAAATATCACCGCAAACTCCTCCCTGAAACAACCGAGGTTGCAATCAAGATGGTCAAAGACGCATTTCAGACAACTCTTGCCAGAGAGCTTAAGCTGCGTCGTGTCACCGCCCCGCTCTTCCTTTTGACAGGGACTGGTCTTAACGACAATCTCAACGGAGTTGAACAAGCCGTGTCATTCACCATTGATGCAATGGGCGGGAAAACAGCCGAGGTAGTCCACTCGCTTGCCAAATGGAAACGCTACAAACTCGGCGCATACGACATCGCTCCAGGCTACGGACTATATACCGACATGAATGCGATCCGGACGTTCGAAGACCTCGACAACATCCACTCGCTCTATGTCGACCAGTGGGACTGGGAAAAAAGTATCCGCAAGGAAGACCGCACACTATCCTATCTGAAGGAGACTGTACGCACCATCTACCGCACCCTGCTCGAAGTTGAGCAAATGGTGTTTGAACGCTTTCCACACATCACCCCAGTACTTCCTCAGGAAATCACATTTGTCCATGCCGAAGAACTCGCCAAACGCTATCCCGACAAAACACCTCGCGAGCGCGAAGCAATAGCAGTAAAGGAACACGGCGCTATATTTATTATAGGTATAGGCGCGCCAATCGACGGAGGCGAGCCACACGATGGACGATCTCCCGACTATGACGACTGGATTTCAATCAACGAAGAAGGCTATCACGGACTCAACGGCGACATCATCCTCTGGAATCCCGTGCTTGAAATTCCGTTTGAAATTTCGTCAATGGGTATCCGCGTAAGTCCTGAATCACTCGTCGAACAGCTCGAAATAAGAGGTTGTGCCGAACGCGCCGAACTCCCTTTCCACCGAATGCTACTTGAAGACAAACTGCCCTACTCCATCGGCGGAGGTATCGGCCAGAGCCGTCTCTGTATGTTCCTTCTCCACAAAGCCCATATCGGAGAAGTACAAGCTTCAATATGGCCGGAGGACCAGATCAGGAAGTGTGCGGAAGCAGGAATCGAATTGTTATGAGCACTGTAACCCTAAGTTGCATAATTTCTTTTATAATTATTTTATTGACCTAACGATTATACATTAAAACCTAAATAGCCTAATTCTATCCAAAGCCCACCTCATTCTCCCTCTCCTATCTTTATACTTTTCTTATTCTACAAGCCATAACCGCTACGAATTTTACCGAAGCCAGCTTGTTCCACTACTGCCAAACTGCCGTCTTGACATGTCGTGTCAGTAATTTTGTCAGATTGTCGCTTTTTACAAAAATTTGATAAAAAGAGAGTTAGATTTCAATCAACATTTTTGGCATAAAATTTGTTACATTATTGAATGTCGGAAAAAGGATTCCCCGACGGGAAACGTCCTACACCGGCAACATTAGACATTAAATAATTGAACAAACAAAAATAAATCTACTCATTATGGGAAAAATTATCGGTATTGACCTTGGAACAACCAATTCATGCGTTTCAGTCCTCGAAGGTAACGACCCAGTCGTTATTCCTAACAGCGAAGGCCGCAACACTACACCTTCAATCGTAGCATTCGTCGACGGTGGCGAACGTAAAGTAGGTGACCCTGCCAAGCGTCAGGCTATCACAAACCCCAAGCGCACAATCAACTCTATCAAGCGCTTTATGGGCGAGACTTACAATCAGGTAGAAAAAGAAATCGAACGCGTACCTTACAAGGTGGTTCGCAGCGACAATAATACCCCTCGTGTAGACATTGACGGCCGCGAATATACTCCGCAGGAAATCTCAGCCATGATTCTTCAGAAAATGAAGAAGACAGCTGAAGACTATCTCGGCCAGTCAGTGACCGAAGCAGTCATCACCGTCCCCGCTTACTTTAACGACTCTCAGCGTCAGGCAACCAAGGAAGCCGGCGAAATCGCAGGTCTTACAGTAAAACGTATCGTAAACGAACCTACAGCCGCAGCGCTTGCCTATGGTCTTGACAAGTCAGACAAGGATCAGAAGATTGCCGTGTTTGACCTCGGTGGCGGTACATTCGATATCTCAATCCTTGAACTCGGTGACGGTGTGTTTGAAGTAAAATCGACCAACGGTGACACTCACCTCGGCGGTGACGACTTCGACCACGTAATCATCGACTGGCTTGCCAACGAGTTTGAAAAGGAAGAAGGCATTGATCTCCGTAAGGATGCTATGGCACTTCAGCGTCTTAAAGAAGCTGCAGAAAAGGCTAAGATTGAACTTTCATCGACCACATCGACTGAAATCAACCTTCCTTACATCACTGCAACCGCCACAGGACCCAAGCACCTTGTAAAGACTCTCACCCGCGCACAGTTCGAACAGCTCGCCGATAAGCTCATTCAGGCAACCATCAAGCCTTGCGAACAGGCGTTGAAGGATGCCGGCATGACAGCCAAGGATATCGACGAAGTAATCCTCGTAGGTGGTTCTACCCGTATTCCGGCTATCCAGCAGGTTGTTGAGAAATTCTTCGGTAAAGCTCCTTCCAAGGGTGTTAACCCTGACGAAGTTGTGGCCGTTGGCGCAGCAATTCAGGGTGGAGTCCTCTCAGGCGATGTGA
>ERZ778516.1999-NODE-1999-length-14370-cov-3.909745_pt1 | contig 14370 bp, 13 predicted proteins | sample MGYA00510342_ERZ778516 | MGnify/ENA primary metagenome ERZ778516 (study PRJEB29527, sample SAMN07138961) | mouse gut metagenome | material: feces | host: mouse | place: China:Nanjing | collected 2016-01-25 ...
AATTCTTGAAGTTGCAAAGAATATAACCGACAAAAGAATAAAATTTTTAATATGGGGTGGAGGAGATGAATTGAATTCCCTGAAAAAACGAAGCGAAGATGAGAATATTCATAATGTGGTGTTTAAGGGGAAAGTCGAAAAAAAATATATACCATATATAACAAGTAAGGCAGACTTAAACTATGCACACAATCAACCAAGTCCTATGTTCAAATATGGAATCAGTTTTAACAAAATATTCGATTACCTTGCTGCCGGGAAGCCTATATTATGTGATTTTAAGTGTAATTATAATCCTGTTTTAATGGGAAACGCTGGTTTATCTGTTGACTCTGCTAATCCTCACGATATTGCAGTACAGATTGAGAAGTTTGTAGACATGGATAGAATTGAGTATGAAGCGTTTTGTGAGGCAGCTAGAAATACTGCTAAAGAATATGATTTCAAGATATTAACTGAAAAATTAGTAAATATCATAGATGATTGTCGCTGAATGGAGGAGAGAAATGAGATATGCACTTATTGGATGTGGGAGGATAAGTCCGAATCACATTGCTGCTGCCAAAAGTAATAATCTGGAATTTGTAGGGATCTGCGATATTGATAAACAAATGATTTACGACAAAACAGCAAAGTTTGATTTAAAAGATGTTCACCAGTATACGGACTACCATGAAATGTTGGAAAAGGAGAAGCCGGAATTAGTTGCAATTGCTACAGAAACAGGAAAGCATGCGGCTATAGCACTTGACTGTATAACGGCGGGATGCAATTTGATAATTGAAAAGCCTATTGCACTCTCAATTGCAGATGCAGATGCAATTATTGAAGCAGCAAAGATCAAAGGTGTGAAGGTATGCGTTTCACATCAGAACCGATTTAATAAGTCCATTCAAAAGATAAGAGGAGCTATTGAGAGTAATCGTTTTGGTCGAATGTTCTATGGAACTGCACATATCCGTTGGTGCCGTGATGAGGAGTATTATGCAAAGGCAAAGTGGAGGGGTACTTGGGAGCAGGATGGTGGCGCTTTAATGAATCAGTGTATCCATAATATCGACTTGTTGTGCTGGATGATGGGGGATGAAGTTGATGAAGTATTTGGAATGACAGATAGACTTAATCATCCATATATCGAAGCTGAGGACTTGGGTATAGCGCTTGTGAAGTTCAGGAACGGAGCTTATGGCATTATAGAAGGGACAACAGATTTGTTTCCTAAAAACCTTGAAGAAACGCTCTATCTATTTGGAGAAAAAGGAACGGTTAAGGCAGGTGGAACTTCTGTAAATCGTATCGAGGAATGGAGGTTTTCTGACCAGCTTGACGAGCCAGAACAGGTTATTGCACAATTTAGGGAAGATCCACCAAATGTTTATGGGTTTGGTCACATGCCACTTTATGCAGATGTTATAAATGCAATTCAGAATGATAGAGAACCGTATGTGAATGCAGAAGCTGGAAAAAGAGCAATGGAGCTTGTGTTGGCAATTTATAAATCTGCTGCTGAACAACAGTCGGTAAAATTTCCGCTTGGAGAATGTAGTACACTGGACTTTGTGGGAAGATTTACAAAAGAAGAATGAGAAATGGTTTTGCCTAAAAAACCACGATATATGAGTATAATGACGTTAAAAATGGAGGTACTTACAATGAGTGAAAACAAAGAATTGAAGCCTTTCTCACTGAACGCACAGGAGCTACAGGAATATCAACCTAATAGATACCCGTTCCTGATGATTGATCGTGTGACCGAGGTGCTTCCCGGAAAGTATGCAAAGGGGTACAAGAATCTGACAAATAATGAGTGGTATTTTCCGAAGCATTTTCCCGGCAATCCGAACATGCCTGGTTGCCTTCAGGTAGAAGCAATGTCGCAGATGTTGACGGTTGCCATTACTGCTTGCAGAGGCATGGAGGGAAAGGTTGCCCATGGCTATAAGGTCAATGTGACTTTCCATGAGGAAGTGCATCCAGGTGATCGCTTAGATATTGATGCGCAGGTATTTTCTTTCAAGCGTGGTCTTTGCAAAGGGCATGTGACTGCAAGTGTTGATGGGAAATTGGTGGCAGAAATGGATAATACAATTTTGATTCCGGAAATTTTCTATCAGTTCCGTCCTAAGCCTGTTGAGAATACGGAAGAAAAGGAAATGAATTAAAGGAGGTCACCTGTGAATAATACACCGGACATTAAACTGGGAATAGTAGCTGGTAGCACAGACTGGTTGCCTTTAGATATAGCATCTGAGAACAGGAGGAAGCTGTTAGAAACCTATAAAGAAACATACGGGAAAGAGTGTATCTACGAGTGCTCGATTGTTATTACTGATAATGAAGTCAATATCAAGCGGGCAATGCGGGAAGTTACAAAAGCTGAGTGCAATGCTGTAGTGCTTTACTGGGCAAATTATGGACCGGAGTCTGCTGGTACACTTTTTGTCCAAGAATTCGATGGTCCTATCATGATGATTGCAGCTGCAGAAGAAGGCGAGGAACCTTATGTTCGTGACCGGCGTGATGCTTTAAGTGGGTTTATTAATGCATGCTATGCGTTGAAACTCAGGAATACAAATGTCTATATCCCAACTCACCCGTGTGGAACGAATCAGCAATGCGCCAAAATGATTAATGACTTCATTGCGATATCGAGAACGCTATTGGCTGTGAGTAACTTGAAGCTTATTTCTATTGGTCCGCGCCCATCTAGCTATTTGGCTGCAAGCGCACCGAATTACTTGCTTTACGACATAGGTGTTGAAGTTTCAGAGTACTCAGAATTGGAACTCTTCGATTCCTTCAAAAGGCATGAAGGTGATAAGCGTATCGAGAAGACGGTAGAGAGCATGGAGCAGGAACTGGATTTCAATAAAACTCCCGATATCCTACCAACTTTAGCGCAGTATGAACTAACTATCAATGACTGGATCAGGAATCACAAGGGTAATCGTAAATATGTGACACTGACATCTACATGTTGGCCCGCTTTTCCTGTAAATTTTGGTTTTGTACCATGTTATGTGAATAGCAGACTAACAGCAATGGGTTATCCGGTGGCATGTGAGGTTGATGTTTATGGTGCTGTATCTGAGTATGTAGGTCAGTGTGTTAGCAATGATGTAGTCACAATTCTGAACATCAATAACAATGTTCCAGCCGAACTGTATGAGAAGAAGATCAAGGGGAGGTTCTTCAATGGAAAGGAATATGAACTTGGAGATACATTTCTTGGCTACCACTGTGGTGTAACACCCAGTTGCAAGCTTCAGTCCTCAACACTCGACTATCACTTTGTCAATCATCAATTAATTGGTGAAGAGCAGTCTAAAGGAACAATTCAGGGAACTATTGTACCGGGGGCTGTGACAATTTTCCGTATTCAAGGTATGCGGGATAATAAGTTGAGGGCATATGTATGCCAGGGACAAATACTGTCAGTTGAAGAAGAAACATATGGTGGAAAGGCAATTATAGCTGTCCCGGAGATGGAGCGATTTATCAGAAACGTAGTGATTGAGAAGCAGTATCCCAATCATTGTGTGGTTGTTTTTGGTCATTATGGTGAGCAGCTTATGGCTATCCTGAGGCAATTGGGTATCACTGATATTGATTATAATCTCCCCAAGGATGTTCTGTATGATAATGAGAATCTTTTCAACATTGGCAGTCGGTATTGAGTAAGATAATAGAACAGTAGAACGATAAACGACAGATGAAAGAGAATTTAAAAATGAACAATGAGGAAAGTATAACATAAAATCAAGGAAGCACTTGATATGGAAAAGGCACTAATCAACTAATAATTATGATTTTGTGGGCATACCGCGATGATAAGAATTAAAACATTTGAGGTAAGCCTAAAAAGAATTGGAGGATATAAGATAATGAGTAATCGTGAGAAGTATAACAAAGCATTTGTGGAGAGCCTTGATGTAGAAGAAAGTCAGTTAATGGGTTTGGCTTATCAGGATGTTCCTGCATGGGATTCTGTTGGTCACATGGGGCTTATCAGTGAGTTAGAGGATACATTTGATATTCAATTTGAAACTGATGATATAGTTGACTTTAACAGTTATGTGAAAGGTATTGAATTGCTGAAGAAGTACGATGTAGTAATTGATTAATTATGCATATTATGAATGGATGATTAGAATGGATAAGAAGATATTAGCTCTCAAAGAGCATGCGAAGCGCATGAGGGTTTTATCGTTGCGAATGGCAAATCGATGTGGTGGTAGTGCTCATTTAGGGGGTGGTCTGTCCCTGATAGAGGCTATGGCTGTTCACTACGGTGCGGTGATGAATACAGCAGACAGAAACATACCTTATGAGAGGCAGGATAAATTCATTCTCAGTAAAGGGCATGGAGTACTTGGTTTCTATGCAGCGCTTGCTGAGTTTGGGATTATAGATGAGAGCCTGTTGGATACTTTCTTGGCTGATGGATCTGATTTGATAGCCCACCCTGTAATGAAATCGGACTTGGGTCTTGAAGCTTCATCAGGAAGCCTTGGTCAGGGAATATCAATGGCGGTTGGTCTGGCTCTGGCTGCAAAGAAAAAAGGATATAGTTATCAGACCTATGTTCTCTGTGGAAACGGCGAGTGCAATGAGGGATCTGTTTGGGAAGCATGTATGTCTGCAGTGAGCTACAAACTCGATAATTATACTCTTTTTATCGATAATAACCATATGCAGAGTGATGGTTTTAGTGAAGAGATTATGAATGTATCTGACAAATATGCAGGTATGCTCAATGCCCTTGGATTCCAGGTTATTGAAATAGATGGGAATGATATAGAATTGGTTTACAATGCATTTATGGAACCGCATATAGAAGGAAAGCCGAAGGTGATTGTTGGTAATACCATAAAAGGTAAAGGTGTCAGCTTTATGGAGAACAATAATGATTGGCATCATAATCGTTTGACTAAGGATCAGATCGAAGCGGCACTAAGCGAATTGGGGATGGCATAATGATAGAAATAAAGAAAAATAAAGCTAAATTATGGTCGCGCCTTGGTGCCAGAGCAACATTGGGACAGGCAATTCTTGAAGTAGCGAAAGAGCGTGATGACTTTTATGTGGTTTCGGCTGATTTAGCACAGTCTTCCGGTTTTGTGAGATTCTGTGAAGAATTTCCGGAACGCTTTATTAATGTAGGTATTGCAGAACAAAACATGATTGGTGTTGCTGCTGGGCTTGCAAAGGATGGGACAAATGTTTTTGCGTCATCCTTCTCACCGTTTGTGACTATGCGTGCCTGTGAACAGGTTCGGATGAATATGGGCTATATGCAGATGAATATTAAGACGGTTGGTTTAGGTAGCGGTCTTGCTATGGCACAGCTTGGCAACTCTCACTTTGGTATTGAGGATGGAGCTGTTATGAGAGCAATACCCGGAATGACAGTAATCAATCCGGCTGATGGTGTAGAGATAGTAAAGACAGTTGAGGCGCTGTGCGATTATAACCATCCGGCTTATCTCAGACTTACAGGAAGTCCTAATCTACCGATTGTGTATGAGGAGGATATTGATTTTCAGGTTGGTAAAGCTATAAGGGTTCGCGAGGGAAAGGATATCGCAATTATTGCGACTGGCACGATGGTCTACTATGGTATGAAAGCAGCTGAGATACTGAAAGAACAAGGGATTGAAGCTGCCGTGATTGATATGCATACGATAAAGCCATTGGATACTGCCACAGTAGATAGTGTACTTGATAAGAAGCTTATTGTTACAGTTGAGGAAGCTTCTATTGTTAGTGGTCTTGGTAGTGCAGTAGCGGAACATATAGCGATTAGAAAAAATAAACCTGCACAGCTGTTGCTAGGAATTAAGGATTTTTTTCCGCATGCAGGAAGTTATCAATATTTGCTTGAACAATGCAGATTGACAGGAGAATTTATAGCAGAAGACATAATGAAGGCACTTAATCTGGAATCGTGAGGAACATTTTTATGAGCAGCAGAATTTGGAATTTGAATCAGTACAAAGGCAGAACAGCACTCATTGATGAGTTTGGAAATGAACTGTCATATGACTTGATGAAATCTGAAAGTTATGTTCTCGCAGAAAATATAGGGAAACGCTGTCTAGTGTTCTGTCTTTGTAAAAATGAAATTGGTTCGATCCTTGGTTATGTGAGTTTTGTCAACAATGGGATCGTTCCAGTTCTTTTGAATTCTCATCTTGAGAGAGAGCTTCTTCAGAACCTGATGAGGACTTACGAGCCAGCATATCTATGGGTGCCAGAAGAGCAGGTGGGGCAATTTTCAGGGATGGTTAATAGGCACAGGATACACAATTATGTGTTACTGGAAACAGGATATAAGAAAGAATATCCACTCAATAACAAATTGTGTCTTCTTTTAACTACATCAGGATCAACTGGTTCACCTAAATTAGTTCGGCAGTCCTATACCAATGTTCTGGATAACGCACAGTCGATTGTGCAATATCTGAAACTTGATGAAACCGAGCGACCAATAACAACTCTTCCAATGAACTATACTTACGGGCTGTCTATCATTAACACACACTTATTAACGGGGGCAACGATTCTTGTAACTGACAAAGGGTTAATGCAGAAGGAGTTCTGGAACTTTTTCAAAGAACGGGAAGCAACTTCTTTTGGAGGTGTTCCTTATACCTATGAGATGCTTGACAAGCTTCGTTTCTATGGAATGAAATTGCCTAGCCTCCGGACAATGACACAAGCTGGTGGCAAGATCACGCCAGAACTCCATGAGAAGTTTGCAAAGTATGCGCAGGAGCAAGGCAAACACTTTGTGGTTATGTATGGTCAGTGTGAAGCTACTGCCCGTATGGGATATCTTCCCCCAGAGAAGGCTGTAGAGAAGAAAGGATCCATGGGTATCGTGATCCCCGGAGGAAAGTTCAAACTTGTAGATGCTGATGGGAAAGAGATTACTGAGCCTTTCAACACAGGCGAGCTAGTCTATGAAGGTAAGAATGTTACTCTCGGCTATGCGGAATGCGGAGAAGACCTTAGTAAAGGGGATGAGCGTAACGGTATACTTGAAACTGGTGATATAGCACAATTTGATGAAGATGGCTTCTACTACATCGTTGGTCGAAAGAAGAGGTTCCTTAAGATTTATGGTAACCGTGTCAACCTTGATGAAGTAGATAGGATTATTAAGGGGCAGTTTGATATTGAAGTTGCGAGTACTGGCTTGGACGACCATATGTATATCTTTGTGACTGATGAGAAGATGGCAGGAGCTGTGAAGGAGTTTGTGGTGGACAAGACAAAGCTTAATTTGGCTGCGTTCAAGGTTCTTGTTATTGATGAAATCCCGAAGAATGATTCTGGGAAAACACTATATAAGGAATTGACAAAATATTATGAAAAGTAAACTACAGCTTTTTTGCTTTACTTACGCAGGCGGAACTAAAGAGTTCTTCAATGTTATAGAGCCAGATTTGGATGGTATTGATGTCATAGCTCTTGAGTATGCTGGGCATGGTGAGCGGCACAAAGAAGAATACTATCAAGATTTTAATGAACTTGCTGATGATATGTTCAGGAAAGTTAAAGATAGATTGTGTGATGAATATGCTCTGTTTGGTTATAGCATGGGTTCCATTGCACTGGTAGAAGTGCTGAAAAGAATTATCAAATTTGGGTTACAACAACCCAGTAACATATTCTTGGCAGCACATGAGCCGCACACAAAATCGGAGTTGTTGGGATATACATCTGATGAACTTGATGAATGGGTAAAACAAAGAACGATTCAGTTTGGCGCTGTCCCGGAGAAATTGATAAACAATAGACCATTTTGGAGATTGTACCTGCCTCTTTACAGGGCTGATTATACGATTATTGGAAAGTATGACTTTGAGAAACTGGATATTAAGAGCCGAATCTCAGCTACAATTTTTTATTCAGAAACAGATACACCGTTGAGTGGGATGAAGATGTGGACTCGTTATTTTCCATGTAAGTTTTATCAGTTCCAAGGAACGCACTTCTTTATCCAGAAGTATCATAAGGAGATGGGGAGAATCATAAAGGACAAGATGGGAGTATGAATATGACATTTGATGAAATAGTCAATACACCGCCATTCAGTTTGGATGAGATCGAAAAAGAAAAGATGCTCACACAACGGTTAACTGAGTTGACAGAGTATCATCGGAAGCATTGCCCTGAATATAAGAGAATGTTGGATGCAAGTGGTTTTGATACCAATGAGGTCGGATCATACAAAGACCTGCCCTTTCTTCCGGTACGTCTGTTCAAGGAACTGGAGTTGAAGTCGATTGCCTTTGAGGATGTTGTAAAGACTATGACTTCCTCTGGGACAACAGGGCAGGCTGTGAGCAAAATATACTTGGATCGTGCCACTTCTACTAACCAGCAGAAAGCGATGGTTAAGATTGTTTCTGAATTTACTGGCTCAAGTCGTATGCCGATGATTGTTATCGATTGTCCCAGCGTGGTGAAGAACAGGGTTATGTTTTCGGCGCGCGGCGCTGGAATTCTTGGCTTTTCTGTTTTCGGAACAAAGAAGATATATGCACTTGATGATGATATGAAGTTGAATGTGGAAGGACTCAAGGAGTTTCTTGAAAAGTTTAAGGATCAGAAGATTCTGCTCTTCGGTTTCACCTTTATGATTTGGCAACATTTCTATAAGGATTTGTTAAGGCTGAAAGTAGAAGGTATTACTTTCGATCTCTCCAATGGAATACTCATTCATGGTGGTGGATGGAAGAAGCTTGAATCTGAAGCTGTCAGCCACGATGAGTTCCGTCAAAGATTGAAGGATGTTTGTGGTCTAGAACATATCCATGATTATTACGGAATGGTCGAGCAGACTGGTTGCATCTATATGGAATGTGAGTGTGGTCATTTGCATACCTCTATTTTCTCCGATGTAATAACTCGTCGGCCAATTGACTTCTCAGAGTGTGTGATAGGGGAGCCTGGCATAATTCAGGTAGTGAGCACAATTCCTGAGTCCTATCCTGGACATAGTTTGCTTACAGAGGATGAGGGCGCGATAGAGGGTATAGATGATTGTCCTTGTGGTCGCAAAGGGAAATACTTTAGAATTAAAGGCAGGCTCCAGAATGCGGAGATAAGGGGGTGTAGTGATACCTATGCAGCTAAATTCTGATGTATTAAATCGAGTTACATATCTGGTTGGAAGTGCGGGTATTGCTAATGAACTTCCATCTGTTCCTGCAAAGGTTCCGTTTGATGATAATATAGTTCGATTTCTGAATGATGTATCCAGAGAGATCATGAGAGATCCGAGAGGAAAAGACTATTCAGATGTTGTTGCGTTTGGCTTCTGGATTCGCAGGAGTTCTGTGATTAAGTTGAAGGAACGGTTCTTAAATAGTGACGGCAGTATTTATTTAGGGAGAGGTGTGGCATTTCATATTGCACCGTCAAATGTCCCAGTTAATTTTGCATATAGTCTTGCAGCTGGACTTCTTTGTGGTAATGCGAATATAGTACGTGTGCCTAGCAAGGCTTATCCGCAGGTTGGGATAATTGTGGATGCCTTTAATAAGGTATTAGAGAAATACGGGGATATGAAGCCATATATTCTCTGTATCAAGTATGGCAGGGATAAGGAAATTAATGATCTGTTTAGTTCAATAGCGGATGTCCGTGTTATTTGGGGCGGTGATCAAACAATTACCGAACTTCGGAAATCGCCGTTATCACCAAGAGCCGGAGAAATCACGTTTGCTGATCGTTATTCACTCGCTGTTATTGACTCAGATTCTTATCTAACAATTGAAGATAAGTGTAGAGTCGCTGAAGACTTCTATAACGACACATTTTTGACGGATCAGAATGCATGCACGAGCCCAAGAATTGTTGTATGGATAGGTAGCAGGATTGAAGAAGCGAAAGATGAGTTCTGGAGAATTGAACATGAGCTGGTCGAGAAGAAGTATACCTTCCAATCTATACAAGGTGTCAATAAGCTGACGAAAGCTTATCTGATTGCAGCGGAACATGCTGTAAGGATTGAGCAGCACACTGATAACCTTATCATACGGATTACAGTGCCAAAGATTATCGATGACCTTATGAACTACCGTGATAACAGTGGATTTTTTTATGAGTATCATTGTGAGAATATACTTGATCTTGTTCCGATTTGCAATGATAAACGATGTCAGACAATAGGATATATCGGGGATAATAAAACGCTCTTGCCACTAATTAATACAGGTCTTAAAGGTATTGATCGTGTTGTTCCAGTTGGGAAAACTATGGATTTTGATCTTATCTGGGATGGATACAATTTGCTGGCACAAATGACAAGGACAGTGGTATTAGTATGAGAAAGAATTACACATTTGGAAATTGTAAAGTAGCAATAATCGGAGCAGGTTTTGTTGGTTCTTCCATCGCATATGCGCTGACTATTAAGGACGTTGTAAGAGAAATTGTTTTAATTGATATTAATCACGAAAAAGTAGATGGTGAGGTAAAGGATATTAGGCATGGTCTCCCAACCATGGGAATTACGGATCTGTATGACGGGGATTATTCTGACTGCGCAGATTGTGATCTTATTATTATTACAGCAGGAAGAGGACGTAAGTCTGGAGAGAGCAGATTAGATCTCACAAATGAAAACATAAAGATTATGGAATCAGTTATTGATAGTTTAAACCAATACTATACAGGAGGTGTCATTCTAATTATTTCAAATCCCGTTGATATTCTGACCTATAAAGTGACTGAATGGATGAATCTGCCGGATGGTATGGTGTTTGGCTCAGGAAACATTCTTGATTCATCTCGTTTTGTCCGTACAATAGCTGACTATGTGAAATTAAGTACTAGTGTAATTAATGGCTATGTAGTTGGTGAACATGGCGATGGACAAGTTCCGATTTGGAGTCATGTGACTGTTGAAGGAATTCCGATTGACGCATATTGTTCGGATGTTGGTATTGAATGGAATGACAATATAAAAAAGGCTCTGACTGGAAAAACAAAGAACATGGGATCTCAGATTATTGCAGCAAAGGGATGTACACACTACGGTATTGCCACTTGTGTTTGCCAACTTACCGATGCGATTACAAATATGAAACCGACAATTTGCAGTGTTAGTTCCGTTTTGATGGGAGAGCACGGATGTAGAGGGGTAGCACTCAGTGTACCATCTGTAGTCGGTTCGTCCGGAGTTCAACAGCGTATCCGTGAGAAGTGGGCACCGGAGGAGTACAGAGGGTTCTTTGATGCAGTTGAGAAATCAAGAACAATTATAAAACTCGTTAGCTAGATAGGAGGACTATTGTATGGATTTGAGTCAGTTTTCCTCATTTTTTAACAGTGTAAAAAGGGATTCTTCGTTTTTTACATTAGGAAATCTGGGAAGTTCGCCAACAAGTCTAAGTTTATGTTTTGCAGAAAATGAAACATTTCTAAAAAAAATTTGTGATAACGAAATAATAACTTGTGTGCTGTGCACGCCGGAACTTGCTGATAATGATGAACTTCTGAAATCTGGAAAGGGAATAGCTGTTTGTGAAAGTCCCCGAAGGTCTTTTTATAAATTGCATAATTGGTTGTCTGAAAATAGTGATGAATATAATCCTAAAAAAAAGAGGACAGTGATTGGTGAGGACACCCTCATCCATCCATCTGCAGTTATAGCTGATATGGGAGTAATTATAGGGAACAATGTAACAATTGAAGAAGAAGTAATAATTAGATCTGGAACTATTATTGATGATGATACAATAATATTTGCTGGGGCGATAATTGGTGGAGAAAACCACATCATTACCAATGATAAAGAAGGTAATTTATTTCTCATTAAACAGATGGGCAAGTGCCACATTGGTAAAAATGTTGCGATAGGATACCACAGCATGATTGCAAGAGGTACATTTCCTTATGATGAAACTGTTATAGGTGATTATACAAAGATAGAGAACTCCGTTGAAGTATCACATAACTCAAAGATAGGAAGAAATTGTATTATTACAGGACAGTGTCAGATTTGCGGGAATGCTGTTATAGGAGATAATTGTCGAATGAATCCAAAGTCTGTTGTTTCAAATCAGGTAAAGATTGGTGATGATGTGATGATCGGGATAGGATCGGTTGTTGTTAATAATCTAAAAAATGGATCAAATGTTTCTGGAAATTATGCCATTGATCACAGAAAGTTTTTGCTTTGGCATAGAAAAAAACTTGCAGAAAAATAAAATTAAGGAGCTTAATAAATGGAGTTCAGGGATTTACCGAAACAGTATAGAGTTTTAAAATCTCAGATTGATGCAGCTATGATGAACGTTGCCTCTTCAGCGCAATTCATTTCAGGATCTGAAGTTAAAGAGTTGGAGAAAAAATTAGCGGAATACGTTGGGGTTAAACATTGTATCACATGCGCCAATGGAACGGATGCTATTAGCATTGCAATGAGGGTATGGGGCGTTGGAAACGGCGATGCTGTGTTTGTGCCAGATTTTACGTTTTTTTCCTCTGGTGAATGCCCGGCGGATGAAGGCGCAACGCCTATTTTTGTTGATGTTGATCCGAGAACATACAATCTCAATCCAGTGGAACTGGAAGGGGCAATTAAGAAAGTAATAACGGAGGGGAAGTACAGGGCTAAGGCTGTTGTGGCTGTTGATCTGTTTGGTCTTCCGGCTGAATATGTAGCGATCAGGGCGATATGTGAAAAGTACAATTTACTCCTTTTGGAGGACGGTGCACAGGGATTTGGTGGAAGTATTAACAGAAAGTTGTCCTGTTCCTTTGGTGATATCTCAACAACCTCTTTCTTTCCGGCGAAGCCTCTGGGGTGTTATGGAGATGGTGGTGCTATATTCACAGATAACGACGGGTGGGCTGACTTAATACGCTCAATCTGTGTCCACGGCAAGGATACTAGTAACCCTGACGATTCCAACGCAAAGTACAACAATATCCGCCTCGGAAAGAACAGCCGCCTTGATACGCTTCAGGCTGCAATTCTTCATCCAAAATTTGAGGCGTTTATAGGTTATGAGTTGACAAATATCAATAAGGTAGCAGGTTGGTATACAGAGGGGATGAAGGGCACAGGGCTAATCTTACCTATTGTTGCTGAGGGTTATTACAGTTCTTGGGCACAGTATACGGTACAGTTGCCAGAAGGTGTAGATCGGAAAACGGTTCAGGTAAAGCTAAGGGATTTGGGTATTCCATCAATGGTCTACTATGCGAAGCCAATGCATTTGCAGGGGGCATTTGAGGGAACAGACAGTGCAGTTGCTGTTTGCCCTGTAACGGAGCATCTGTGCGCGACTGTTCTCAGTCTTCCGATTGATCCTTATAAGACTAAGGAGGAAGTTGATACGGTTATAATTGCGTTAAAGAAAGCAATTGGCTGAATTACAAAATTCGTTTATCTTTATCAAGAGAGCAAATTTATTATAAAACAAAAACCAAAGGAGCAAAAACATAATGGAGTTTAACAATATCTACCAGAACCTCATTGCAGGGAAAGAAAAACTGGCACTTGTAGGACTGGGCTATGTTGGTATGCCTATCGCTGTGGAGTTTGCGAAGCATATTAAAGTTATTGGGTTTGATATTAACGAGAAACGTGTAAATGAGTATAAAAATGGTATTGATTCTACAAATGAAGTTGGTGAAGCAATCAAGGATACTACGGTAGAGTTCACTGCAAATCCAACGAAATTAAAAGAAGCAAAGTTCATTGTGGTTGCCGTCCCAACTCCGGTCAACGAAGACAATACACCGGATCTTCGACCAGTGGAAGGAGCTTCTCGTACTGTTGGTCAGAACTTGTCTGCTGGTACTATTGTTGTATTTGAATCTACAGTCTACCCTGGTGTTACTGAGGATATCTGCATACCAATCATCGAGAGGGAATCTGGACTCAAGTGCGGTTTGGATTGGAAGATAGGATATAGCCCAGAACGTATCAATCCTGGTGATCGTGTACATACGTTGACCACAATCTGTAAGGTTGTTTCAGGTATGGACGAAGAGTCTGCCTGTGAGATCAAGAAAGTTTATGATATTGTCATTAAGGCGGGGATATTCTTGGTTAGCAACATCAAGACTGCTGAAGCTGTTAAAGTTGTGGAGAACAGCCAACGGGATATTAACATTGCTTTTATGAATGAAATTGCAATTATTTGTGATAAGTTGAAGATTGATACTAATGAAGTTCTTGCTGGTATGAATACCAAATGGAATGCACTTGGGTTTAAGCCCGGACTTGTAGGTGGCCACTGCATTGGTGTGGATCCCTATTATCTCACCAATATTTCCGAGAAACTTGGTTATCATAGTCAGATTATCCTTAACGGTCGCAAGGTTAATGACTCCATGGGT
>ERZ778516.2003-NODE-2003-length-14352-cov-10.395607_pt1 | contig 14352 bp, 10 predicted proteins | sample MGYA00510342_ERZ778516 | MGnify/ENA primary metagenome ERZ778516 (study PRJEB29527, sample SAMN07138961) | mouse gut metagenome | material: feces | host: mouse | place: China:Nanjing | collected 2016-01-25 ...
CAGCACCAGACACAGGAGGCACAGGTTATATGGAAGGCAGGGGAAGCATGCAGGGAAGACGTCTTAATTTTGCAGCAGGTCCGGTAATGATGGATGAAGACACATGCCGCATTGGCGGGGAGCAGGTGCCATATTTCCGTACACAGGGTTTTTCCATGGTTATGAAAAGGAATGAGGAGCTTTTAACAGGGCTTGCAGGTGCAGGGGAAGGGAGCAGGGCTGTTTTCCTGACAGGCTCAGGCACAGCAGGGATGGAAATGGCTGTTGTTAATTCTTTCTGCAGCAAAGACAAAATCCTGGTTGTGAACGGCGGCAGCTTTGGGGAGCGTTTCGGTAAAATCTGCCATATACATGGCATCCCTTATGAATATGTAATGCTTGCACCAGGGGAGGCACTGGAAAGGAAGCACCTGGAAAAATACAGCGGGGAAGGGTTCACAGGGATGCTTGTGAACATGCATGAGACTTCAACAGGGGTGCTGTATGACATGGGCCTTGTGGGGGATTTCTGTAAAAAGAACAGACTTTTCCTTGTAGTGGATGCAATCAGTGCCTTTATGGCAGATACAGTGGAAATGGAAAAGTGGGGCATTGATGTGCTTGTCCTTTCATCACAGAAGGCACTGGCACTGCCTCCAGGTATGTCTTTCCTTGTGCTTGGCAGGCGTGCAGTGGAAAGGGCAGACAGGATGGAAACAGGGAGCCTTTATTTACAGGTATCACAGTACTTAGAGGATGGCAGGCGTGGGCAGACACCATATACACCAGCAGTAGGAATACTGCTGCAGCTTGCAGACAGGCTGGAAAAGGTGTCAGCAGCAGGGATTGCCAGTGAAACAGGGCGTGTGCATGGCCTTGCAGTGTATTTCAGGGAGCAGTTAAAAGGCCTGCCTTTCAGGATGTTTGCACAATCACCATCCAGTGCAGTCACAGCACTTTCGCCAGAAGATGGCAGGAGTGCCCGTTATTATGTTGACAGGCTGGACAGGGGATACAATATATGGGCCTGCCCTAATGGCGGTGCACTTGCAGATAAGGTTTTCAGGGTAGGGCATATGGGAGATGTCCATAAAGAGGATTATGATGTGCTTGTTTCTGCACTGCGTGAAATTGTAGAGGAGGAAGCTGTAAATGGGTAAAAGGATAACAGGCACAAAGACAAGCCTTGACTATAAAAATATCCAGGAATTTTTTGAAAACAGGGGCAAAGGCAAAGAACTTAAAAGCAAGTATAATTATGTGCTTTACCAGGATGACTGCCCTGGACTTGCAGAAAAAAGGGATGCCTGGGAGAAAGAGAAAATATCAGGGCTGCTGCACCTGGAAAAAGGGCAGAGGGTGCTTGACATAGGCTGCGGGATAGGCAGGTGGGGCGAACTGCTGCTGGAAAGGGGGCTGTATTATGCTGGTATAGACGGGAGCCCCAGGATGGTACAGATGGCAGAGGAAAACCTGGAAGCTTACCAGGGGAAAAAGCTTATGGCAGGCATGTTCCAGGAATTCAGGTACTGCCTGGAAAAAGCAGGGGAAACAGAAGCATTTGACAAAGTTTTTGTAAATGGTGTGTTCATGTACCTTGATGATGGTGACTACCTGCAGGCATTAAAGGACATACATGGCATATGTGCACCATGTTGTGAGATATACATAAAAGAAAGCATGGGCACAGAAGAGCGCCTGACACTTGATAATGTATATTCAGAAAGCCTTTCACAGGATTACAGTGCAGTATACCGTGCCATAAGTGAATACAGGCAGACACTTTCAGAAGAGTTTTCCAGGGATTTCACCCTGGTATCCGAAGGGCGGCTGTTCCCAGTAGAAATGGAAAACAGGACTGGAACAACAGACTATTATTTTATATGGAAGCGTTAGGAGGGGGACATGGGGAACCTTTATGATGACAGGCTGGAAGGCATTATAAAAAAGTATGGGTGCACAGCACCTGCCATTGCAGACAGCAAATTAATAAACAGCATACTTGTTGACATGTTCAGCAGGCGGTGTGCAGGGAAGACAGCTGCAATATGGGGTGTAGGCAAGAAGAATGCAGTAAACGGTCACTGTGCAGTAATCATTAACCGTTATGTCCTTAACATCCCAGGGTTAAAATGCCTTATAGATTCTGACAGGGACATACAAGGGAGCATGTTCATGGGCTATCCTGTCACAGGACCTGAAGGAATACAGGACAACAATATTGACATTATTATTATTGCTTCAAAAGGCAGCAGGCATAACATACGTGAAAATATCAGGAGGACAGCACCACAGTGTGAATATATTGACATATATGAGGAACTGGAAAAGGAAGGGGTTAAGACAGACTACAACTTTTTCAGTGAGCAGAATGTATACACAGAGCTGTACCAGCAGAAGCATTTATATGAAATATCAGAAGACCCTGCAGTGAAAGAAAAACACCTGTACAACCTTTTTGCATATTACTTACAGATACGTGATTTCTATTATACAGGGAAATATATAGAAGAATACCACAGGATGCAGTACGCAGGCAGCACAAAGTATATGCAAATGCTTTCAGAGATAAATGCCCTGTGCCAGGAAGTTAAGGAAGCCAATTCAAAAAGGACAGGGGATGTATGTATACATTTAATAGATTCACTGCGTGCAATGGATGTATATGGGAAAGACAGCAATGGAAGTTTCCAGTTAAATATTTTTAAAGAGTACCAGGATACAGCAGCAGTTTATACAGAAGCATACTCAACAGGACCTGCAACATACGAAAGCATGATAGGTACGGTAAAGCAGAAACTGTCATTTGAGGAAAATGTATATGAAAACAATAATTTCATGTTTGATATAAATGAATTCGCTTTCCTTGAAAAAGCATATAAAAAAGGCATGCAAGTGCGTTTCTATAACTCAAAGGATTACCTGGTAATGAACCCATGCCATGAAATATATATGAAAGAACAGCTCCATATGCCTGAGAAACTGTGGGCAATGGCATGTGACATTGCAGCCAGCAAAGGACCATCATTTAACTTTGCATACTACCCATGGGAGCTGCATTTCCCAATGCTCTGCGGGTATATGTCAGCAGAGCCGCAGATAAGGCAGTTCGCGGATGTAGGGCTTGAAGATATGGGAGGGTTTATAGAACAGCAGCTTGCAGACTGTCTGGATTATGTGGACAGGCAGTTTTCATTTTATAAAGGTTTCTTCAGTGACAGAATGACAACTGTTATTATGGCAGACCATTCACAGCCTGTCTATGACAGTACCAGGAATGACCCATATTTTATGTACTGCAATGACAAGGACAGGGTCAGCCATGTTGTATTTATGGTTATTGACAGCAGGCTGGAGCCGGGTGTGTATGACGGGCTTGTAAGCATGCTGGACTTTAATTACATAATGGAAAAAGCAGTGTTTGCACATGAAGTGGCAGTGCCGGAAAGAAAAGTTGTACAGTACCAGTATTACAACGTACAGAACCGCAGGCTGCGTGAAGCTGCATACCAGCGGGGGCTTATGGATTATACAGAGGGAATACAATGTTTCCTTTCAAAGGAGTACCTGTATATAAAGACTGCGACAGGTTTACAAAAAGTATATTCCATATCTGGCGGCCGTACAGACATTTCTGGCACAGAAGAAGCAGGCAGGTACATAGGATATGTGGAAGAAAACTTTGACACAGGTTTCCCGGGGTTCTGGACCATAAGGGATACTGTTTCTTAAGAAAATATACAGAAGCCAGGCACTGGTAAAGCCTGGGCGGAGGTTGGATATGAAGTTACTGGTCATGGCGGCAGGACGTGGCACACGTATAAGCCGTTATATTGAGGGCATGCCCAAATGTACAGTGGATATAGGGGACACCAGGCTTGTGGAGTACACCATCCAGAAGTTTTTAGATATGGGCGGCATAAGCAGGATAGGGATTGTACTTGGCTACAGGTCAGAGATACTGGAGGAGATACTTTCAGGGTATCCTGTGGAATTTTACTACAATTATTTTTATGAAGTGACAAACAGCATAGCCTCTGCATGGTTTGCAAAAGATTTTATTGATGATGACATGGTAATGATGAATGCAGATGTATTTGCAGAAGAAAAAATATTTGACATGCTGCTGTCAGAGGAATGCAGGGACGCACTGCTTTTGTCTGACAGCAGCCGCAAAGAAATGGCTGATTATAAATTTTACTATGAAGACGGGCAGTTAATCAAGTTTGGCAAGGAACTTGAAGGTGATGACATTTCCGGGGAATATGTGGGGATAGCGCGCCTGAGCAAAGGTTTCCTGCCAGAATTCAAGGCAAGGCTCCACAGCCTGATAAAAGAAGGCAGGTACAATATGTGGTGGGAAGATGCCATCTATTCATTTGTTGGTGAGAGGCCAGTCCATGTAAAAGATGTTGCAGGAAGTTTCTGGGCTGAAGTTGATTTTATAGAGGATTATGAAAGGATACTTAAGTTCCGTGGGGCAGAAGGGGAAATATCCAATGGTTAAAGTAAGCATTATTGTGCCAGTCTACAATGTTGAAAAATATTTAAGGAAATGCCTGGACTCCCTTGTAAACCAGACAATGCAGGATATTGAGGTTATCCTGGTAAATGATGCATCACCAGATAACAGTGGCGCAGTTATGAAAGAATACAAAGAACTTTACCCTGGCCTGGTTAAATGTATTTACCTGGAAGAGAATTTACGGCAAGGTGGTGCCAGGAACAGGGGGCTTGAGATTGCAGAAGGAAAATATATTTCATTTGTGGACAGTGATGACTGCCTGGACCTGGATTTTATTGGGAAACTTTATAATAAGGCAGAAGAAACAGGCAGTGACATTGTGTATGCGGACTTTATGGTAGTTACAGATGAGAAAAGAGAAACAAGGTCTAATATATTCCCACAGCTTTGCGGGGTACAGAATACCAGGAAGAGGAAAATGAACCTTCTTATGACAGGTACAGGACCATGTGCCTGCATTATCAGGAAAAGACTAATTAAAGATAATTGCCTGTATTTCCCAGAGAAGATGGTATATGAAGATATGGCAGTGTGCCCGCTGTACAGTTATTATGCAGGTTCACTGGGATATGTGGGTGGCACTTATTATTACTATTTCCAGAGGGAAGGTTCAGTTACACATGATACAGATGCAGGATACCAGAAAGAAGAGGCCAAAGCTTTGCTTTTCCTGTTAAATGAGTTTAACAGGAGGGGGATTGCACAGGAATACCCACAGGAAACAGAGGCAATGTTTACAAAATACTTTTATGCATGGGGAATGTATGGCATATATAATGGCAAGTTTTCAAGCCTGCCAGAAGAATACATGGAATACCTTGCAGAAGAAATGCAGGAACGTTTCCCAAAATACAGGGAAAACCCATATTTATATGGGAATATTGAACCGAGTCTTATACAGTATATGTATGAGAATGATTGGAAATGGCTGTATGATGGTACTGTACCAGAAAGAAAAACTGTTACTTATATGGATTATTATACACAAAAAAATGTGGCAGGACGTATCAGGGATTTATTTGATGGACTGCATGGTAGAAAGATTGCATTATGGGGGGCTGGAAAGAAAGGACGTGAATTTCTCCAGGCAACAGGAGGAAAGTATGGTATATACTGCATAATTGACAGTAACCTGGAACTTGAAGGGAAGAGACTAGAATCCAGATGGGAAATCTCAGAACCAGTAAAAGGACTCTGCCAGGCTGAGTATGTGCTTATTATTAACAAGAATTATTATGAAAGTATTAAACGTACAATAAAAGAAATAAACAATGAAGTTAAAGTTATAAACCTGGATATTTATTTGTTGTCAGAATTTACACTGGAAGAGTGTATTGAATAAATAATTAATATTAAGAAGAAAAAGGTACTAAGTAACATTGGAACTGTTTTAGGAGGATTTTTTAGTGAATGAGGTTTCAGTTATAATGCCTGCATATAATGCAGAAAGATTCATTGAAGAAGCTATTGTAAGCGTAGTAAACCAGACTTATGAAAATTGGAAATTATATATTTATAATGATGGTTCAACTGATAATACAAAAGTTATTATCAAAAGATTTATCCAAAAATATCCTGATAAAATTTTTTTAATTGATTGTATAGAAAATAAAGGAGTTGTATTTGGATTAAATGTTTTGCTCAATGAAGCAAGAGGAGAATATATATGTTGGTTAAGTGCAGATGATGTGTATACACCTGATATGTTAAAGGATTCAGTTGGGTACCTTGATAATAATTTTCATTGTGACTGGGTTTTTTCTAATTATGAATATATAGATGAAAATTCAAATTTTTTAAGAAGTGTTCCATTTAGACGTTATAGAGAGGAATTAAAAGAACAAGTATCTACTCAGCCATATTATACATTATTGACAGAGGGATGTTGCATACATGGATGTACAGTTATGATGAGAAATTATTGTTATAAGAAGGTTGGAGAATTTAATTCAGATTATTTGTATGCTCATGATTATGATATGTGGCTTAGAATGGCAGCAGAATATAATGTTGGATATATTGATAAAATACATGTCAAGGGAAGAGAATATAGTACACAGATAAGTATGCAGGGGCATAATGAAATTGATGCCATTAAGGTTTTATTGGATTTTATATGTGATAGTGATAAATTTTCAAAATTGTATATTAAAGCAGGAATAAAGACTTCTGAAGAAGCATTATTTAAACTAATATGTGGGCAACTTAAAACATATAAGCATATGGAAAAAGAATGTAGTTATTTAATAGATAATTTGCAATATTCTGAGAAAAAAATTATAAGGAGATTTTATAATAATTCTCAAAATAAAAAAATAATTAAAATTATTAAAAGTATTAAAGATAATATCTGGAATTTAGATGAAGATTTCTTTTTAGATGATTCTCCTAAAAGTTATTTGAAATTATTATGTAACATTAACCAGTCTGATGCTTTTTTAATTAATAGACAAGCGATACGTTTTGAAAATTTTAAAGGTAATACATTGTATAGATTTAATATGGGGCTTATACGAAGGAATGATATTGTTTGTGGAAGAGTAAAGCTTTTTCGGTTAAAGAATTATTTAAAAGAATATGGTGAGAATTATAGATTTTATATTACTTCTTATGAAAAGGAGGATATTGTGTTAGCAACATCATATTATTTATATAAAAATTCAGATATTGTACAAAAGATTAAAATGGAGAATATAGAAATTACAAATAGTGATATATGGTGGGAATTGATTAGCTATTTATATTAATAAAGAACAAAATTATTATAATTAATTATAATATGAAAAGGATATAAACATGATTAATGAATCATTATTGAAAAATAAAGTATTATTAATAACAGGTGGAACAGGTTCGTTTGGAAATGCAGTTTTAAATAGGTTTATTTCATCAAATTTAAAGGAAATACGTATTTTTTCAAGAGATGAGAAGAAACAGGATGATATGCGCCATAAGTTACAAGAAAAGTATCCGGATGATATATATAAAATAAAGTTTTATATAGGTGATGTAAGAGATATAAATTCTGTAATGAATGTAATGGATGGAGTAGATTTTGTATTTCATGCTGCTGCTTTAAAACAGGTTCCATCATGTGAGTTTTTTCCTATGGAAGCCGTTAAAACAAATATAATTGGTACTAACAATGTTCTTAATGCTGCAATTGCTGAAAAAGTAAAAAAAGTAGTGTGTTTATCAACAGATAAAGCTGCATATCCAATTAATGCAATGGGAATATCAAAAGCAATGATGGAAAAAGTTATTTTTGCAAGTGCAAATGTTGCTGCTGGAAATACAACAATTTGCTGTACAAGATACGGAAATGTAATGTGTTCAAGAGGATCTGTAATTCCTTTATTTATTGACCAGATAAAAAAAGGAAAAGAAATTACAATTACTAATCCAGATATGACACGTTTTCTAATGGATTTAAATGAAGCTGTGGATTTAGTATTTTTTGCTTTTCAGAATGCAAAACCAGGTGATTTATTTGTACAAAAAGCTTCTGCATCAACGATAGGTGACTTGGCAAAGGCAATACAAACATTATTTGGAGATACAGGTATAAAAATTATAGGCACAAGGCATGGTGAAAAGTTGTATGAAACATTACTTACAAAAGAAGAAAAAGTAAGATCAGAAGATTTAGGAGATTATTTTAGGGTTAATGCAGATAATAGAGATTTAAACTATGCTAAATATTTTGTTGATGGGGAGGTACATACCCAGGCAGATGAGGGATATACAAGTGATAATACAAACAGACTCAAGATAGATGAGATTGTTAATAAGCTAATGCAGACAGATTATATTAGGAGGATTATGGAGAATATACAAATATAAGTAACAATCAAGAGGAATTAAAATGAAAATATTGATTACAGGGGTTAAAGGGTTTATTGGGAAAAATTTATATCATGCCCTGTTTGAAATAAAAGAAGGACATGATATGCGCAGTGATCATTGTATATGTGGGTTTTTAGAGGATATTCATATATTTGGATATAGCAAGGAGATGGGAAAAGAGAAATTAGAGGAGTATTGTAAAGATTGTGATTTTATATTTCATTTTGCGGGTGTAAACCGTCCATTAGATAAAGATGATTTTCAAAAAGAAAATATAGGTTTTACAATTCAGTTATTAGATATATTGAATTCGTATAAAAATAATTGTCCAATAGTATTTTCATCTTCTGCACAAGTTTCTTTAGAAGGAAGATATTCAGATAGTTTATATGGTAAATCAAAAAGGAAATGTGAAGATATTTTGTTTGATGAAAACAAAAAAAATGGCAGAAAGATATATATATACCGCTTTCCTAATGTTTTTGGCAAATGGTGTAAGCCAAATTATAATAGTGTAGTTGCAACATTTTCTTATAATATTTCACATACATTACCAATAAGAATTGATAACCCTAAAACAGAATTAAATTTGGTGTATATTGATGATGTAGTGGATGAAATGATTAGTTTAATAAGTAATATGTATGAAAGAGAAGATATTTCTTCGAAAATATATAAAATTAAAAAGGAATATCATTGTACATTAGAAAAATTGGTTGATTTATTATCTTATTTTTATAAAAATATTCAATCAAAAGAAATTCCGGAATTACATAATGGATTTGAGAAAGCTTTGTATAGCACATTTTTAAGTTATTTACCAGAAAGATTATTGAAATTTAATTTAATAACAAAGAAGGATAAAAGAGGTTCTTTTACAGAAGTATTTAGCACAAAGAATAGTGGTCAAATATCTGTTAACATTATAAAACCAGGAATGACAAAAGGACAGCATTGGCATAATAGCAAGAATGAAAAATTTGTTGTTGTAAGTGGAAATGGAATAATACGTATGAAGCCAGTTGAAACATTTGATATAAATGATAATATTTCTGTTATTGAGTATGTTGTTTCAGGTGCAGATATGCAAATTGTCACTATGATTCCAGGTTATACACATAGTATAACTAATCTTTCAAAAGAGGAGGATATGGTTGTATTAATATGGGCAAATGAGGTATTTGATAAAAATAAGCCAGATACTTTTTATAAACCAGTTTGATACATGAAAGGAGTAAAGGAGTGGATAAAATTAAACTGATGACTATTCTTGGTACTAGACCAGAAATTATACGTTTATCAGCAATTATTTGTAAATGTGATAAGTATTTTAACCATATACTGGTTCATACAGGACAAAATTATGATTATTGTCTTAATCAGGTTTTTTTTGAAGATTTAGGTTTGCGTGCCCCAGATTATTATCTTAATGCTGTTGGAGAGAATTTAGGAGAAACAATAGGAAATATAATTGCTGAAACATATAAATTAATGCAACAAATCCAGCCTGATGCATTGTTAGTTTTAGGTGATACAAATAGTTGTTTGTCTGCTATTTCTGCTAAAAGGCTTCATATACCAATTTTTCATATGGAAGCTGGAAATAGGTGTTTTGATGAATGTTTGCCAGAAGAAACAAACAGAAGAATTGTAGATCATATTGCGGATGTTAATATGTGCTATAGTGAACATGCTAGAAGATATTTAAATAGTGAAGGTGTAGCAAAAGAAAGAACATATGTTGTCGGTTCACCAATGTCAGAGGTTTTACATAACAATATTAAAAATATTGAAACATCTAATATTTTAGAAAAGTTAGGATTGGATATTGGTAAGTATATTTTATTATCTGCACACAGAGAAGAGAATATAGATACAAGAGATAATTTTTTTTCATTAGTGAAATCAGTGAATGCATTAGCGGAGAAATATGATTTACCTATTTTGTATTCTTGCCATCCAAGAAGCAAAAAATTTATTGAACAAAGAAATGCGAAGTTTGATGTAAGAGTTATACAACATAAGCCATTGGGTTTTTATGATTATAATAATTTACAAATTAATGCTTTTGCAGTTGTATCTGATTCAGGAACTCTTCCAGAAGAAAGTAGTTATTTTTTATCAGTTTGTCATCCATTTCCAGCAGTTTGTATACGTACTTCGACAGAAAGACCAGAGGCATTGGATAAGGGAAATTTTATTATAGCAGGTCTTGAAACAGAACAAGTATTACAAGCAGTCGATGTGGCAGTTGAAATGAATAAAAATAAAGATTACGGCATTCCTGTTACATATTATAGAGATGAAAATGTGTCTGTGAAAGTAGTAAAAATAATTCAAAGTTATGTAGGAATTATTAAAAAAAATGTATGGAAAGAAAATAGAAAGGAAAGTGTAGATAGGTGAAAAAAAATATAATTTTTATTACAAGTATAGGAGCAATTGTTAGTTTCATATCTGGTGTCATAAGTGTAAGCATTTTAACAAGAAATATTTTACAACAAAAGGAGTATAAAATAGATAAATTTAAAGGATATTATTATTTACTAAATCATTGGTTAACATTAAAACAGAATGAAAAATTTTTAGAAACATATTTTAAAGATAGAGGTTATAATTCTATAGCAATATATGGTATGGGAGAATTAGGTAATCATTTTTATGAAGAAATGAAGAATACAGATATTGAAATAAAGTATGCAATAGATAAAAATGCATCAACTACAGATGTGGACATTGAAATAATTAATTTAGAAGATGAATTACCAAAAGTAGATGTTATTGTTGTAACAGCAACATTTGCTTTTGATGAAATTTATAAAAATATTAGTACAATTACAGATATACCAGTTGTATCTTTAGATGATATAGTGTATGGAGTTGATATAAATGAAGAAATTTAAAAGAAAGGTTAATTTTAAATGAATATTGTATGGCTTTGTAATGTGCCACTACCAGAAATGGCACAAACAATTGGTATAAAAAGTTATTCAGCAGGTTGGTTGATAGGTATTTCATCTGAATTAAGAAAACAAAATAATGTTAATCTTAGTATAATTTTTCCACAGAACAGGATTAAAAAATTAATTGAAAAATCAATTAATGGAATAACTTATTATGGAGTATATAAAAAAAACATATGTGAATATGATAAAGAATTGAACACACAATGTATATTTAAAAAAATTATTACAAAAGAAAAACCAGATATTATACATATTTTTGGAACAGAGTATCCACATAGTCTTGAAATGTTAGAAGTTTCTAGTTTGAATAAAGTTGTTATTTCAATACAAGGATTAGTTTCTGTTATTTGTAAACATTATCTTCAAGGGATTTCTTATTGTGATATTATGAGGCCAGTTATATATGAGGGCAGAATTCAATCATTATATACAGAATTAGATGGATTTAAAAAGTTAGGCCATTATGAAAAAAAAATTTTAAAAAAATGTAAATATGTTATAGGAAGGACAGATTGGGATTATGCCTGTGTAAAAGAAATAAATAAAAATATAAATTATTTTAAATGTAATGAAACGATGAGAAACTTATTTTATGAAAAACAATGGAAATATGATGAAATAGATAAATTTTCTATTTTTGTAAGTCAAGGAAGTTATTCCGTAAAAGGATTACATTATTTATTAGAAGCAATGCCAATAATAAAAAATAGATTTCCTAGAGCTCATATTTATGTTGCTGGAGACTTAGAATTTAGATCAAATAAATATTGTTCACCTTATGGGGAATACATTAATAGATTAATTAAGAAGATGAATATTGAGGATAATATTACTTTTGTTGGATATCATACAGAAAAACAAATGTGTAAACGTTATTTAAAATCACACGTTTCAGTAATGTGTTCTAATATTGAAAACTCACCAAATAGTATAGGTGAAGCAATGTTGTTAGGAATTCCTGTAGTTGCATCTTATGTTGGAGGTATACCTAATTTATTAGAACATAATAAAGAAGGTTTTTTATATCAACATAATGCACCATATATGTTATCACATTATATTATGAAGATATTTTCTGATGAAGAATTAGCAAAAAGATTAGCAGAAAACGCTAGGAATAAGGCAGTTAAACTTTATAATAGAGAAACTAATAATAATATATTGATGAATATCTATAAAACAATATCAAATAAATATTGAGAGGATGAGGAACAATGATAAAAAAATAAATTCTTTGTTATTTTCCATTTTTAGGTAATAATGTCATGTTTATTTATATAAAATAGTTTGTTATTAAAAGATAAGGAGAGAATTTAAAGAATGATAATAGTTAGGATATTAGGAGGGGTAGGTAGTCAATTAATATCATTTTCATTTGCATATGTAGTTTCAAAGATTTGTTCCGATGAAATTTGTTTGGATGTTTCAGATTATTATAATGGATATGTGTGGCAATATGCATTGGATTATTTGAATCTGCCTGATTACAATAAAGTAAAATTGTTTACCAAAAAGGAAAGAGAGGAGATTTTAAATTCTTGTGATTTAATTATAGAAAAATCAGAAACTATCCGTTCAAGAAATGAACTTGAAAAATTAATAACAGATAAACATTTAACAGGAAATATTTATATAGATGGTTATGGTAATACAGATGTATGTACAAAAGAAGAATTACATGAGTTAAAATACATATTTAGTATAAAAGAAAATAAAAATTATTTGGATGAAATACGTAAACAAATTAGTAATGAAGTAAGTGTTTCTGTGCATATAAGAAGAGGGGATGCGACAACAGATGATGATAACTATTATTTTGCAGCAATAGAGTATATTAAAGAGTTGTATCCAGAAGCAGTTTTTTATTTTTTTTCCGTAGAAACGTCTGTGGAAATGATTAAAAAATTATTTGGTTATGATGAAAATTATCATTATATTAGATTTTCTGGTAATTATCAAGAAACCATAGATGAAATAAGTTGTATTGCTGCTTGCAAAATCCATATTGTTTCTAGTGGAAGTTCATATAGTTTATTTGGTGCATGGATTGATAACAAAAAGGATAAGTTAACAATATTATCATATAAACCATTTTCTATATTTTTAGATATTAAAGAAAGTGACCATATCATTTTAGAAGAAGCACAGATATATTCTTTGTCCATGAAATATAAGAGTACTCATAAAAAAAATAATTTTAATTATAACAATTCATTAATTATAAAACAACTTGAAGATATAGAATACAATATTTCAAATAATTGTTTAAAAGCAAGAGAAATTATTAGTTATTTATTTTCACATGCTGAGCTTTATACTGAAAATATATGGATGCAACTTTTATATTTTATGGGAGAAATATATTATAATGAGCAAAAATTTGTTGCTGCTGGACAAATATTTGAAAAATGTGTTATGTATAAACATGTTAATAATAAAATATTAAATTATTTGACCGAATGTTATAAAAGACAAGAAATAGGTTTATACAAAATTAATTTAATAAATTGTATACATAAATATAATAAAATAAGTAAATATCATTTTATTATTATATCTGATATAGATTTATATTCAAGATGTAATAATTTAATGATTTCAATTGGTATGTGGTTAAGTATTATAGGGCATAAAGTATCGTTGATTAATCCGCCAAAAAAGGTTTTATTAAAGAAAATAGAAGGGGATAGTGAAGAAGCGGTTAAATATATGCAAAAAAATAAGGAAGTATTACCTGGAGCATTTTATTTAGATCTTGATACTTATCCTTCTGTAATTAATTGTAATAATAATACTTGTTATTCTGCATTAATAAATTCTTTATCTGGTGAAAAGGTTATTATAAATAAATTTGGAAGGCTCTTTAGAGAGGATGTAAAATTGCAAAATTCAATGGTAATACATGCAGATTTTGGCGTTAATAGAAAAGAGGATAAAGAGAATATCTTGTTTGCTGCAGAGAATTCTGATTTTATTATGACAATTAATAATAATTTTGATGATAAAAAATATAAAGACAAACTCATACAGTTAGAA